>RCUM01000280.1_pt1 | contig 33864 bp, 34 predicted proteins | sample 2166141 | NCBI WGS metagenome assembly RCUM01 (sample SAMN09932756, study PRJNA488358) | compost metagenome | isolation source: compost soil in crotonic acid-enriched | place: Germany: Experimental Botanical Garden
CAACCTGTTTGACTGCTTCAATTTTAAACTCTTCGGGATAACGCTTACCGCTCATGGGCACCTCTCTTTAAGCCATCTTAAATGACTCTGAGGTGTCTGTTAAACCCGTGGCGATTCATTTACCCAGCGCAAACTCTATTTCATTAAGAAGCCCGAATATAGATTGCGGACAGATATCAGACGGTGAATCCTCAGATAAGTAACTTACCTTTCTTATCATGTGGTTGTACATTTTTATTGCACGCATGATCGTCATGTTATCTGCAGATAGTACAACACTACTATCAGTTTCTCCTATGGTTACAGGTATAAACTCAGTAATGGTGCCTTGATTACTCAAAGTACTGTTTATCGCGGATAGTAATGTTTTGTTTCTTATTTTTTTTCTTTCCAGTTTTACTTTTAATGTCATTTTGATAACTGAAAAGGCTGAAGGCAGGTAACCAATAGGTAAGCTATCTAATGGGATTTTGTTTACAAGACAGAAGGCTTCGTCTATTTTATTTTGACTGAGAAAAGTGATGATTTGCAAAAGTTGGGAGTAAGGCTTTAGTACATCTGAGTTAGTGGCGGCATTGAGACTGGATTCCATTTCGGCTAAATCCCACTTAGAGTATTTGTTGCCTTCACTAATGTTGAAAATAAGCCATTTTAATTCGTGAACGTAGCGATACGGTTTCTCCTCTATCATTACCGAAATCGGACGGACTGCTTCGTTATAAAATGGGAGTGTAATATAGTGTAACAGTCGTTCATCATACCCTCTGGAATAAAGATATCGACATAGAATGCCAAAGCTAGTGTTGTAATTAACACCATTGCTCACTGTATGTCGGTAATGCATAGATATTGCTGTGACAGCAGAGGTCTTGCGTTCAAATGCAAGTAACACGTTAAGTGAAAGATAAGCTCTTTCAATTTTATTTAAATTCAGAAAATTGAGTTTGATGTTCTTTTCAGAGATGTAACTTTCATCATACTCTAAACGGCAATCTTTTATTATTCTTTTTATAGTCGCTTCCTTCTGTCCACTACTTGCTTTAATGTCATTAATGAAGCTAATTAGTGATGCCAGATGATCCGTGTAGTGAAACTCAAGTGTGCGAATATATTCTCGAAGATATTCCTTCACTCCTGAATAAATCTTTCTTTTATCAGCGCTTTCGTGTGGGCAGTGTATGCTGATTAAAAAACGATGAATATGGTAATAGAAATGCATTTCATCATCGGGGGGAAAAGAATTATAGACGTCTAATGCTACTATGGGAGGCAATGCGACCTGAAGGTATCGCTTTGTGATTTGTCGATTATCTAGGTGAGAAAAGACCGGAATATGCATTAGCGCGTTATATAGTTGCTCGTATTTGTAAAAAACTTCGCGTCTTTCTTCGAGGCTGAAGACTTCATTGCTGTCAATTATTCTTATTAAATCGTTATAGCCTTGATCGAAAAAATTCTGATGAAAGGAAAAACTGCCGTTTCCACGCACTTCACGCCGTTCGTCATCTTTTTCAAACAGGCCAAAACACTGGTAAAGACGATACATCATATCAGCAAAAGCATGAGTCCCCACGTTCCCTCCGGTTGGTTTCCGTTTTTTGACGGGGACAGTATCTCAGATGGTGTGAGAAAGTCGAATCCAGCTAAAGAGGTCCAATAGGAGAGGTGAAAATGCCGAACATTAGTGAACAAAAAGCACACCCGCTACGCATCCTGCGCATGGCAGAGTTGACAGTGATACTGGGGATATCCCGCTCAAGCATCTACGAAAAACTGAATCCTAAATCCAGATATTACGATGCCGAGTTTCCTAAACCGGTCCGGCTAGGGGCTGCATCCGTAGGATGGCGATCTACTGCTATTGACGAGTGGATCGCTTCCCGAACCGTTTAATTTTTTTGCAAAAAAATAAAGGATATTGCAATGAGCAATAAAAACAAAATTAATCATGAACTTAACCTGAAGTTTGATATTCTGCCACGTCACATCAGGCATTGGGCTTCGCATTTGCACTACATAACTGGAGTGGCTATCGAGATAATCGTTGTTACGTTATTAGCCTTTTTAGGGCTGGCCTGTCAGGATTTGTACTGTGTTCAGTTAAAGAACAAGCAGCGCTCCCTTCTGGCCTTGTACCTGTTGCTGCTTTCAAGATCTGGCAGTGGAAAATCAACAATATTCAGATTGTTGAGGACCCCCTTTGCACAACAAGAGCGGGAGTTTGAAGATGTTTATCGTGAAGAGCTTAAAGCATATGAGCGAATAAATATTCTTTGGGAGGCAGAGTTTAACGTATTAAAAAGACTTTATAAAAAGACTCTGAGCAAGGGAGAGGATACTACCGAAACGAGTAAGAAACTCGAAGAATGTATTGGCCGACAGCCGAAAGTGCCAGTAAGAAAGGTCATTATTACAACGAATCCGACAAGCGAAGCACTCGCAAAATCAATTGGACTGGGGTATCAAAATAAGGCGCTTTTTAATGACGAGGCAACCGCAGTGTACAAGGGGAGTGTGTTCAACAATCCCGCGCTACTCAATACATACTGGTGTGGAGACAAAGTTACAATAGATAGGGCTGCCACTGAAAGCTTTGTCATTGAAAATTATGTGTTTTCATATTTTTTAGCGATGCAGCCTCAACCCTATGACAATACCAGCAGACAGAAAAAAGCAAACATCAGAGAGACTGGATTACAGGCACGTACACAGATGATAGATATGGAGCAAATTATAGAACCATGCATCATCAACGGTGATTACACTCATAGTGAGGCGGTGCTTTCTGAATTGTACTCAGTGATAACGCGGCATATAAAAGCGGGTGTGAAGCGAAGAGAAAATGGTGATGAACTAATAACACTTACTCTGGCCCCGGATGCCCAGGAACTGCTGGATAAAACATCGTTAAGTTTGCAGCAAAAGATGAAACCTGGAGGTTCCTTGTATCACTACGATGATGTAGGTGCCCGGATTATCGAGCAGGGACTCAGAATGGCAGGCATTTTTCAGGTTTCTGGTGAACCCGGTTCGACAATAATAACAGAGGAAAATTTGTTATCAGCTTTGAATTTGATGGATTGGTTTGTCAATCATGCAATCGCAAAAATTGATTCTACAAGAGAGCTTAGTGATGAAGAGAAAATATTATTCTGGATGGAATCGCAACTTGTCGAAAATGGTTCCTACGATTTCAGAAGAAATGACATTATCAAAAAGGGTCCAAGATCCATAAGATGCTCTGAGCGGCTTATGCCAGCATTGGAAAAGCTTGAATCAAAAGGAATGGTGCAGCTATTCGAAGAGGCAGGTATCAATTATGTCAAATTTATCGGTTCAACAATGAACCCTGTCGAACTGGCAGCGAGGACCAACACGCCAATACACCAGACTGGCTCGCTGACACTAAGTAAGTTAGCTCGACCAGAATAACTTCAGAGTTATTTTGATTTTATATCAGCTAGTTAGATATATTTTTTACCCAAGCATACTGCGGCTTCCCTCATCACCACGTAGTTGCCTTGGGCACCTAGAAAGGTCCGGTATATGTAATATATATCTGCATTGTATAGGTATCTATATCAATCATGAATAAGCATATAAAACATAGTAGAACATGTCAGTAGTCAAGGTGAGTCTACTGTAAAAGGGCATCGTAACCTTAGCTTAAACCATCCCACAATAACCTGGGTAGTTATCGGCTACCCATTACTCAGTGAACTCATATTATGAAATCACCGTATAAATTAACTGAAAAGCAGTTTAAGTTCCTGCAACAGGAAGCAGCGGAAAAATATAACTCCCTTATATCAAGCTATATGCTCCGTAGAGCATATGACGTGACATCTAATTTTTCAGAGAAACATGACCGGATGTTCACGTTACGGGCCGACTTTCGGTTTGCTCAGTCCCATGTGCCTGGAGAGCCAGATATGCCGATATGCTTTCAGAAAGATGATGAGAAAGCCATTACTCGGGCTATAGAATCCCTGAAAAGCCAGCTACGGGAAGAGCACAAGCGCTCTGGCAGGGCTGGTGAGCCTACACCACTCGGCTATATCTGGGCCAGGGAACGTGTTACCGGGGAACGCCCTCACTACCATCTGGTTCTGCTATTCAACAAAGACGTTTATGGTTATCTGGGAGATTATACAAAGCCTGACGCTGATAATATGGGGACCCGTATTCAGAAAGCTTGGTGCAGTGCAATAGGGCTAAGTTATCCTTACTATGCCAGTCGGGTTGAATTCCCGAAAAATCACAGCGCCTGGTTCACCCGGCAGGATGCGTTAACGTTAAGTCCCGATTATTACGACTTCCTGCTACGTGTTGCTTACCTGGCAAAAACGTACAGTAAAGATTCCCATGACGGCTATCGTAACTTTGGCACTAGCCAGTTAATATGACGGCAGCTGAGAGGCCTTTAGAGCTTATGATGCAGACTTGCCGATAAAAGCGCAGGTCTGCATCTATTTCTTGATTCTATTTCCACCATCACCTGACAAGCTGGCGATAATCACATTCCATCTCATCGATGAAATCATCACCGATTGTCGGAAAGCCATAGCTCAAATGCTCTTTCCCTTTAATTTCAAATAAATTATAGAGATAGCTATCCTTTTGGTTAGCGACGTGAACAGGCATAAAGGGCCTGTTTCTTACGATATTTTCGTTTAGTTTACTGGCGTTGATGATGTTGTATTGATCTCCTGTGATATCAATAACGTAATCTTCCACTTCCAGCCAGAAGTGAGTTATTGCGCCATTTTTACCGGTGACTCCAGTGACCCCTTTCAATTCCAGTTCGGGCCATAATTGCAGAAAGTGGAAGGAAAGTAACATTGAGCAAAGCTTGCAACTCATTACCGGGAAGCCGTGAGGTACAAGGTGGGTTGTTGACGGATCACATGTTTCGAGTATCTTTCGAAACCTATTCGCCTCTTCACGTGCAGTCTCAATGGTAAACAATATTATCCCCCTGATTTAGCATACGAGTGTTTGTAAGCATACGTACCAATGGCAGGCTCCTTAGGATTTATTCTGCGTAGTATGAGTCAATGCTGTCCGGTCGAATCATACGTGAAGCCTAGGGAGTTAGACTTTATATAACAGGATTGCGCCATTACCGCACACTCCTGTTTTTCGCTTGTGTGGATTAATAATTGGTCTTATCCAGTTAGCTTTAATGTTGTTAATTCAACGTCAGTGAGACTGCCACTATCTGCCTTTTTCACAAAGTAAGCCCACCACTGCATCATCGGACGACGTTGCTCAAGGTAATCACTGCGGTTGTAAGCGCGACGTACCTCATTTTTGTCCACATGAGCCAGTGCTGCTTCAATGACATCAGGCGGAAATCCTTTCTCATTGAGTGCCGTACTGGCGATAGAACGTAAGCCGTGTGAAACGAGTACGCCTCCTAAGCCAGCACGCTTCAGTGCGGCATTAACTGTTTGGCTGTTCATTGGCTGGGTTGGTTTGATGCGACTGGGAAAGATAAATTCTCGGCCACCACTGAGTGACTTCATCATTTCCAGAATAGAGAGAGCCTCATCGGATAGTGGAACCGTATGGTCCCGGTTCATCTTCATTCGAGCTGCAGGAATTTTCCATTCGCTAGCATTGAAATCGATCTCATCCCATCGAGCCTCAGCAGCTTCGGCAGGGCGGGTAATGGTGAGAAGCTGCCACATGAACAAGCACCGCGTTGACACACTGATACTTGCTGTACGCATTGTTTGCATTAACTGTGGAAGCTGATCCGGACGGATACTCGGCATGTTTTTCTTTTGCGGTTTCTCGAACGCTTTTCCGATATTTACACTGGGAACTGCATCAATCAGGCCTGTGTTCTGCGCATAAATCATGACTTCGTTAATACGCTGACAAAGGCGTCGGACTGTCTCTAATGCACCTCTGGCCTGGACCGGCTGCACTGCTTTAACCAGAGTATGAGCCTTAATCTCAGTGACACTGATATCACCGATTGCTGGAAAAATATCTCTCTCAAGTGAGCGCCAGATATCGTCGGCATAGTCTTCTGTTACGCTGGCTTTCTTCACATTCCACCAACGCTGGGCAACTAGCAAGAAAGTGTTGGTTTTAGCCTCTTGAGAATTTCTTACCTGTTCTTTCTGATGTTCCTGAGGATCAATGTCTTTCGCCAACAAAACTCGAGATTCAGCTCTGAGTTTACGCGCATCAGAAAGGGAGACAGCAGGGTAGGCTCCGAAGCTTTGCTTGGTTCGCTGTTTTGTCAGAGGTCGATAGTAACGGAACTGCCAGAGCTTACTACCGCTGGACTTGATTAGCAGAGTAAGCCCGTCACCATCATACAGCTGGTAATCGGCATCTTTAGGTTTGGCGGCTTTGATTTCCGTATCGGTTAACGGCTTGGTTTTTCTTGCCATGGGGAGTCTCCATGCGTTTAGGCCCAACGAAAACAATAGAGCTTTTCGTTGGGCCTATCAATGGGCCTAAAAGGTTCGGATTTAATTAGTTCTCTTCGGACTTCGCGGGATAAATTGAGGGCACAAAAAAGCCCGCAGGGCTTGTGCCGTGCGGGCTCTTAGGACTTCATCGGATGACTCTGGTAATCACCGATGGAGAATTTTGGTGGAGCTGGGGGGATTTGAACCCCCGTCCGAAATTCCTACATCCTCGGTACTACATGCTTAGTCAGTCTTTACATTCGCCTGGCACCTGCGGACAGACACGCCACTACCAGACTAGCCTGATTAGTTTTAACACTTCAGCCCCAGGCAGGACATCCATGCGATCTCTTTTGGGTTTGACCTCTCTTTGATCCCCGTCTTAAGAGCGGAAGCTAGGGAGAGAGGGCTCTTAGCAGGTTATTAAGCTGCTAAAGCGTAGTTTTCGTCGTTTGCGACTATTTTTTTGCGGCTTTTTACGAGGCAAACCGCCCCTCGGCATGCACCTTGGGTTTCGCAAATCCCGTCGAATCCAGAATCAGCCCCAATGTGTTGAACTCAGTATACCAGAACTGGCATTGGTGATGCCAGCGTGGAACGATAAGTTCTTAAATCACTTTGAAAAGTACAAAATTCAGGCAGAAATTAACGACCTGCATGCTTCATGATACGCGCTTTGTCGACCTGCCATTCACGGTCTTTTACGTCGTCACGTTTGTCGTGCTGTTTCTTACCCTTAGCCACGCCGATTTTCACTTTACACCAGGCATTTTTCCAGTACAGAGACAGGGCGACGACGGTGTAACCTTCGCGGTTGATGCGGCCAAAGAGTGAAGCCAGTTCGCGCTGGTTCAGCAGCAGTTTGCGCGTGCGCGTCGGGTCGCAAACGTAGTGCGAAGAGGCGACGGCCAGCGGCGTAAAGTTCGCACCAAACAGGAAGGCTTCGCCATCAATAAGGATCACATAGCTGTCGCTGATGTTTGCTTTCCCTGCACGCAGGGATTTGACTTCCCAGCCCTGCAACGCAAGACCAGCTTCGAATTCTTCTTCAATGAAATACTCATGGCGGGCACGCTTGTTCAGCGCAATGGTTGCCGAGCCAGGTTTATGTGCTTTTTTCTTCGTCATAAGTGTCGTGAAGCCATAGGTAATCTGAGTTCAAAAAGTAACCTCATTGCGATTGCATCCTGTGAGGTCCAACGCGCTATCTTAGCACGAGATACGCCTTAGCGTTTTTTTAACAGGGGATAAATGTTATTATTTGTCCGTTGTGTGACCATGGAAAATGCTATGCCTCAGATTAGCCGTACTGCGCTTGTCCCCTACAGTGTGGAACAAATGTACCAGTTAGTGAATGACGTTCAGTCCTATCCGCAGTTTATCCCGGGGTGTACCGGTAGCCGGGTGCTGGATGCTGGCCCGACGCAGATGACGGCGGCGGTGGATGTGTCCAAAGCAGGGATCAGTAAGACATTCACTACTCGAAATACGCTGACCGATAATCAAAGTATTCTGATGCATCTGGTCGACGGGCCGTTCAAAACCTTGATGGGAGGCTGGAAGTTTACGCCGCTGAGCGCTGATGCCTGCCGCATCGAGTTCCATCTGGATTTCGAGTTCACCAATAAGCTGATCGAACTGGCGTTTGGCCGCATCTTTAAAGAACTGGCCTCCAATATGGTTCAGGCATTCACCGTGCGTGCTAAAGAGGTTTACAGTGTCGCCTAAAATCGCGGTGGAAGTGGCTTACGCGATGCCTGAAAAGCAATATCTGCAACGCGTGAAACTCGAAGAGGGGGCCACCGTTGAAGAAGCAATTCGCGCCTCTGGTCTGCTTGAGCTGCGCAGTGATATCGATCTGGCTCAAAACAAAGTGGGTATTTACAGCCGTCCGGTTAAGCTGAGTGACGTTGTGAATGACGGCGATCGCGTTGAGATTTATCGTCCGCTGATTGCCGACCCTAAAGAGCTGCGCCGTCAGCGTGCGGAGAAAGCTGGGAAGTAGAACTAAACATCGTTAAGACACAAAAAAGGTGCTCAGTGAGCACCTTTTTGCATTTCTGAAACCTTACTCTTTAGTGAGCGCCGGTTTGTTGTCAATGTTGGTTAACACACCGCTGCTGTTAAAGGTCAGGGTCAGCGTCTGCTGAGTCACACCTTCATGGCCCGGCTGCTGGCGGAAAACATAGAACCAGGTGTTAGTGCCGAACGGATCGGACATCATCGGGGTTCCCAGTGCATAAGCGACCTGCTGTTGCGTCATGCCGACACGAATTTTAGACACATCGTTAGGTGTGAGGTAGTTCCCCTGGTTGATGTCAGGACGGTAAACCACTCGCTCCAGAGTGGAACAACCTGCGGTCAACATCAGAAGAACCGCTGCGACAGCGGTCAGCGTTTTACAGCGCATAGTGATTTGATTCCTTTTCGGGCCCGAGCAATACGCGGCTCATATGTTATATGCCGATGATAATAGACCTTGCCCCACTTTGAAACCGGTCTGACGGCGTTTTTGTTGTTCAGTATGACCCTGAGAACCCGAAAAAGTTTATGCAGCCAACAGTTCTTTCGCGTTGGCCAGCGTATTACGAGTTACTTCACTGCCGCCAAGTAACCGAGCCAGTTCTTGTAACCGAGCTTTTTTATCCAATGGCTGCATGTGCGTTTCAGTCATTTCACCGTCTGTTTCTTTGCTGACAAAGAGATGGTGATGCCCACAGCCAGCCACCTGCGGAAGGTGGGTCACACACATTACCTGGGTGGATTCGCCCAACTGACGGAGCAGTTTGCCGACAACGGCAGCGGTCGGTCCGCTGATCCCCACGTCCACTTCATCGAAAATCAGCGCCGGGGTTTCCATTTTACGTGCGGTGATCACCTGAATCGCCAGAGCGATACGCGAGAGTTCGCCCCCGGAGGCCACTTTAGAAATCGCCTGTAAAGGCTGGCCTGGGTTAGTCGTCACACGAAACTCGATGCGGTCTGCGCCTTCTGCCGTTAAATGATTAACTTCAAATTTGACGTCGATGGTAAAGATGCCGTGTGGCATCGATAGCGCATGCATGCTGTCTGTTATGTGCTGACCCAGTTCCTGAGCATAATGCTGGCGGACCGCGTGAAGCTGCTTCGCCGTGGCCAGCGCCTGCTGATGATGAACATTCACTGCCAGCGACAGGGTTTCATGCGAGTCGGCCTGATCTTCGAGCTGCTGTTGTTCATCTAACAGCGACTGGTGAAAATTCGGCAGTTCTTCCGGCGTGACGTAGTGCTTACGTGCCAGTGAAATCTGGCGGGAAATTCTCTGCTCAAGCTCAAACAGACGATTGGGATCGAGATCCAGGCGCTCGCAATAATGGCGCAGTTCTTCACCTGCCTCGGAAATCTGAATGGCAGCTTCTTCCAGCATCTCGAGCACGCCTGACAGTTTGCTGTCGAGACTGACCAGTTCAGTGACTTGCTGGCGCACGGAATAGAGCTGGCTTTGCAGGTTGATGTCTTCGCCATCCGCCAGCAGATTGAGTGCTTGTTGGCTGGTTGAAATCAGATGCCCGCTGTTAGCCAGCCGTTTGTACTCTTCGTCGATCTGCTCAAACTCGCCCGGCTGCGGGTTAAATTCATTCAGTTCTTTGAGCTGATAGTTCAGCAGTTCAGCACGTGCGGCGCGCTCCTGACTTTGCTGCTGATGCTGCGCCAGTTCACGGCAGCTTTGATGCCAAAGGCGATAATGTTCTGCCATCAGCTGAGTGAGCGCGTGCTCACCCGCGTAGCCATCAAGCAGTGCCTTTTGTTGTTCAGGTTTGATGAGCTGTTGATGCGCGTGCTGACCATGAATTTGAATCAGTAACTGGCCCAGCTCACGAAGCTGCGAAAGGGGAACCGCAGTGCCATTAATGAAACCACGGGAGCGCCCGTCGCTGCTGATGACGCGGCGAAGTAAACACTCATGTCCATCTTCGAGCTGATTGACTTCAAGCCAGCGCAGAGCGGCAGGGGTATCTTTCAAAGAGAAGCGTGCACAGAGGTCGGCTCGACTGGCGCCAGTGCGCACGATGTCGCCTTCTGCACGACCGCCGAGACACAATCCGAGCGCATCAATGGCAATAGATTTACCGGCTCCGGTTTCACCGGTTATAGCCGTCATTCCACTCTGGAAGTCGATCTCAAGCTCACGAACAATGGCGAAGTTGCTGATGGTCAGTTGTGCCAGCATAATTGTTTTCCTGTATGAAAAACCATAACTGTATTTTCATACAGTATAAACTGGTTTTTTATACAGTAAAGTGCTGAGTGCGACTTTAGAACAATTTTTTTGACCAGCCGAGTTTTGAGCTTAGGGTGTTGAAATAGCTGTAGTCCTTCGGGTGGATCAAATTCAGATGGTAGTCGCAGCGGCGGATAAGGACATCTTCACCTTCCTGAATTGGCAGTGCAATTTGGCTGTCGCAGCTGATTTCAAGATCGTTGCGGCGGTGCGAGAAGCGCAGACGGATGGTGCTGCTACTATTGATAACCAAAGGGCGGGCCGAGAGGGTGTGCGGGAACATTGGCACCAGCGTAATGGCATCCAGAGAGGGCGTCAGGATCGGACCGCCAGCGGAAAGGGAATAGGCGGTAGAACCGGTCGGTGTGGAAATGATCAGCCCGTCAGAACGTTGCGAGAAGGCAAAGACTTCGTCGATATAGACTTCGAACTCAATCATATGCGCGACTTTGCCAGGATGCAGGACCACTTCATTGATGGCCGTACTAATCCGTTTTTGACAGTCCTGCTGGCAGACCTGCGCTTCGAGCAGAAAACGTTTTTCACTGATGTAATGCCCATCCAGGACATCGGCCAACTGCTGATGAGCGTTATCAGGGTCGAGGTCGGTCAGGAAGCCGAGATTGCCACGGTTGATACCGATGACTTTAATGTCGTAACGCGCCAGCGTGCGGGCAGCGCCGAGCATGTTGCCGTCGCCGCCGACCACGACCGCGAGATCAGCCTGCTGTCCGATCTCAGCCAGTGTGCCGGTCTTCACATTTTTGAGCTGCAATTCCTGCGCAATTTGCTGTTCAACCATCACTTCATAACCTTTCGCGCACAGCCAGCGATACAACATTTCATGTGTCGTCAGCGCGGTAGGGTGACGTGGATGTCCGACAATCCCAATACACTTGAAATGATTATTCATTTTCTGGAGGTCCTTGTGCCGAATGATGGTGACAATATGCTTTGTTCCCTTGAATCCCGGAAACTGATCCCCATAATAAGCGAAGTTAGCGAGATGAATGCAGAAAAACGCGGAGAAATTCATGAGTAGTAAAGAACAGAAAACGCCTGAGGGGCAAGCCCCGGAAGAAATTATCATGGAACAGCATGAAGAAGTTGAGGCTGTTGAGCCGGATGCTTCTGCTGAGCAGGTGGATCCGCGCGATGAGAAAATTGCGAATCTGGAAGCTCAGTTAACTGAAGCCCAGAATCGCGAGCGCGAAAGCGTGCTGCGTATCAAAGCGGAAATGGAAAACCTGCGTCGTCGTACCGAGCTGGACGTGGAGAAGGCGCATAAGTTCGCGCTGGAGAAATTCGTCAACGAACTGCTGCCGGTGATTGATAGCCTGGATCGTGCGCTGGAAGTGGCTGATAAAGCCAACCCGGACATGGCTGCGATGGTCGAAGGCCTGGAGCTGACGCTGAAATCCATGCTGGATGTAGTACGTAAGTTCGGCGTTGAAGTGGTGGCTGATACCAACGTCGCTCTGGACCCGAACGTTCACCAGGCGATTGCAATGGTTGAATCTGAAGATGTCACCGCAGGGAACGTGCTGGCCGTGATGCAGAAAGGTTACACGCTGAACGGTCGTACGATTCGTGCTGCGATGGTGACTGTTGCAAAAGCGAAGGCGTAATTTGCTTTAGCTTGAGTAGTGCCGGGTGATGGCTTTGCCTTACCCGGCCTACACATTACCGTTCGGCCACGCTATCCCGCAGCGGTTTTATCGGGATGACTTTCACCTGTTTGATCATATTGTCCTGCACGTCCAGGATATCAATATCGTACTGGCTGATGCGCACACGTGTGCCGGAGGCCGGGATCTCTTCCAGTGCTTCCAGAATCATTCCGTTAATGGTGCGAGCGTCGTCTTCAGGCAGCTGCCAGTTGAAGGCTTTGTTGAGCTCGCGCACGTTGGCGCTGCCGTCGATTAATACCGAACCGTCGTTCTGTGGCGTGACCTCTTCGGCAAGCGATGGCGACATTGACGTCGTAAAGTCGCCAACAATCTCCTCCAGAATATCTTCGACCGTCACCAGCCCCTGAATATCCCCGTATTCGTTGACCACCAGGCCGACTTTCTTTTTATTGCGCTGGAATTTCACCAGCTGCGTGCTGAGCGGCGTACCTTCAGGAATGATGTAAAGTTCATCGGCGGCGCGTAGCAGAACCTCTTTGGTGAACTCTTTTTTCTCCGTCATCAGACGATAAGCTTCGCGTACGCGCAGCATGCTAATGGCGTCGTCCAGTGAATCACGATAAAGCACGATACGGCCATGCGGGGAGTGCGTTAGCTGGCGGACGATGGCTTTCCAGTCATCGTTGATGTCGATCCCGACGATTTCATTGCGCGGCACCATAATGTCATCGACGCTGACCTTTTCGAGATCCAGCACCGACAGCAGCATGTCCTGATTACGACGAGAAATCTGCGAGCGAGATTCATGCACGATGGTGCGCAGTTCGTCCTTGCTCAGGGCACTGCTGATGACCACGTCGGCTTTAATCCCGACCATGCGCATCAACAAACGGGTGACCATATTCAACAGCCAGACCAGCGGCATCATCAGGATCAGCAGCGGCCCCAGCAGGAAACTGCTCGGATAGGCAACTTTCTCTGGGTACAGTGCGGCGATGGTTTTAGGCAGGACTTCAGCAAATACCAGCACCACGAATGTCAGAACGCCGGTCGCAATGGCGACACCCGCATTGCCGTAAAGACGCATCCCGACGATGGTACCCAGCGCGGAGGCGAGAATATTGACGAGGTTGTTGCCGATGAGCACCAGGCTAATCAAGCGATCGGGTTTACGCAGCAGCTTTTCGACGCGTCGGGCTGCGCGGTTACCCTGTTTAGCACGATGACGTAACCGGTAGCGGTTGAGGGTCATCATGCCGGTTTCCGATCCTGAGAAGTAGGCGGAGATAACCACCATGACGATCAGCGTGACGATCAACGTGGTGGTGGAGATGTGTTCCAGGGGGAACTCCTTTGTTGCTTAGCCGACGAACTGCTGTATGACGCGACTGCCAAAATAGGCCAGGGTCAGGATGCCAGCGCCCGCTACGTTAAACCAGACGACGCGACGACCGCGCCAGCCCTGATGATAATGGCCCCATAACAGGACAATATAGACAAACCACGCAATGATAGAGAGAACCGCTTTATCGATATTCTCAACGCTGAACAGGTTATGCATGTAAAACAAACCCGTACACAGCGTTAGCGTCAGCAAAACGACGCCTATTTGAGTGATGTGAAACATCTTACGCTCAATGACCATCAGCGGTGGCATTTCCTGGTTGAAAACCAGTTTTTTGTTTTTCAGCTGGTAGTCAATCCACGCCAGTTGCATGGCGTACAGCGCCGCAATGATCAGCGTAGCGTAAGAGAACAGCGACAGGCCGATATGCACCATCATGCCCGGTGTGGTTTCAAGATGGGTGATGAATTCGTTGGGAACGAAGGTGGCAAACGCCAGGTTAATCAGCGCAAAAGCGTAGACAATCGGCAGTAACAACCAGCCGCGATTTTTGGAAGCGACAATGGTCATCACCGTACAGATCATCAGGCTGACCAGTGAGCCGACGTTCAGGACACTCAGATTTTGTACGCTGCCGTCGCCCGGAATAATGCGCGATTCCAGCGCAAACGCATGGCTTACCAGCGCGATCACTGCCGACAAAATAGCCATACGCCGCCAGCCGCTGTTTTTTTGTAACAGGCCAGGGATAATCAGCGCAAGGCTGCAAGAGTAGGCAACAAGGGCGATCAGTGCGAAAACAGGCATATAGGCGTCGACAGTTGTCTTAATAAGAAAGAGAAGCAGTATAACGTTACGTGACGCGCGCTCCAACCGTTGCATAACAACAAAGACGCCTTCATGTTATACTGCGGCAAAATTCTGTGTATGTGTCGCTGACGCGACCTAACGTTTCACCCTCAGGCGAGAGACAATGTTTGATAATTTAACCGATCGTTTGTCGCGCTCGCTGCGCAACATCAGCGGCCGTGGGCGCCTTACCGAAGACAATGTGAAAGAAACGCTGCGCGAAGTCCGCATGGCGTTGCTCGAAGCCGATGTGGCACTGCCCGTTGTGCGCGAGTTTATCAGCCGTGTAAAAGAGAAAGCGGTTGGTCATGAAGTGAACAAAAGCCTGACCCCAGGTCAGGAGTTCGTCAAAATTGTGCGCAGCGAGCTGGTTGCGGCAATGGGCGAAGAAAACCAGGTTCTGAACCTGGCCGCGCAGCCACCTGCGGTGGTGCTGATGGCGGGCCTGCAGGGTGCGGGTAAAACCACCAGCGTCGCTAAACTGGGTAAATTCCTGCGCGAAAAGCATAAGAAAAAAGTCCTGGTTGTGTCTGCCGACGTTTATCGTCCGGCGGCAATCCGACAGCTTGAAACTCTGGCTGAGCAGGTTAGCGTAGATTTCTTCCCGTCTGACGTTGCGCAAAAGCCAGTGGACATCGTTAATGCGGCACTGAAAGAAGCGAAGCTGAAATTCTACGACGTGCTGCTGGTGGATACCGCCGGTCGTCTGCACGTTGACGAAGCGATGATGGACGAAATCAAACAGGTTCACGCCGCGATTAATCCGGTTGAGACCCTGTTCGTTGTCGATGCGATGACCGGTCAGGATGCGGCAAATACCGCAAAAGCGTTTAATGAAGCGCTGCCGTTGACCGGCGTTGTATTAACGAAAGTGGACGGTGATGCTCGCGGTGGTGCGGCGCTCTCTATCCGTCACATCACCGGTAAGCCGATCAAATTCCTCGGCGTCGGTGAGAAGACCGAAGCGCTGGAGCCGTTCCATCCAGATCGTATTGCTTCCCGAATTCTTGGTATGGGCGACGTGCTGTCGCTGATCGAAGATATCGAGAGCGAGGTTGACCGCGCGCAGGCTGAGAAGCTGGCAAGCAAGCTGAAGAAAGGTGACGGTTTCGACCTGACCGACTTCCTCGAACAGCTTCGCCAGATGAAAAACATGGGTGGCATGGCCAGCCTGATGGGCAAACTGCCGGGCATGGGTCAGATCCCAGATAACGTCAAAGCGCAAATGGATGACAAAGTGCTGGTGCGTATGGAAGCGATCATCAACTCGATGACGCTGAAAGAGCGCGCCAAGCCAGAAATCATCAAAGGTTCGCGCAAACGTCGCATCGCCGCCGGTTGCGGGATGCAGGTACAGGATGTAAACCGCCTTCTGAAACAGTTCGACGACATGCAGCGCATGATGAAGAAAATGAAGAAGGGCGGAATGGCGAAAATGATGCGAGGCATGAAAGGGATGATGCCCCCAGGCTTCCCGGGCCGCTGATTGGCCTGGCTTGCCTGCCATTTACAGCAGTCTGAGTAACTGTTGATTGCATTTTCCCCAGAAATCAGTAAAATTTTCGGGCTTTTAATATGACACTGGGCTCCGTTCCTCGATGGGGCCCTGTGTTTTATTCACACAAGAGGATGTTATGGTAACTATTCGTTTAGCACGTCACGGCGCAAAAAAGCGTCCGTTCTACCAGGTTGTTGTTACTGACAGCCGTAATGCACGCAACGGTCGCTTCATTGAGCGCGTTGGTTTCTTCAACCCGATCGCTAGCGGTTCTGAAGAAGAAACTCGTCTGGATCTGGATCGTATCGCTCACTGGGTTGGCCTGGGCGCTACTGTTTCCGATCGCGTTGCTACGCTTATCAAAGCAGCAAACAAAGCAGCTTAATCTGTCACGGTGGTCATGATGAGCAATAAAGCACCTGTTGAACCGATCGTATTGGGAAAAATGGGTTCTTGCTACGGTATTCGTGGTTGGCTCAGAGTGTTTTCCTCCACTGAAGACGCTGAAAGCATTTTTAATTACCAGCCCTGGATGATCCAGAAAGCCGGTAAGTGGGAAACGGTCGAGCTGGAAAGCTGGCGTCACCACAATCAGGATATCGTGATCAAGCTGAAAGGCGTTGACGATCGCGATGCGGCGAATCTGCTGACCAATTGCGAAATTGTCGTCGATTCATCGCAACTGCCTTCGCTGGAAGAGGGTGATTATTACTGGAAAGACCTTATGGGTTGCCAGGTGGTCACTACTGAAGGCTATGCCCTGGGCAAAGTCATCGACATGATGGAAACCGGGTCAAATGACGTTCTCGTCATTAAGGCAAACCTGAAAGATGCGTTTGGTATCAAGGAGCGGCTGGTTCCGTTCCTCGATGGGCAGGTTATCAAGAAAGTCGATCTCACTACTCGAACAATCGAAGTAGATTGGGATCCTGGTTTTTAAATTCTCCGGATAAACGGTAAAAGACGGCGCTATGTGGATTGGCATTATTAGCCTGTTTCCTGAAATGTTCCGCGCGATTACTGATTACGGGGTAACTGGCCGGGCAGTAAAAAAAGGCCTGCTGAACATCGAAAGCTGGAGTCCTCGTGACTTCACGCATGACCGGCACCGTACCGTGGACGAACGTCCTTACGGCGGCGGACCGGGGATGTTAATGATGGTTCAACCCTTACGGGAAGCCATCCATGCAGCAAAAGCCGCGGCAGGTGAAGGCGCAAAGGTGATTTATCTGTCACCTCAGGGACGCAAGCTTGATCAAGCAGGCGTAAGCGAACTGGCCACGAATCAGAAACTGATTCTGGTATGTGGTCGCTATGAAGGGATAGATGAGCGCGTAATTCAGACCGAAATTGATGAAGAATGGTCAATCGGCGATTACGTTCTCAGCGGTGGTGAGCTACCGGCAATGACGCTGATTGACTCCGTAGCCCGGTTTATTCCGGGTGTACTGGGCCATGAAGCTTCAGCAACAGAAGATTCTTTTGCTGATGGATTGCTGGACTGTCCACACTATACCCGCCCTGAAGTGTTAGAAGGGATGGAAGTACCGGCGGTATTGCTGTCGGGAAACCATGCCGAGATACGTCGCTGGCGTTTGAAGCAGTCGCTGGGCCGAACCTGGCTTAGAAGACCTGAACTTCTGGAAAACCTGGCTCTGACTGAAGAGCAAGTAAGGTTGCTGGCGGAGTTCAAAAAAGAGCACGCACAACAGCAACATAAACATGATGGGCAAGCGTAATACGCTCCCGATATATCAGTTTACCCAGGATAAGAGATTAAATTATGAGCAACATTATTAAGCAAATTGAACAAGAGCAGATGAAGCAGGACGTACCTTCATTCCGTCCGGGTGATTCCGTGGAAGTGAAAGTATGGGTTGTTGAAGGTTCCAAAAAACGTCTGCAGGCATTCGAGGGCGTGGTTATCGCTATTCGTAACCGCGGTCTGCACTCTGCATTCACTGTTCGTAAGATTTCCAACGGCGAAGGTGTTGAGCGTGTATTCCAGACTCACTCCCCAGTAATCGACAGCATTACTGTTAAACGTCGTGGTGCCGTTCGTCAAGCCAAACTGTACTACCTGCGTGAGCGTACTGGTAAGTCTGCTCGTATCAAAGAGCGTCTGAACTAAGACTCGCTTAAGCAACATCCTGTTAAAAGGGCTGGCCGCAAGGTCGGCCCTTTTTTATGCCAATTCACTCCGCCTGTTAACTCTTCCGTCATAAATCATTTACAATACCGGCTCTCTAGTGGAGGGTCAGTGAATAACGCACCGCATCTGTCAGCCTTGAATCGCAAAGCGGCCTGGACCGCGCTGTTTGCGATCCTGCTGATCGTGGTTGCACCACTGATTTCCGTCTCGCTGCAAAAAGATCCCATGAGTGCGATGCCAGGTATGCACCATGATATGAGCCAGATGTCGATGGCGGGACATCATGCTGAAACGCCACAGCCGTTGCCGCTTGATCATGCTGAGGCCTGCGGATACTGCGTATTACTGGCGCATGTGCCGGGCATGATGTTGGCGCTGATTGTGCTGCTGTGCGCCGTGTTGCTGCGTCAACCTATCAAACCAACGCGACAGGCGGTAAACCACTGGCACTTTTTCCCCTGGCTGTTTCCCGATACCCGCGCTCCGCCGCAATTGTCTGCTTATTCCCTCTAAACAATAAAGATATGCGCGTTTGCGCATCGATAACTTTTTGCCTGCACAAAGGAAAAGTATGACTGCTAGCACGCCGCGCGCAGCCTGGGGAAACCTGCTGCGACGCCTCCATTTTTATATTGGGTTGTTTGTCGGCCCGTTCATTTTTTTCGCAGCATTAACGGGAACGCTCTATGTGGCGACACCGCAGCTCGAAAGCATGCTGTATAAGCACGCGCTGTATAGCGACACCACCGGTGAAGCTCAACCTCTGGCTGAGCAAATCGCCGTAGCGGAGAAAGCTATTGGAGATCAATTACGCCTGCAAGCCGTGCGTCCGGGCCTGATTGGCGGGGAAACGACGCGCGTGATGTTTGCTGACCCGACGCTTGGACCATCGGAAAACCGGGCTATTTTTGTCGATCCGGTGAGTCTTGAGGTTCGTGGGGATATGACGGTTTACGGCACCAGCGGCATTTTGCCTCTACGTCAGAAAATTGATTATCTGCACAGTTCATTGATGTTGGGGGATTTTGGACGTTTGTATAGCGAGCTGGCCGCCTCCTGGATGTGGATAGCAGCTCTGGGTGGGATTGCACTGTGGTTTTACACACGCCCTAAACGACGAATCAATAACGCCTTTCAGAGTCTCCGTCGTGTGCATGTAGCACTCGGCTGGACGTTGTTGGGTGGGATGCTGTTGTTTTCTGCCACCGGGCTTACCTGGTCGCAGTGGGCGGGTGGGAACGTCGACAAACTGCGTACGCAAATGAACTGGCTCACACCGCAGGTGAACAATCAGCTGCGCGGGCCAGCGGCTGAGGTCGACTCTCATGCTGAGCATCGCGGGCATCATGATGCGATGATGATGCCTGAGATGGCGATGGATCTGACGCTGTTTGATAACGTCCTGCACGTGGCAAGAGAGGCGGGTATCGATGCGAATAAGCTGGAAATCAGGCCTGCTAAAATGGCTGAACAAGCCTGGACAGTCACTGAGATTGATCGCGGTTGGCCAACGCAGGTGGACGCCGTGGCTATTGACCCGCATTCCATGCAGATCCTGGACCAAACCCGTTTCGCCGATTTCCCGTTGATGGCGAAGTTGACTCGCTGGGGCGTTGATTTTCATATGGGTATTCTGTTTGGTCTGGTGAATCAACTGATACTGATCGTCTTCGGCGTGTCGCTGTGCGTATTGATCGCATGGGGATATCGGATGTGGTGGATGCGTCGTCCTGCTCTGGCCTCCAGGAATCCGGTGTTGACGCTATGTCAGTGTTGGCTGTCACTCCCCGCGAGTGGGCGAGGAGTGACGCTATTTATCAGCGTCATGCTCGGGATGATGATGCCGGTGATGGGGTTCAGCCTGGCCTTTTTCGTGCTGATTGACTGGTTGCGCTGGCGCGCGCAGTCGTTGCTGTCGCTGTCTGAATCCACCAAATAATGGTTAAGGCGTGCTGATAACCACTGCCACGCGGCGGTTTTCAGCACGCCCTTGTGATGTCGCATTACTCGCAACCGGGTATTTTTTGCCTAATCCCTGCGTGGTGAGGTTGCTGCGCGGGATATTGGCCCCTTTCGCCCAGGCATCTGCCACGACGTTAGCGCGTTTTAAGGACAGCGCTTCGTTGTAACTCTCTTCGCCGTAGTTATCCGTGTGTCCGTCCATGCGCGCGTGGACCAGACCTGTTGCGGCCAGTTTTGTCGCCATCGTCTGGATCTGTTGTTCGCTTTCCGGTCGCAGCTGATATTCGTTTTTACCAAACAAAATTTTGGCCGACAGGCCGAGTGACCAGTCGCCATTCATTTCGTTAAAGCCATAGGATTTCATCGCCGCGATCTGTTCTGCGGTGAATTTCCCCTGGGGCGGTGCCTGGCAGCCTGCCAGAATCATTGATGCCAGTAAGACTGGAGCGAGGTATCGCTTTAACATAATGTGTTCCTTTTTTACGATATTATTTTTGAGCGCTGCTTTTTCGCCTGGTACATATTGCGATCGGCTTGCTCCAGCAATGCCTCAACCGAGGTATTTTCCCACGTCAGAGCAAAACCAATACTGAGAGACATTGTTGCGGTGTGTCCGTTGTGCAGATCGTACGGCAGCAGAAACTGCTGTGATAGCGCATTACAGATCTGCTGTACGTCGGTCGTCGAGTGAACGCCATAAAGAATCATGGCAAATTCGTCGCCGCCGAGACGGTAGGACTGATGGCGCTGGCCGCCAAACTCGACCATTCTGCTGGCGACGTCAATCAGCACGCAATCGCCCGCCGCATGTCCCCAGGTATCATTAATCTGTTTGAAGTCATCACCGTCCAGAAACAGCAGAGCCGAGTTGAACTGTGCTGAGGAATCGTTCATTAGCGCAGCAATGCTGTTGCGAAAAGCGGCGCGGTTGGCAAGCCCTGTCAGTGGATCGTGCATAGCGGTACGCATCAACTGCGCATTTCTGGCCTGTAATTTAAGCTGCCACTCTTCCATTTCGTCGAGCAGGCTATTGAAATCCTGGCCGAAACGGTGAAATTCTTCGATGCGCTCTTCGTCTACCCGACGCGAAAAATTACGATTCGTTTTGACGTCATGTACCACCTCGGTGATGTTTTGCAGCGCCGTGACGATCCCATGATGTAACGATCGGGTGATGGCCAGTGCCACAAAAGCGGCGAGGAAAATACAACCCGTTAATACGGCGAAAGATGTCCAGATAAAATGGCTAATCAGGCTGTCGCGTGCGGTGATACGGACTTCGCCAATAACGTTGCCGTTATGCATCACCGGCTGCACGGCCGGGACGGGAAAGAGCAGACGGCTCACCAACGTTCCCAGGGTGTCGGGATTATCATCAGGGTTCCATGACCAGGACGCAAAACGCTTATGATGGACGTCGAGCACTTCTGCAACGGCGAACTGACCCTGTTTGCCAAGTGTGGCAAGGATTTCTCCGGCCGCTGTCGCATCATTAAAAACCAGAGAGGCTTCGAGACTACGACTCATGGTGGCAGTGGTTAATTCGAGATTTTTTTGTGCGTATTGTTTTAACGTCACTACCGACGCAATACACAATAATAACCATATTAGCGTCATGGTAATAACTACGCTAATCATACTGATGCGCCTCAGCGTTCTTTTAAACGTTGGGCGTGGCGTTGAAGAAAATTCCTTATTCATGCTTCTTATTCCGGGCAAGCATTAACACATCCGGATTGACTCTTACGCCACTGCGGGACAGTGCATCCAGATTGACAGAAAATCTAACTGTTTCTTCATTAATAATCAGGCAAAAGGCACTGCCAATAACACATTCAGCATTTTGTTCGGCGATTAATAGTAACGCTCTGCCCTGATAATTCCTGAATAATTCAAGTTGATTAGCAGGCGATTCATTTCCAAAATAAACGGCATCACAGGTGGCATTTAATGCTTCTGACTCAGTATGAACAATCTGTGGCGTGTACGGCAATGAGACCGAAGTGCTTTCACTGAGCGCTTGAGCATAACGGGATGATGAAAAAATACAGAGCTTAGGCTGACCAGAAAGCGCTGGCCAACGGGTATAACTGACAATGCCAGAGACGATCGCACGTACTGACTTATCTGTTCCCGTCACTGTCTCTGCATGGGTTTGCCCGCCGACAATCAACAGCATGAGCGCCAGTAACACATGGCACAAAGGGATCGAAAAAAAATGTCTCACCAGAATCCGCCATACCACTCTGGAAATATATGTCCTTAAATATTGCGGGCAGAATACCATTGTTTACCTAAACAGTCATTATGTGGAATTTATGGTGACTTAAGCTAAATCCAAATCGCAACTGGATGAAATAGTTATGTTATTAAATTAATTAAGTCTTGATCCCCGCATTCCTTCATCCATTCCTTTTTGCCAGGATTTGCGCAACAGGTCTGCATTTTCTGCGGTATCGCAACTGGCGGGAAATACTTTCCCGGACACGCCCCAGGCGTAGACAAAATCCTCAGTGCATATTTTTTTCTGTCCGTCTGCGTAACCACGCAGGTATTCACTACGGTTTACGTCTGGATCGTTAAAATTATCCGCGAGTGTTTCATTGCTTTTTACCGACGCGCCATTCATGGCATCTTCCTTACCGGCAGTGAACCAGCTAGTGCCGGTCCAGGTTGGCTGGAAGGTGTAGGGGTTTATCTGACAGCCTGTCAAAAGTAGAGACAGTAGTACGAAAACAGTTAGACGCATTGTCATTCTCCTTTTTCTTCAGCATAGCCTGGCTAAGAAAAAGCGATGTGTAATTTTAAGTTTACGATTTTATCGAATGTTTTTTGCTAAAAATCGCCAATCGTAAAGTAATGTTTACGTATTTTGGATTGAAATCTTTACTTTGTGTGATATTGTATGTTCACCTCATCGAGGAAAACACTATCGCAAACGAGCATTACAGGATCGCCATCATGCAAAAAGACGCGCTGAACAACGTACATATTACCGACGAACAGGTTTTAATCACGCCAGATCAGTTAAAGCAGGAATTCCCGCTAAGCACTGAACAAGAGGCTCAGATCGAGCACTCCCGCCAGACCATTTCAAACATCATTGCCGGTCGCGATCCGCGTCTGCTGGTGGTGTGCGGGCCTTGTTCTATTCACGATCCTGAAACCGCGATTGAATACGCTCGTCGATTTAAAGCATTAGCAGAGGAGGTCAGCGATAGCCTCTACCTGGTCATGCGCGTCTATTTTGAAAAACCTCGTACCACCGTGGGCTGGAAAGGATTGATTAACGATCCGCACATGGATGGCTCGTTTGATGTGGAAGCCGGTCTGAAGATTGCGCGTCGTCTGCTGGTAGACCTGGTGAATATGGGGCTGCCGCTGGCGACAGAAGCGCTCGACCCGAACAGCCCGCAATACCTGGGCGATCTGTTTAGCTGGTCCGCGATTGGTGCGCGCACCACAGAATCACAAACTCACCGCGAGATGGCGTCTGGCCTGTCGATGCCGGTTGGTTTTAAAAACGGCACTGACGGCAGTTTGGCCACCGCGATTAACGCCATGCGTGCAGCGGCGATGCCGCACCGCTTTGTCGGGATCAACCAGGCCGGTCAGGTTTGCCTTCTGCAAACTCAGGGCAACCCGGATGGTCACGTGATCCTGCGCGGCGGTAAAGCACCAAACTACAGCCCGGCGGATGTCGCGCAGTGTGAAAAAGAGATGGAACAGGCGGGACTGCGCCCGGCTCTGATGGTAGATTGCAGCCATGGTAACTCCAATAAAGATTACCGTCGCCAGCCTGCGGTAGCGGAATCCGTTGTCGCGCAAATCAAAGACGGCAACCGTTCGATTATCGGTCTGATGATTGAGAGTAATATCCACGAGGGTAATCAGTCATCCGAACAGCCGCGCAGTGCAATGAAACACGGTGTCTCCGTCACGGACGCGTGTATCAGTTGGGAAGCGACTGACGCGCTGCTGCGTGAGATCCACAAAGATTTGAACGGCCAGTTGGCGACGCGTCTGGCTTAAGAGGTTTGTTATGGTTGCAGAATTGACCGCATTACGCGATCAAATTGATGAAGTGGATAAGGCGCTGCTGGATTTACTGGCGCGCCGTATGTCACTGGTTGCGGAAGTCGGCGAAGTCAAAAGCAAATACGGCTTGCCGATTTACGTCCCGGAGCGCGAGGCGTCCATGCTGGCCTCTCGTCGTGATGAGGCGCAATCGATGGGAGTTTCCCCCGATCTGATTGAAGATGTCCTGCGCCGCGTGATGCGTGAATCCTACTCCAGCGAAAACGATAAGGGCTTCAAAACCCTCTGTCCGTCGTTGCGCCCGGTGGTGATCGTCGGCGGTGGCGGTCAGATGGGGCGTCTGTTTGAGAAGATGCTGACGCTTTCTGGCTATCAGGTACGCATTCTTGAAAAAGAAGATTGGGCGCGAGCGCCAGAGTTAATGTCCGATGCGGGCATGGTCATCGTCAGCGTGCCAATTCATGTGACCGAAGCCATTATCGGAAAACTTCCGCCTCTGCCGGAAGACTGTATTCTGGTGGATCTGGCGTCCGTGAAGAATGGTCCGCTGCAGGCGATGCTCGCGGCGCATAACGGACCGGTGCTGGGCTTACACCCGATGTTTGGCCCGGACAGTGGTAGCCTGGCGAAACAAGTTGTCGTTTACTGCGATGGCCGTCAGCCGGAAGCCTATCAGTGGTTCCTGGAACAGATTCAGGTGTGGGGCGCGCGTTTGCACCGCATCAGCGCGGTTGAGCACGATCAAAACATGGCGTTTATTCAGGCGCTGCGCCACTTTGCGACATTCGCTTACGGCCTGCATCTGGCTGAAGAGAATGTCCAACTTGAGCAGTTGCTGGCGCTTTCCTCTCCGATTTACCGTCTGGAGCTGGCAATGGTCGGGCGTCTGTTTGCCCAGGATCCTCAGCTGTATGCTGATATTATTATGTCGTCAGAGAATAATCTGGCGCTGATCAAACGCTACTACCAGAGGTTTGGTGAGGCGATAGCGTTACTGGAACAGGGCGATAAGCAGGCCTTTATCGACAGTTTCCGTAAGGTCGAACACTGGTTCGGTGATTACGCGAAGCGTTTCCAGAATGAGAGCCGCACCTTATTGCGCCAGGCGAACGATAGCCGCCAGTAATCTAATGATGTATATACTAAAAGCCAGCACTGCTGGCTTTTTTCATTTGAGGATTTGTCATGGCGGAACCGCAGGTTTTATTCGATTACACTGGGCACTTACCGGAATGTCCGACCTGGAATGAGAGCGAGAAAGCACTCTATTGGGCCGATATTCTGGAAGGCGAGATTCATCGTTATCATCTCTCTTCGGCTGAACATACTGTTCTCTCATTCCATGAAGAAGTTGGCTGTTTTGCCTTGCGTGAAAAAGGCGGATTTATCGTCGCGATGCGTAACGCGATCTGGCTGACCGATAAGCACGGGCTGCTCCAGCGTAAAGTGTGTGATAACCCGTCGAATCCTCAGCTGGCCCGTTTTAACGACGGTGGCACCGATCATCTGGGGCGTTTTTACGCAGGCACCTTTTGGGGGCCTGGAGATTATAACGGCGCGATGCTGATGCGTATTGATAACGACTTAACGCCGAAAGTGATCCAGTGCGATATTCACGGACATAATGGGCTGGCCTTTAGTCAGGACAATCAGTGGATGTTTACCTCGGATACGCCCAATGGCGTTATCTACCGTACGCCGCTGGATGAGCAGGGCGAGCCGGGATCGCGCGAAGTGTTTCGCCGATTCAAAGAAGGGGAAGGAATCCCAGACGGTGCCGCGATGGATGTTGAAGGCTGCTACTGGAGCGCATTGTTTGATGGTTGGCGCATTGCACGGTTCTCACCGCAAGGGGAACAGCTGGAAGAGCACCGCCTGCCGGTGCGTTGCCCGACGATGGTCTGTTTTGGTGGCGATGATATGAAAACGCTGTTTACCACCACCACGCGCGAGAACATGGATAGCCAGGAAGTCGCGGAGTATCCGCTATCAGGTGCGATCTTCACCCTGCCAGTTAGCGTGGCAGGAATGAAGAAAAGTCGGTTCGTCGAGCGTTAAACCGGATCGACCGGCACGACGTTTTCGCCCGGATAGCAGCCCAGCACTTTCATCGAACGGGTGATTTCGCCCAGTTCACGCAGGGCGTCTTGCATGGATGCCGATTTCAGGTTGGCCTGAATATCCAGATAGAACATCTCCTCCCACGGATTCCCGTTGATCGGACGGGATTCCAGTTTGGTCATGATCAGATTGTGATTACGTAACACCAGTAGGGCTTCAACCAGTGCACCCGCCTGCTGACCTGTCGCCATCAGTAAGGTGGTTTTCGCCGGGACCTGATCGGACACATCAATCGCTTTACGCGCCAGTACCACGAAGCGGGTAATGTTCTGTGTCTGGTTAGCCAGATTTCGCTCCAGCACCTGCAAGCCATACAGCGCGCCACCCGCTTCGTTACCGAGCGCGGCTACGCGTGGAGAGTTCGCCTGCGCCACCTTTTCCATCGCCGCAGACGTGCTTTCGGTGTACTCAATTTTCCAGTGTGGATAACGGTTCAGGAACTGGCTGCACTGCTGGAACGGTTGTGGATGGCTGTAGACGGTATCAATTTGGCTCAGGTCGGTTGAGCCAGAAACCAGTACGCAGTGATCGATTGGAATGTTCAGCTCGCCAACCAGTGACAGGCTAGTGTGTTGAAGCAAATCGTACACATCGTTAATCGCACCGGAACTGGTGTTTTCAATCGGCACGATAGCGTAATCAGCTTGTCCGGTTTCGACCTGATTAAAAATATCCGCGAACTTTGCGCAGCCGCTTTCAATAAATTCTTCGAAATGGCGAGCGGCATACTGGCGTGCGGCCAGATGCGAGTAAGACCCTTTTGGCCCGAGAAACGCCACGCGTGCGGAGTGCGGATTAGTTTTATTCAGATGTTGTTGCAGCAGCGCTTGTTGGGTCAGTACGGAATCTTCGATGATAAGCTGGAACAGGCGGGTGATGTAATGAGCATCCAGGTGGTGTGCTTTACCCAGCTCGATCAGGCGCTCCAGCAGATCGCGCTCGCGGTCGATATCGCGCACCGGGCGGTGGGAGTCAAGCTTGGCTTTACCCACTTCGACGGCAAGGGTGCGGCGTTCGGCGAGCAGCGCCAGCAGTTTTTCATCCAGTGCGCTGATTTTTACTCGCAGATCCAGTAACGGGTTTTCCGATGTCATAGCGTTGCCTGTTTAGTTTATTGTTATCAATAAAAAAGGCCCCCCGGTGTGGGAGGCCTTGTTGTTCGTCTTCGCATTCTTTATCACACGACGAAACGCCTCCCATTCAGGGGAAGGTAAAAAAGAATGCGAAGAAAAACGGTGTGCGTGTCATGGGTTCATCCTGTGATTGATACCATTAAAGTACCCGTACTGTTTTCATCCTGTCAATAAAAAACGCGCCCGGAGGCGCGTTGGCGGTACACTCAATTTAAAGGATTACTCTTCTTCAACTTCTTCGGCATAGCTTGCGTCTTTCACCGATGTTGTGGCGCGACGGGCTTCGCCTTTGTGTTGCACTTTATTGAGCTGCCGTTCCAGCTTGTTGATCAAATCGTTGATAGCGGTATACATATCTTCGTGTTTAGCGCTGGCGACCAGATGGCCGTTTGGAGTATTGATAGTTGCGTCAGCGGTAAAACCCTGTGGTTCCTTAGACAGAATGATATGCGGGTTAATCAAATGAGTTTGCCATTTATCCAGTTTGGCGAGACGGTCTGCGACGTGCTGGCGGATTGCCGGAGTAATTTCCATTTGTTTACTGGTAATGTTCATTGTCATAAATTTTACCTCTTGTCTTTCCGTCTTGGTGATTCCAGCATACCTGTCCTAATGTCAAAATGTGTGATCTGAATCACGTTATTTTGTCACTTTTTGTCAAGGAAGCTTTTTTGTGAGGAAAGACAGGAACAGGCGAATTTTACCTTGTCGAACTCAGGAATTGCGGCCATAGTTGATAGGATTGGTCGGTACGAAACCGCTTCTGCGAGTGACCATAACGGATAAAAAAACGGCAGCCCTTGGGCTGCCGTTTTGCATTTGGGGAACGATCAGGTATTGCTGCTGTTAGCGGCAATGATCTTCGCGACTTTTTCAGCCTGCGCGTTCATCTGCATCTGACGGTATGCGTTTTCCATCAGCTTCAAGCCATCGCGGGTGGCCTGAGTATCCGGGTAATCACGCAGCATGCCTTCGACACGATTAACCACGGCAACCCATGCACCACGACGCGTGTAATACTCCGCGACGGAGTACTCATATTTGGACAGGCGATCTTTCAGGAACACCAGACGCTTGGTGGCATCGGTGATGTACTGACTGTTCGGATAGCCACGCACCAGCTTGGAGAAGTCATTGAAGGCGTCACGCGCGTGCTGCGGGTCACGGTCAGAACGGTCAACACCGAAGAAACCTTGCAGAGCGCTATCATCCAGCGCCATGTTGGTCAGTCCGCGCATATACATGACATAATCGATGTTCGGATGAGTCGGGTTCAGACGGATGAAGCGATCGATGGCAGCCTGAGCCAGCGGCAGATCGGCATTTTTGTAGTAGGCATAGATGAGATCTAATTGTACCTGCTGGGAATACGGACCAAATGGATAACGATTATCCAGCGCTTCCAGTTGCGTTATCGCCTGTTTCCAGTTACCGTCCTGCAGTTTTTGTTGTGCAGTCGCATAGATTTCATTCGGCGGATTGTCAGGGACCTGTTCATTTGAACCGGAGCAGCCCACCAAAGCCAGGCTCAACGTGGCCGCTGCCACCAGATATTTCATGCGCGTCATGACGTTTTGACTTTCCTCAAATGTTTGTCCGGGAGAATCTCTTTCCTGCTCCCGATTAAGACCAGCTACAATAGCACACTATATTATACGGCAAAGCCGTAAAACCCAACGTTAAACGAAGAAGCAGTCTATGGCACAACGAGTAGAACTCACCGCAACAGTCTCCGAAAATCAGCTCGGTCAACGCTTAGATCAAGCTTTGGCCGAAATGTTCCCTGATTATTCACGTTCACGCATAAAAGAATGGATTCTTGACCAGCGCGTGCTGGTAAACGGCAAAATATGGGACAAGCCAAAAGAGAAAGTGTTAGGTGGGGAAGCCGTCGCCATCAATGCTGAAATAGAAGAAGAAGTCCGTTTCGAGGCGCAGGATATCCCGTTGGAAATCGTTTATGAAGATGACGATATCCTGGTGATCAACAAGCCGCGCGGCTTAGTCGTGCATCCGGGTGCAGGTAATCCAGATGGCACCGTACTGAATGCGCTTCTTCATTATTATCCGCCGATTGTTGACGTACCGCGTGCGGGCATCGTTCACCGTCTGGATAAAGACACTACCGGTTTGATGGTGGTCGCGAAAACGGTTCCTGCCCAGACGCGTCTGGTGGAGTCGCTGCAGCTGCGTGAAATCACCCGTGAATATGAAGCCGTGGCGATTGGTCACATGACGTCAGGCGGCACGGTTGAAGAGCCGATTAGCCGTCACCCGACCAAACGCACCCATATGTCTGTGCATCCGATGGGGAAACCTGCGGTGACGCACTATCGCATCATGGAACATTTCCGCATTCATACGCGTCTGCGTCTGCGTCTGGAAACGGGCCGTACTCACCAGATCCGTGTGCATATGTCCCATATCACTCATCCGCTGGTGGGCGATCAGGTTTATGGTGGCCGTCCGCGTCCGCCGAAGGGCGCGTCGGAAGAATTTATCAGCACCTTGCGTAAATTCGACCGTCAGGCGCTGCACGCAACGATGCTGCGTCTTTATCATCCGGTCACCGGTATCGAAATGGAATGGCATGCGCCAATCCCACAGGATATGGTCGATCTCATTGCTGCAATGCGTGCAGACTTTGAAGAACATAAGGATAAAGTGGACTGGTTATGACCAAACTGATTGTCCCGGAGTGGCCAATTCCTGCAGGCGTGGCAGCCTGTAGCTCAACCCGTGTCGGTGGCGTGAGCCACGATGCGTGGGCGTCATTGAATCTGGGGGCTCACTGCGGTGATAACCTTGAACATGTTGAAGAGAACCGCAAGCGTATGTTTGCGGCAGGACATTTGCCGTCAAAACCCGTATGGCTTGAGCAGGTGCATGGCAATGATGTGTTGAGGCTGACGGGGGAACCCTACGCTTCTAAACGTGCCGATGCGTCCTACAGCAATACGCCAGGGACAGTTTGTGCTGTGATGACCGCCGACTGCCTGCCTGTTCTCTTTTGCAATCGTGCGGGTACTGAAGTCGCCGCCGCCCATGCCGGATGGCGGGGGCTGTGCGCGGGTGTGCTGGAAGAGACAATCGCCTGCTTTGAAGACGCCCCGGGCAATATCATGGCCTGGCTTGGTCCGGCCATCGGTCCAAAGGTTTTTGAAGTCGGTCCTGAGGTGCGCGAAGCGTTTATCGAAAAAGATCCGCAAGCCGTCAGCGCATTCCGGCCGCAAGGTGATAAATATCTGGCTGATATCTATCAACTTGCCCGCCAGCGTCTGGGCAACGTTGGGGTGACGCAGATATTCGGTGGCGATCGCTGTACCTTCACCGAAAAGGGTGATTTTTTCTCTTATCGTCGCGACAACACCACCGGTCGTATGGCAAGTTTTATTTGGCTGATATAACCTAACGAATCAAGACGATCCGGCACGCGCCGTTTTCTTTTCGCATATTTCAGGTCATTAACCTTGAATAATTGAGGGATGACCTCATTTAATCTCCAGTAGCAAATTTGACCTGTTATGGGAGGAGTTATGCGTCTGGATCGTCTTACTAATAAATTCCAGCTTGCTCTCGCCGATGCCCAGTCTCTCGCACTGGGGCACGACAACCAATTTATCGAACCTCTTCATTTAATGAGCGCCTTGCTGAATCAGGAAGGGGGATCGGTACGTCCTTTACTCACGTCGGCTGGCATTAATGCTGGCGAGCTGCGCACGGCTATCGATCAGGCACTGAGCCGTCTGCCACAGGTGGAAGGCACCGGTGGGGATGTTCAGCCGTCTCAGGATCTGGTGCGCGTGCTGAACCTTTGCGACAAGCTGGCGCAAAAACGTGGGGACAACTTTATCTCGTCGGAACTGTTTGTTCTGGCGGTGCTTGAATCACGCGGTACGCTGACCGATCTGCTGAAATCATCCGGTGCGACAACCGCCAATGTGACTCAGGCGATTGAAAAAATGCGTGGAGGTGAAAGCGTGAACGATCAAGGAGCCGAAGACCAACGTCAGGCTTTGAAAAAATATACGGTCGATCTGACTGAGCGTGCTGAACAAGGCAAGCTTGACCCGGTGATCGGTCGTGACGAAGAGATTCGCCGTACCATTCAGGTACTGCAGCGTCGTACCAAAAACAACCCGGTACTGATTGGTGAACCGGGCGTCGGTAAAACTGCCATCGTTGAAGGGCTGGCGCAGCGTATTGTTAACGGCGAAGTGCCGGAAGGGCTGAAAGGCCGTCGCGTGTTGGCGCTGGATATGGGTTCGCTGGTGGCGGGGGCAAAATACCGCGGTGAATTCGAAGAGCGTTTAAAAGGCGTGCTTAACGATCTGTCGAAACAGGAAGGCAATGTCATTCTGTTTATCGACGAATTGCACACGATGGTCGGTGCCGGTAAAGCCGATGGCGCAATGGATGCCGGGAACATGCTGAAACCAGCCCTGGCTCGTGGTGAACTGCACTGCGTCGGCGCGACGACGCTGGATGAGTATCGCCAGTACATCGAGAAAGACGCTGCGCTGGAACGTCGATTCCAGAAAGTGTTCGTGGCTGAGCCAACGGTGGAAGACACCATCGCTATCTTGCGTGGTCTGAAAGAGCGTTATGAATTGCATCACCACGTGCAGATTACGGACCCTGCTATCGTGGCGGCGGCAACGTTGTCTCACCGTTATATTGCCGACAGACAGTTGCCGGATAAAGCCATCGATCTGATTGATGAAGCGGCGTCCAGCATTCGTATGCAGATAGACTCCAAACCGGAAGAACTCGACAGACTCGACCGCAGGATCATTCAGCTCAAGCTTGAACAGCAGGCGCTGAAGAAAGAGTCTGATGAAGCGAGTAAAAAACGTCTGGATATGCTTAATGAAGAACTGGACGATAAAGAGCGCCAGTACTCCATCCTGGAAGAAGAGTGGAAGGCTGAAAAAGCCTCACTTTCTGGCACCCAGACGATCAAGGCTGAACTTGAGCAGGCGAAAATTGCCATTGAGCAGGCGCGTCGCGTGGGCGATTTGGCACGCATGTCAGAGTTGCAGTACGGCAAAATTCCGGAACTTGAAAAACAGCTGGAGATGGCGACGCAGTCAGAAGGCAAAACCATGCGTCTGCTGCGTAACAAAGTGACGGATGTGGAAATCGCAGACGTTCTGGCACGCTGGACGGGTATCCCTGTTGCCCGCATGCTGGAAGGGGAACGTGAAAAACTGCTGCGTATGGAGCATGACCTCCATCATCGTGTGATCGGCCAGGATGAAGCTGTTGAGGCCGTATCGAATGCGATTCGTCGTAGTCGTGCGGGCTTGTCAGATCCTAATCGCCCGATTGGTTCGTTCCTGTTCCTGGGGCCGACCGGCGTAGGTAAAACCGAGCTGTGTAAAACCCTGGCGAACTTTATGTTCGACAGCGATGACGCGATGGTGCGTATCGATATGTCTGAGTTTATGGAGAAACACTCGGTCTCGCGTCTGGTCGGTGCGCCTCCAGGATATGTCGGGTATGAAGAAGGGGGTTATCTGACTGAAGCGGTTCGTCGTCGTCCTTATTCCGTCATCTTATTAGATGAAGTGGAAAAAGCGCACCCGGATGTGTTCAACATTCTGCTGCAGGTATTGGACGATGGTCGTCTGACTGACGGGCAGGGGAGAACGGTCGATTTCCGCAATACTGTGGTGATCATGACCTCGAACCTGGGTTCCGATTTGATTCAGGAACGTTTCGGTGAACTGGATTACGGTCATATGAAGGATCTGGTGCTGGGTGTGGTTAGCCATAGCTTCCGCCCGGAATTCATTAACCGTATCGATGAAGTGGTCGTGTTCCACCCGCTTGGGGAAAAACACATTGCTTCTATTGCACAGATTCAGTTGCAGCGTCTGTATAAACGTCTTGAAGAGCGTGGCTATGAAATCCACATCTCTGACGAGGCGCTGAAACTGTTGAGTGCCAATGGTTACGATCCGGTTTACGGGGCGCGTCCTCTGAAACGTGCTATCCAGCAGCAGATCGAGAACCCGCTGGCGCAGCAAATCCTCTCCGGGGAGCTGATTCCTGGAAAAGTGATTCGCCTTGAAGTGAATGAAGACCGAATTGTGGCAGTGCAGTAAGTCACAAAACCTCAAAAACGAGCCTCGAGAGGCTCGTTTTTGTTTAAAAGCCAGGCAAAACTCAGTGCTTGGGATAATATTTGCCTGGAAAATGAGCAGTCAGTCATTATTTTCTGATTTACACTTGCAGCCTCAGAATAACTCCCTATAATGCGCCTCCACTGACACGGAACAACGGCACGCAAGCCGCCGGGGCAGAAGGGGTTCAGCGATGAACGCCGACAGAGAAAAGCGAAATTAAACGCTTGACTCTGAATGAGGAAAACGTATTATACGGGACCTCGCAACGGTGAGCGAAAGCCGCGTTGCACTGCTCTTTAACAATTTATCAGA
>RCUM01000283.1_pt1 | contig 33572 bp, 37 predicted proteins | sample 2166141 | NCBI WGS metagenome assembly RCUM01 (sample SAMN09932756, study PRJNA488358) | compost metagenome | isolation source: compost soil in crotonic acid-enriched | place: Germany: Experimental Botanical Garden
GGTCCGCTTTGAGGTCCAGCACAGTCGGGTCAACAACCCGGCGCTGGCGAAGGAGCTGCAGGACTTCACCAACGACTGCTACGCGCTGGCGCTGTATACCTGGCAGAATCGCGACCAAGGGCAGACGACGGACAAGGGCACGCTGCGTGATATCGAGTGGCTGGGGTCGAAAACCTTCCTGAACGGCGGGTACTACAACAATCTGCAGTCGAAAACGCCACGCGCCAGTTTCCCGTGGAATGAAGCGAGGGACAGCGGCCGGCCAAACACCGGACGGGGTGGGTACCCGACCTGCAGCAAGTGGTGGTCAGCCGGCGATACGGGCCTGGAGGCCAGGGTAGTGAAGCAGGTCGACCCGGGCGTGATGCTGCGGATGTCCGCTGCGCTGAAGATGATGGGACAATCTGACGCGGACTATAAAGAAGCGGTGGTGCGTCGTCTGGTCAGCCCGGATAACCTGACGGTCTCCCAGGGCGGACGGGCGTATGCCGGCTATGGCGGCAACGCTGACTTCACCCTGGACAACTCGGTTAACCGTATTGCCTCGATGGGTGGAACCGCACTGGGGAGCCTGGCGGCGTATCCGGCTTTTGATGCGATGCGTCAGGCGCTGCCGATGGTGCAGGCGGTACTGTTGATGGCGGTGTATATCATGGTGCCGCTCATCCTAGCCTTTGCGGCCTACGAGTATAAGACGGTGATCACGGTGACATTCGTGGTGTTTGCCCTGAACTTCCTGACGTTCTGGTGGGAGTTGGCGCGTTGGCTGGATAGCTGGCTGCTGGAGGCGCTTTACGACTCGGATACACACAGTCGATGGAACGTGGCCGGGTTCCAGAACAGTACGGACGACGTGATCATGAACTTGGTGATGGGGTGTATGTTTATCGTATTGCCAATAGTCTGGATGGGGGCACTGTCATGGGCAGGTGTGAACGTAGGTCATGCCATTGCTTCTGCGGTAAATAGCGGTACAGAAACAGCTAAAAATACAGGGGGAAAATTTGGAGACACAGCTGGGAATATTATAGCAGGTAAAGCAACTCAGTGAGCAGTTTTAACTGGCCGATCTCCATGGGATCGGTCAGTTGTCGTTTGGTGATCTGTATGGAGTACCGTCATATTCTTTATTCATCACAGCACTTTCATACATATAATCAGCAGCATTTTGATTTTTTTGTTGTGTAGTAGGGTTTATTTTCGTCTCTCTGCTTTGTTTTACGAGGAAAGTTAGAGCGAGTAAAAAAGCCAAACCTGTTATTATCGTGGCAGCAATAAACAAACCACAGATAGCTAGTAATAGAGAGCATAAACTAACTAAAAGTACCAATGGGACATGGCCAGCCCAGTTAGGAAGATTCATTTTCGAGGTTCTAGTAACGCATCGCTCGTCCCAAGCCAATACTGTATCCTTCAAGTTATGCCACAGACGCGCCATGCGCACTCCACGCTGGTAAGCTTGCTGGTGTTTTGTTTGATCCATCTTCTGCCCTTAATCCGACGGTGGAGTAGTATTGTTGCCACTGTAGCTTAAATAACAATCAATTGCTATTTGCTTGGTTTTTCCGACATTCCGTGCATTACGCCTGGTGTGAGAAGTGTGCTTAATATACCAGTGCAGAATATTGACGCTGCTTACGAGAACATGACATCTTTTGCTGCATAAGTAATCGTAGGTGCTATCCAAAAATTGCAGTAACGTAGTGATTTTTTTCGTAGCCTGAAATTAGATCGATTGAATTGGCATTGCTCCGACGTTTCCTGTACCGCATTCCGGCTCAAGCCATACACCGGTTTTTCAGCCGCTGGTTTATCTGTTCCAACGGCCGCAGTCATCTGATTTCGCTAACACCCGGACCGGAAAATTTATTCTTTCCGTTGCAAATCTTACCTTCAGAAACCCCCAATTTCTTTCAGACACTATGGTCGTAGACCTGCCGCTGCCTGATTCAGGGGAGAAACCATCGGTTCTTCGATATAACGGGGCTTTTCATGGAAACCAGATGTTTTTACCACTAAAGGAAAAATTAGAGATCTTCACTTTGAAGTGGAATGGTTGTCAAAGGGCTGGTCAACCAACATGTTCCTACCACTGAAAAAAGTTATCCAGAATTATCTATCGTCAAATGGGGTGGATTGTTATTTATTACGACAATAATGACTGATGTTAATTGATATGGCGATTCTAATTTAATTTAAAGTATAAGTTTGCGAGATCGGTTTTTTACACGTTGATGGACAGACGGCAGAAACACTATCTGCTGCGGATGCCACGTCACTTAGCGTTGGCGCCCAATCCAAAGGGGACCGTTCATCCGGTATCTATAATGGTTTTTGGTATTCTTGGGCAACTCCAGGAAGTCTGACGGCGGCGGTAGGGAAAGTATTTACCAGCGATCTGGTGATCTCTACGGCAATACTTCCGGAGCAGGCTAATGAACTCAATGTCGATGGTTCAGCTACTATTGTAATAAGATATCTGTAATATTAACCACACCCTGTATTTGTAGGGTGTGGTTAATTTACTGACTTATAAGTTTCGGAATAACATAACCAAGCGCTCACCGGCCTGGTGAGCGGAGGTTTGAGTGATTTTTTGGGACTTGGCCATGGAAAATCCAGCCTTACAGTAATGTAGGTTGGGGGGGGATGGTGGATGACGTGGAGCGGTGTGGGTAGCTACTGCTTGTACTAAAAGTGAAGTGGCGCAGGGATTATTCCTCTCGCACATTCCAGGATGATGAGGGCATTACCACATAGGGCACCAAAGCGGTAAGCGGGCATGGGTGAAAAAGTAATTAACGTCTAAATTAAAGATGAGAGCGATTTTTACTCGCGAACGGCTGTACGGAAATACTAAACGGCATTAGGCGATGTTAAAATTATTTATGAAACCGGGCGTGTTTGATTAAAATTCGGTGGTATTTTCTGGTGCGATTAGATTGCATGGGGCGTTTTGCTGTTCATGATCGGTTTTTTGTGGCGGTTTAATAGGGAAGCATTGATCAAGCGTTTCTTCAGATATGTACCCTTTGTCGACGAAAATTGCTGCGTAATTATCATTACTCTCGGCGTCTAGGGTCTCTTTGGCATAAGAGTCAACTGCGCACACGGCAACCAGAAGAGTAATGGATAACCTTAACCATTTTGTTTTATTTGACATTTAATAATCTCTCTGAGTTAGTTTTATCGTTATTGTAATCATCTGTAATCTCATTAGCAATGTGTGGGTTAATTAAATTTTTTCATTGATTTGATCATGACGATTCTGTTTAACGATAAGAACAGATCTGTACCAAGCGGTTTAGGGTTCGTTTGTTGAGGGTACTTTATAATGATTAGATAATGACAATGAACGTAAAATGAAAAAATTACTATTTTTATTATTTATTATGCTGTTATATGGATGTTCAGGCCCATTTGGTGGCACGTGGGGTGTGATACCGCAAAATACTGAGGTGTGCCCTCAGGGCCGAGATGCAGTTTCCGGTGTATGTCGATGGTAATTATAGGTTGAAATTTGCACAGTTTTCTGAGTGAAACCGCTCTCGGTGAGAGCGGTTTAAATGAATAAAAAAATGCGTGGTGTGAACTATAAGCTCGTTTCTGCATCTGTGATCATTTTCAACGCTAAAGAAAGTTTTATTATGCCACTTTCCTCAAAATAATGCCCTTGACAATCTTCAAATTTAATATGTGTTTCAATGAGGTAAAACGCCCTTTTAGCACCGCCAAACACTTTTTTCCAGTCAATACGAACTTCGCTATTTAGCGGAAATAATGCACTTTCTATTTGACGGAAATTAGCAATGAACTCAAGAAGCACATGCTTTAACAACGTCAAACTATTTTCTGTGAGCGGCTCCGCTCGTTCTATTGTTCGATAAAAATCCCACAAAGTATTTTTTAGTAACAGGTAATCCATGAATAAATTGCTGAGCAATCTACTGGGTTTGTTAACCTGCGTATTGATGATGAAAGGGAGTTCTCTATGCTGCAAAATATAATGATAAAGCCCATTGATCGCCGTAGTTGGTTTTATACCAAGGCTACGTAATATTTCATCGACTTTATCTTTCAAGTTCTTGTCTACCTTTACACCAATTTGTGCTTGTTCACCCATTTTAACATCCTTATTATAACAAATGGTTATTAACAATTTGTTATTTTCAATCCTTACTCATAAATAATGTTTAATGTGGCGTTGGTGTTTATTTTCCCCTTCCCCGCTGCGGATAAGTTATAGGGGAAATAATAAGCGCCCATGGTCATTGTGAATTGGGCATCCAGGGTGTCACCTGCGTTAGTTTTAAACAGTGAGGTTGCGTTGCCTTTATGGGTCGTAGAAGTTGACATTATCACCGGCGTTGAAGGTGTGTCCTGCTGAGCAAGACGGATACCGACGCCTTTGGCCGATCCGGCACTGGTGTCTATCATCACGCTGTTATCTGAAGCCAGCAAGTTGTTGCTGGATAAAAACATTTCTATGCCTCTGTCCGAAGTTCCATTCTCCAGTCTGTTTTCACAGCGCATATTCAGGGTGAAGGGGGTATAGCCAGGACGAGTCTGGCCGGCTAATTGGGCAATACCCAAACGTGGCAACTGCACCGCCAGGCCGGCATTCTCGAACTTACAGGTGGTGGCTTTCGGTGTGTAGATAATATCCAGCGGCTGCATATACATATCACGTTGATCCACTGGCCAACCATTGCCCGTTAACCAGGATAAAAACTTACCCGCCTGCTTGATAGGCCAGGTAATGATTTCCCAGAGAGACATGCCGGTCCAGTCGGACACCATCATGGAGTTATCGATGTAGTAACGATCTTTTGCCGTGGTGTTGCCGGATTTTTTCACCAGCGTTGCCTTGACGGTATAACCGATATTGAGTTCAGTTGCTGAATGTTGCCCCTTTTCCGCCAGGATAATTTCCCCTTTCTCAGGCGCGGAGGTTTGTATCTTAATCCAGTGTTTACCATCGCCAAAGCCAACAACCAACGTATTACTGGCAGTGTCTGCAATGGGGGAGAAATAACCCAATTTACTGTTTTTTCCTGAGCAATTGAAGGTTCCATTGAATTGCGAATGAACTTGCCCGGTCCATTCTGGCGAGTTAGCGCTGAGTTTATCTGACAGATCGATTGCGATGGCACGTGCTTTTCCCAGTGGATTTCCGTAGCATTTTGCCTGGCTTTCGCCAGCGTAAAGACCGGCGATTAAAATGGATAAATATAACGTTTTCATAATTTCCTCAATCACACGGGATCAGCGGCAAATAACTTTGTTCACTGTCGCAATATCGGCGGTAGTCAGATCAATGACGCAACTATTTGCGTCAGCTCGGTTGAGTTTAACGTCGAGGCGCTTCGGCGGTTGTTCACTCTTGACGTACAGGACACTGGCCTGGCCGACATAACCGACGGCGCGCCCGTTTTGATCGACCACCTCAGTGCCGAATGGCAGGGGTTTGCCGTCGGGGAAGCTGGCGGTCAGGGTATAAGATTGGCGCAGATCGGTGGCAAATTTGACGCGATTGACCGCACCGTAGAACGGCACGATATAACCGACGTTGTTGGTAATTTCTGCGCCGGAAGCGTCGTTGGTGTCTGAGAGCGTAAGCGTATTTTGACGATACGGTGTGGCGTAGGGAACCAGTGCCAATCCGTCCCGGTTAGTGATAATACTTTCATCGCCATTAACCATCAGGCCGGCGGCCTGAGGAGCGTCGACTACCGTCAGGGTGTGGCCAATTTCATTGGCGGCCAGTACATCCCAGGGAATAGCGACCAAGCTGCCGCGCGCGCTAAGACCCGCCTGCCGGTAATCGCTAGCTTCGCTGTAAGACCCGCCGAGTGTCGAAAGCGACGTACGGTAACTGGCGCTCACTCCAGCCATGTTTTCACCGCCGGGCTGATTGGCGCCGGACAGCGTATAACTCAGTTGGTTGGCGTCGCCGGACACGCCGCTGACGCTGAGCTGGCTCTGCTGGTAATGGTTGTCTGTCATCGACAGGCTGCTGCTCAAATAGGCGGTGTGTTCGAAAGCATCGAAGGGCACATTGATCGACAGGTAATACCGGGTTTCTTCCTCGTGGCTGTCATTACGAACGCGGCTGGCGGAGAGATTGTAATCCACTTTGCCGAAGTTGTTGGAATAGCCCAGTTGGTATTCGCGGCTATTGCCCTGCTCGGTCCAATAATCACGTTGGGTACCAGAGAAAAATAGTGTGCCCAGACTATCCCCTAGCCGTTGGTTCAAGCTCAGGTTAAAGGTATTACGTGGCCGAGCCGAACGCAGCGCATCCAGCGTATTCATATCCAACGGATCTCCTGACCATTCTCCCGCTGGATTTTGCATACCGGGTTGTCGATCGGCCAGTTGGCGATAACCGTCGTGGGTATAAATAGCGTCTGAAAAGCTATAATAACCTTTGGTCGAATAACGGTAGGCGGCCAGGGTAAAGTTGGTGGCAGTGGTGTCCAGGAATTTGCTGTAGGCGATTCGGTAACTTTGTCCGCTTTCACTACGGCCCGGAAAATGAGCGTCTGCCTGGGTGATATCCACGGATACGGCCCCAAAGGGCAGGTTCCAGCCGCTCCCCAGCAGATAAGAACGGTAGTCGTTACCGATAAGTGCACCGGCATAACCGGTAACCAAATTGTTGAAGCCGTATTGCAACGAACTTTGCAGGAAATCTGGGCTGTAACGAGTATTGCTTTGCTTAACCTTGCCGGCCAACAGAGCGTATTTGGCGATACCCGGCTTCAACATATTCGGCACGGCGGAAAAGGGCACGGTGAAAGACTGTTCACTGCCGTCCGCTTCTTTCACGATCACCAGCAGATCGCCACCGGAGCCGGTGGGCTGAATGCTGTCAAGGCTAAATGCACCTGGCGGGACGTTTTCCTGGTAAATCACGTTACCGCTCTGCATCACTTTTACCAGAGCATTAGTTTGTGCCACGCCGTGAACCACGGGTGAGAATCCCTGTTGGGAATTGGGCAACATATTGGTATCGGATGCCAGTGAGATCCCGCGCAAACGGATAGAATCAAACATATTGCCAGGTGAATAGAAATCGCCTCCTGTTAACGTTGAGGTAATAGATGAAAATCCGTGCTGCAAATAACGGGTATTGTTCCTCCATTGGCTGTCGCGGCCGGAATAATGTGAAAAGGTACTGTTATCACGGAACTGCCAGCCTTCAAGGTTAAAGCCTGAATTCAACCCGGCGTACAGATCGTCCCGGGTAGCAGTATTGCCGGTTTTGAATTGTGAACGATAGTAGGTGGTATTGTAGGAAAATAGCAGGGCAGATTCGCCCTGTTGCCAGAACTGTGGGTCAACATAGCCATTTTCCGCGTGGATAATATGCGCCTGCGGTACCGACAGTTTCATGCTGAGCGTATCGGTTTCCTGTGTGACGCTGCCGCCTTGAACCAGTGCGTTAAGGGGCAGAAGTTGCGTAACCTTTTGCTGTTTGGGCAAGGCGGTGAGATCGATCCCCAACACGGCGGCATCCTCATAGCGCATTGCGATCTGCTCAGGCTGCTCCCCCAGTTGCAGCGGGAAACGTCCCTTCCAGTTGCCATTAACATAGATATCAAAGGTATGTTGCCCAGCGGGGAGGTCTGACTGGCGATAAAAGCGTGAAAGGTCGGCTTCTTGCGACGCCCCTGCCAGTAAACGGGTGTCGAACTCGACAGCGACTGCCCGGTTAGTCAGCAGAATTGACGTCAATGTCAGCAGCGAAGTGAGGGTTTTATTTATCGTCATCCTTGCTTAACCTCATCAATGAGACGTTATGATTTTTTCTTTATAGGCACCAAGGTCATCAACATATTTTAGCGATAGCCTGTCATTGGTTTTTAGTGGTTGCCGGGTTTGCGCCGTTGCGCTGGAGAATGGCGGGATCATGATGGAGTCGGTCAATAAATTCTTCTGGTTAGCACGGTCGATATTGGCCAGAGTAAAGTGATAGGGGGCATTATTCTTGACCGTCACAGAATTACCACGTGAATACAGTTCGACATGATTGGCCACGGAATCAGGATTGATCTGCAGATCCTTAGGACGGTAAAAAAGTTTTATTCGCGACTTCACCGCCAGTTGTAACGTATTTTTGCCCTGCAAATTTTCTGGCACAGGGGGGATATCCAGCACGTTCAGATAAAAAACAGACTCACGATCGCCAGCGAGTTTCGGACCGATTTTTTTTATACGCAATTGCTGACCGCTGTTAGCGGAAACTTTAACTACCGGAGGTGAAAGTAAAAAGGGCACATTGGCGGTTTCTGGCGTCGAGTTAATATCGCCGTCATCGATCCAGGCCTGGACCAATGACGGATCATTACCGTTATTGATCAACTGAACAACAACATCCTTATTGCTTTCCTGATAAATAACTCGGGTGGTGTTGATTACCACGTTGGCACAGGCGTGAGTCGTCACCAGGGCTAGCCCGGCTAATAGAATATTTTTTATCATAATTCTCCCGATGGCCAGGCTCATCCGTTGAGCCTGGCGAATAACTCAATTACAGGTAAGAAATGGTATAGGTCACGTTAGAATGCAGTGCGCCGACTTTGGCCGCTGCAGTATTGGTTTTGTAGTAATACGCGTCCAGCGTGAGGGTTTCCGAGTCCGGATCGGCGCTGTTGCCGAGAATATCAGTTACGAAAGGCTGATTCAGCGCAATGGGGGTTGAGGAGGAGGCATTAGCCAGAGAGAAACCGACATTTTTAGCGACGGCATTATCTTGTTCGTTGACAGTATCATTCAGCAGATATTTGCCGTCGGTGGAAATATTGTCAGCGGAAGAGAAATAGATCTTTAACGGTTGCCCAGAGGTGCCGGAGGCCGGGGAACAGTTAGAGAAAGTGAGAGAAAAAGACTTTTTGTTTTTGATAATTGGCCCCACGGTGTTGCCGGCATCGGTGACCGAAATCGGGCTGAGCGCAACGGTGAAGTCCGCGCTTTTACCGCCATTAATGGTACAGGTGGTATCGGTAATCGCGCCAGAGAACGAAATAATGCCACCGGCGGATTGATCTGCCGCCAGCACGCTGCCTGAGCTTATCGCAGCGGCCAATACTGTGAGAGAAAGGATTTTATTAACCATATTGACTCCAAATTCCATATAGAGAGTTATAGGTGTGTGTGATGATATATATTGACTTGATCAATACGCGTGAAAATATCAGATTTTCGACCTGTTGAGTGCGTATATATATACCTACCTATTTAAGATTGGTATTACCCTCTGAGCATGGCAATGCTATGCTTGCTCAGTGATATCATCATAAATCATATGGATTTCAAATCAATGTAAATATAATGGTTTTTAATGTTTTATGATTGGCGTTAAATTTATTTAAAAAACAATGGATTGCGAATTAATATTTATAATTAAAAGAGCTGGTGCTAATTTTATGCTTCCATAAGGCCAGGGTAAGGCTTGTTTGTATATAAAACAATATACACTTTTTTCGATGCTATCCCTTTACCACAGTAAAGAAATAATGCCGAAGGCTGTGCCAAAAAATAGCAGGCTAATGACAATGAGTAACAGCAAACCGTCTCTGGGGGTATAGTTGTGCGAGGCAATTTTATTTAATACTGCTTTATAGTATTTCATTGAGTTGTTGTTCCTTATACAGTTCAGAGATTGGAATAGGCATAACGAAAAAATGGCTGCTGACGAAGGGGGGAGTCGTCAGCAGCCAATGGCGATTTGCCAGAGAACATGAGGCTACCGGGGGGATTCTGCAGAGTCCTGCGCCTCCTTTTTTTTCTGTGTTTCGGGGTATATTTCGGCAATCCGTAGTTGGTACACCATGGTGGCGTTGGGCGGTACGCTTGGCGGATAACCTTTTTCTCCGTAGGCCAGCTCAGGAGGCACCACCAGGGTTAATGAACCGTGGTTTTTTAATTGCTTCAATGCGTCGGCAAATAACGGCGGGAATTGTGCCAGAGGCTGAGACAGCACCGCACCGTTGGTGTCCATATCCTGGATCACGGTGCCATCGGTAAGCGTTTCTTTTATAACGACGTCCAGGATGGCACCGGTAGGGATCGGCGCATCGCCGGTATAGTCAACGCGATACCAAGCTCCGGTGGCGGTAGTTTTAACCCGTTTGTCTTTTTTGAAGCTGGCCAGGTAAGCATTATCCTGTTTTAGCTGTGTTGCCACTACGTTATTTCTGGCTTTCGTCACCTGCTGCTCAGATTCGGCCAGTGCCTGATTGAGTGCCTCATCATCCAACTGTCGCTGCCCGGAGAAGGTATCGAACAGCCCGGTCAGCAATACTTGCTTGTCGATTTTTACTCCCCATTTCTGGCGCTCCGCATGCATTTGCAAGACTTCTTCACCCAACGAAACGCCAGCGGCGTAAGCCTGGCGTACAGCAGGCTGTTTCATCCTGTCCGCTTGGATTTTTTCTGGGGCGACCTTCCGCAAGTCACTCAGTTCGGCTTTCAGGTTAGCGGCCACAGTCACCTGTTCATCCAGATCTTTTTGCATTGTGTTGCGCTGTAGCAGCAGTTCATTCAGCTGTGTCTGTGTCTGCGTATGGGTTGCACGCAGCTCGGACTCTGCCGTTTTTAACCTCGCCAACTGCGCCTTTACGTTTTCACTGGCGGTGGTCAGCGTTTGGTTTCTGTTTTGGGCTTCTGACAGGTGCGTTTGTAACGTGATTTTATCCTGTTCAACGTGCTGTAACTGGGCTGTGAGGGTGTTATGCGCTTCGGTTGCCGATGCCTGGTTTTGCGTTTTCATCACGGTCAGTTGATTTTTAAGCCTGTTGTTTTCTGTGCGCAGGTCTTTCTCCGCCGTCTTCGCCAAACTAATCTGTTGCTGTGCCTGCCGCAGACGTTCTTTTACCTGAGTTTCCTCCGGCGTGGGCGACAGAGCTTTGCGCACCCCATGAACCAGACTGCTCAGTGCTGTGGTATCTATTGATATTTGAGGGGCGTCAGGTGCCGTTTTCGCCTGTTTTTTTTCCAATATGCTCATCTGCTGCTCAAGCTGGACAATGGTTTCCTGCAGGTGCCGTATCTTGGCATCTTTGGTTTGCCAAAGTGCAGCGGCAGCTGCGTTTTCCCGGGAAGAGCGGTTGCCTTGTGGGTTGCCAGTTTTATTAGCGGGAGGCTTTGCTCCAGTATCGGCCGGCTTCACCGCCGGTTTGGTTACCGGCGGTGCTGCGTCTTTTGATTGTTGTTGATATTGTTCGGCAAACTGCAAAAGAGCAGGTACGCCAGCCTGCGGCGCAGCCTGTACGGTGGAGGATGCCGCCAGGCCGATAGCGACCATTAACCCGCTTAACTGAGACTGCAAGCCGGAAGGCGACTGCGCGTATTTACGATTCATTGCGCTGTTCCACCCTGTTCAGCCAGGCGATTGAGCACGGCCTGGTTGATTTGAGCACAGAGTAAATTGACGCGATAACGGTAGAGTGAATCTACGGTGTCTTGCGTGTTTTCATTGACGTTGGTGCGCAGGCCTGCATACTGCGCCGCACCGCGCATCAACTGCTCAAAGGTACGCTGGAGAGCCGGATAGCTAGCGGCCTGCAGAGTATTAAGCGCTTTCAATTCCTGCTGACATTGGCGCAGGTGCTGCACCTCTTTACTGGCTTGCTGTTCGGTTTGCATCGGAAGCGGCGCTCCTGCGGTTGCGGTGCGCTGCGTTGATTGGCAACCACTCAACAAGACAGTCAACAGCATGAAAGGCACGGACAGCAGGGAAATATTAGGCATAGTCATTCTCTGGGGGGGGTTGTGATGGCCCGCCTTGCCGATGCGGCAATAATAAAAGCGGGGGGATTTTCTGGTGCGATGAATTTGCTGCGGCATTCCACCGGTGTCCGGTCGGCAGACAATTCGATGCTAATTGCCCAATGCCGCCGCGGAGCAGCCAGTAATTCAGATCCGAGGAGCGAGTGATGCCCAATTTTTCCATTGCGTTGCGTTTATGCCCGCTGACGGTTTTGGCGCTGATGCATAAATAATGACTGATCTCGCAGGCGCGCTGACCATTGGCCAGATAGCGCAGGATCTCAATTTCCCGATCGGTCAGAGGTTGCCGGCGATCGCTGATACGTCTTTTGGGTACGCTTGGCAACGCCATACTGTGCAGTGCTTGCGTCACTATTTGCATGGCCCAGTTCATGCTTTGATGACGATAAAAAATGCCATCCAAATCTTTGAACTGAACACAGTCATATAGGCCGGGTTTTTCTTTGAACACAAAAATGCGCTGATGAGCCGGCGCGGTTCGCCGCTGGGTCAGGTAACGCCATTCGGCGGCGTCTTGCTCTGCGGCCAGAAAAACCATATCGCAATTGTTTTTATCCAACAGACTCTCACTGATACGAATATTCACCCCGAATTCATTAGAGTGCATCAATAATCCCTGTGAAAAACCCTGTGCGAAATACAAATTAGGCTCGACAATCAATATTGTTACTGCAGGATTCATGTTTGTTTTCCTCATGAAAAATCAGTCATGCTTCTAATGTGCTCAACAACAATATTCTGTATGGATGTTATGGATAAAAATTTTATTTGTTGTCGTAAAGCTGTCTCTTAACTGGTATGTCTGGACAGATATACCAGCGTAGGGCGTTGTTTATTGGATGAGGGGTGACCTGTACCCAGCCCTTCTTGGCCATTTTCAACAATAAATACCTGGCTTTATAAATGCTTAAGTTACAGCACTCCGCGATATCACGTGTGCTGACCCAGGTTGTTGGTGCGTCGGCACTACGTTTTTCTTGAGAAGTGCATAATCTGATAATGGTTTCTGCCACCAGTTCAAATTCATCGGCTTGCCGCTGTTTTGCTGAGGGGCTATCCTCGAGTTCACTCATTCCTTTATCCCTTCCTTTGTCTATGGCGCTTGCCTCAACCTGACAGTGAAAACTCAAATAAGATGAATTAAGTTCCATACTGATCATTTCCCGATGATTCCGAGACTTCGTTATAAATCAATGGTGTTATGCTTCCACTCCACCATCATGGTTGGAAATCCTCATTATTTGGTTGATTATATCGTAAAAATCAAACTATCAACCTATTGTGTTAGCAGGTCGCCAATGTTTGGATTTATATTCTTAATTTATTTTTTTTTGCGATACTAAAGATCGTAACTATTAGTTTTTTTTAATGTTAGAAGTTTTATATTCCGTATTTTATATTTTATTAATTTTTTGTTTTCAATTTAAATTTTGCCTGCAATAATTAGAAACATCAATCAGGGCTAATACATCGCTACTGCTTGATATGTTTTTATGAGCGTTTTGAGGTGTTGTTAATGGATTTTACAGTGTGGATGTTGATTTTTACGCTGGTGAATTCCCCTTATATCGTAGGGGTTTTTCTGGGTGTTTCATTATTAAAGTGACACGGTGAAATAATAAAAGATACTTTGTTTTCTAAATAATTAGGGTAATCCTATTGTTTAGAAATGACGGGTGTTACCTTTTAACAGAATCAAAAGAAATGCTCATGAATTTCATGAATGCACGACCATGGATATTAAATAAGGAATAGAAACATGCAACTGAACAAAATCATGATGGCAACAGTATTGGCATTTGGCGTATCTTCTACGGCGTTTGCTGCGAATCAGGGACAAGGCACGGTCAACTTCAAAGGTGCAATCATTGATGCGCCATGTTCCATCTCTCCTGAAACTGTTGATCAGACTGTCGATCTGGGCCAGGTATCTAAAGTTGCTCTGAAAGATGGCGGCAAGTCTACTAAGAAAGAATTCCAGATCCTGTTGGAAAACTGTGAGATGGAAAAAGACAAAAGCACCGTATCCCTGACTTTCACCGGTGTTGAAAATAATGACGGCCGTCTGCAAATCAATGGCGCTGCAAGTGGCGCTAGCATTGCATTGGTAGATACTGCCGGTAAGGATATTAAACTGGGTACAGCAACTGCAGCACATAAATTGACTGAAGGTAAAAACATTTTACGTTTCGGTGCTTATTTGCAAGGTGATGGCGCTTCTGCTGCTGTGATTCCTGGCGAATTTACCAGCGTTGCTGACTTCACCATGTCTTACCAGTAATAAAAAATCGCGTGATATGAACACATGCGGGCAGAAATGCCCGCATGTTATTCCATAATAATTTTGTGGTGGAAACGTGAAGACTCGGTGGAAGCAGGGGATAACGTTCGCTCCTTTATTAATGTTAATAATGATTTCTCTCAGCTCTGTTGCTACCGCCAGTCTGGCCGGCTGGGGAGTCGTCCACATGGGCGGAGCCATCATTGACAGCGCGTGTGCTATTGCTATAGGCGATCGTGATCAGACTATTAATATGGGGACAGTCCCCATAAGCCAGATCGTCCGTAACGGCCAGGGAGAGGATATGCCTTTTAGCGTGAAGTTAGTAAACTGCGTACTGGAACGGCATAGACCCCATATACCTGACTGGAAATACTTTCGGGTTACTTTTGATGGTTCTATAGATGGTAAAGGGTTTGGCGTACAGGGTGAGGCTGAAGGCATTGTCATTCAAATTACCGATAGTTATGGAAATATAGCCAGTCCAGGAGTCGCCATGCCAATTAATGAGATTGTTCCAGGGGACATGCTGCTTAACTATTCATTTAAATTGATTGGGAATAATAAACCTTTACGGGCTGGTGATTATTTTTCAACTATTAAATTTAAGCTGGATTATTACTAATAACAAGTAATATAACGTCGATAATTTCATGATATGAAAGGTCTGCAGATATGGTTTGTCTTTCAACTGGAGTATTCTTTCGCCCGAAAATAGTAGGAGTGTTTGTTGCTATTGCGATAAGTGGATTCCCTTATTATATCGCAGCAAGTGAGAATGTAGAATTCAATACGGACGTTTTGGATTTGAATGACAGAGAAAATATCGATCTAAGTCAGTTTTCTCGTCGCGGATATATCATGCCGGGTACATATAACATGGTTGTTCGCCTAAACAAACATGAATTACCTGAACAACAGGTTATGTTCTATGTGCCTGACGACAACGCTAAAGAAAGTCTGGCGTGTATTTCCCCCGAACTGACGGAGCAGCTGGGTTTAAAAGAAGATGCAAAAAAGAAACTACAGTGGCGGCATGAAGGAAAGTGCCTGGAAACGGGTAGCTTGGAAGGTATGGAAGCTCGTGGCGATTTGTCGACGGCTTCACTCTATTTAAACGTACCCCAGGCGTACCTTGAATATTCCTCCGAGGATTGGGATCCTCCTTCACGATGGGATAACGGTATCCCCGGGTTACTGTTTGATTACAACGTCAATGCTCAAAGTCAGCGACAGCAAAGAACCGGCCAAAAAAGCCATGATCTCAGCGGAAATGGTACAGCTGGGGTGAATATGGGCGCTTGGCGTCTGCGAGCTGACTGGCAGGGGCGAGTGAATCATCAGACGGGGAATAATTCTCAGGGCTTAGAAAAGAAACTGGAATGGAGCCGCTATTATGCCTACCGGGCCTTGCCGGCTTTACATTCGCGTTTGACGCTCGGTGAGGACTATCTCGATTCAGGTGTATTTGACAGCTTTCGCTTCACCGGTGTCAGCCTGCGTTCTGACGATAATATGTTGCCACCCAATCTGCGTGGTTATGCGCCGGAGGTTGTTGGGATCGCTAAGAGCAATGCCAAAGTCATTATCAGCCAGCAGGGCCGGGTGTTGTATGAAACGCAGGTAGCTGCTGGGCCGTTCCGTATTCAAGATATTAATGATGCGGTTTCCGGCCAATTGGATGTGAGGGTGGAAGAACAAGACGGTAGTGTGCAGGAGTTCCGTATGGACACCGCCAGCATCCCGTATCTGACCCGGCCGGGAACCGTGCGTTATAAGCTAGCCAGCGGAAAACCTTCAGACTGGCAACATCGTTCGCGCGGATCAATGTTCGCTACTGGCGAATTTTCCTGGGGGGTTAGCAATGGTTGGTCCCTGTTTGGCGGTGCTATTTTAGGTGGTGATTACAACGCAATGTCGGTTGGTATAGGACGCGATCTGTTGCAGTTTGGCGCGATTTCTTTTGACATGATCCAGTCGCGAGCAAGGCTTGCGAATGAGGGGACGCTTAGCGGCGGATCCTACCGTGTGAACTACTCCAAGAGTTTTGAAGAGTATGACAGCCATATCACTTTTGCCGGCTACCGATTCTCGGAAAAAGACTTTATGAATATGAGCGAATACCTTGACGCGCGTGATTACGGCCAGAGGGTGGGGGGAAGCAAGGAAGTCTATACCGTCAGGTTCAACAAGCAGTTCCGTGATTTGGGGTTAAGCAGCTATCTGAGCTACGTCCATCAAACTTATTGGGATAGGCCGACGAATGATCGCTATAGCCTGACAATATCACGCTATTTTGATTTGGCATCGCTACGCAACCTGAGCCTATCGTTGTCTGCCTACCGTAACAGTTACAACGGTGTTAAGGACGATGGCGGCTATCTGTCATTGTCGATCCCATGGGGTAATAGCGGCAGCCTGGGTTACAACTCTTCGGTAAGCAAAGGGGATAACAGTCATAACCTGAGCTACTACGACCGGGTCGATGAGAACAGCAATTACCAACTCAGTGCGGGTAACTCGCGCAGCGGCTCCACCGTCAGTGGCTATCTCAACCACCAGGCAGATACTGCACAGCTGAGTGGCAATGTCAGCTATCAGGAAGGACAGTATACCGCCGTGGGGCTTTCCGCTCAGGGGGGGATGACGTTGACGGCTGAAGGCGGAGCACTACACCGCAGCGGCGGCATGGGCGGAACACGTTTACTGTTGGATACCGGCGGAGTAGGCGGGATACCTGTACGTGGTTATGGTAGCGCCAGTAAAAGTAACCGTTTCGGTAAAGCCGTAATAACGGAAGTGAATAGTTATTATCGCAATAAAGCCAGTATTGATTTGGACAAATTAGCAGATAACGCGGAGGCCACCAATTCGGTCGTACAGGCTACGTTGACGGAAGGCGCAATAGGTTTTCGCCAGTTTGATGTGATTTCTGGTGAAAAAGCGATGGCGGTGATCCGCCTGGCGGATGGCAGTACGCCGCCGTTTGGTGCGACGGTGCGCAATCGGCGTAAACAGGAAACCGGCATTATTAACGATGGTGGCAGTGTATATCTGAGTGGTATTGAAGCTGGCGAAGATATGCAAGTTAACTGGAATGGGGAAGCGCAATGCGCAGTTTCACTGCCCGACCCTCTGCCGGAAAACGGTTTTAACAATCTGCTATTGCCTTGTCTTCCATTGGGGAAAGAGGCAAAACGGGTGGAGTAGTTTTGTAAGCCGTATTGAGGTTGCTTTTATAACAATTTGATTGGAATGAGATGCTATGAAACGAAATTCTTTTTTGACAATAACTCTTGGTCTACTGGCCAGTGTGGTGCCTGTGCAGCAAGCCAATGCCGCCATTGCTCTGGATCGTACCCGTGTGGTGTTTGACGGTGGTAATAAGTCTGTAAGTTTAAATGTAAGTAACCAAAACACACAATTGCCTTATCTGGCACAGGCTTGGCTGGAAGATGAGAATGGTAAAAAAATAACCAGTCCACTGGTAGTATTGCCGCCAGTACAACGGATTGAAGCAGGCAAACCTAGTCAGGTTAAAATCCAGGCGTTGCCTGAAGCCAAGCAGTTACCGCAGGATCGTGAAACGCTGTTCTATTTCAATCTGCGTGAGATCCCGCCTAAGAGCGAAAAACCTAATACTTTACAGATAGCCTTACAGACGCGAGTGAAGCTGTTCTATCGCCCGCAAGCCATTATGCAAGGGGGGGAAGTGCTCACCAAACCTTGGCAGGAAAACCTGACCTTGTCTAAACAAGGCGATAAATACCAGTTGAACAATCCGACGCCGTATTATGTCACTGTGGTTGACGCCAGCAATAAAAAAGAGGGTAAAAGCGCCCCAGGTTTTGAACCGTTAATGGTGCCACCGAAAGGCCAGGTAAATCTGTCTGTTAGCGCTGGTGCGTTGGGTAATACGCCGGTGCTGACTTATATAAATGACTACGGTGGTCGCCCGCAACTGGTATTTAGTTGTGCCGGCAATAGTTGCCAGGTGGTCCCAGAAAAAAATCGTGGCTAACCCTGAGGCGGCATGAAAGATGGAACTTATTAAGCCAGTGAAGAGTCATCGAACGCGATCAGCTAAAAAGGCATGCCCCTCCTCGCTGATTATTGCCATTACTGTTGGTCTGTCCATGCTGTTTTCTTTATCAACCAAGGCCGAAGTGGCGGATAACTGGAACGTTGAAGGTGCTAATGGCGTGCTGAAATTACAGGGAATCTTGACGGAAAGCGCCTGTCGGTTGGATATGAGCTCTGCCTACCAGGATATTTCTCTGGGGGAAATCGGCACCGGACGTTTACAACGGGTTGGCGATCGTGGTGTGCCAACGGCTTTTCAGCTCAGGTTGCGCGATTGTGTACGCACGGCGGGCAGCAGCCTCGACGAGCGCAGTGGCGTAATGAGCTGGGATGCCAGTCAGCCAATAGTGAATATCAGTTTTGTGGCTCAGGCGGATATTAACAGCCCGCAATTGGTTAAAGCACATGGAGTCTCTGGTCTGGGGTTGCACATTACGGATAGCCAAGGGCGGGATGTCAGTCTTGGTTTTCGGGGCAAACCACAATTCTTGACACCAGGACAGGACACATTGACCTATTTCGTCACCCCGGAACGCACCGCTGCGCCACTGAAGGCCGGAGCCTATCGCAGTCAGGTCGATTTCAGACTGAATTATGACTAATACGAATTTCTTGACGTTAGTTGCAAAGAACGGGCAGCCGATTTTTTAGGAGGGCGCTAATGTTTATATATAACCCTGGAAGACAATTCCCTTGGGGCGTTTTTTTGTTGCCTCTGCTTTGGATTAACTCAGATACGGTTTTCGCCGCAAATAATGCAGGTACTGATATCCGTTTTCATGGCACCTTGGTTGAACCACCACCTTGTACGATTAACGATGGTAAAGTCTTCGATGTTAATTTTGATGAAATAGGTGTAAACAAAATTGATGGAAAGAATTATTTGCAGTCAGTAAATTATTCCTTGAGTTGTAAAACTAATAACCTCAGCTGGAATATGTATTTGGGAATTACCGGCCAGGTGGCTTCATTTGATACCTCCGCGATACAAAGCACAGTACCAGATTTGGCTATTCATATGCTATTAAATGGAAAGGATTTTGTAATAAATAAACCCTTGTTGGTGGATCTCAATAATCTTCCGATACTTCAGGCTGTTCCGGTTAAAAATGGGACGTTAGTTGAAGGGGCTTTTTCCGCATCGGCGACGTTATATGTTGAGTACCAGTAAATGACCAGCGGGAGGAAAGTATACATGTATTCTGCCTTAATAGTTCCTCGGGGGTTACTGTTTCTAAGCCTCTTGATGCCATTTTTTTCGCCTCATGCTAACGGTGATGAGAACCTACACTTTAGAGGCACGTTGGTGGCTGAACCCTGCACCTTGCACCCGGATGATGAAGTTATTGATCTCGATTTCGGTAACGTGGTGGATAAGTATCTTTATGCTAACCAACGTACTGCAGGTAAACCTTTTGCGATCCGTTTAATGGAGTGTGATACGTCATTTGGCGGATTGGTGGAGATTACGCTGCAGGGAATGGAAAGTACTGCCTTACCAGGATTATTGGCGCTAAATGCGTCTGGCTCGGTGGAAGGGATTGCCATAGGTTTTGAGTCGGTAGCGGGAGAAATAGTGCCGATAAATAAGAGCTACCGTCGTGAACTGAAAGAGGGTAGCAATGTTTTTAACTTACAAGCTTATGTTCGTGCTGAGCCTGAATCGATAAAAAATAAAAATATTAAGTTAGGTTCTTTCAGTGCGATATCGACTTTTATATTGGATTACCCGTAGTCGATTATTGATATATCAATAATATGATTGTTAGGGTGTAATTTTCACGCGAGGTAAAATGAAAGTACATTTATTGATTTTGTTATCGACTTTACCACTGGCATTCCCTGCTTTTGCCGAACCCGATAATACCTGTTGGGGGGACCCTGTCAATATGGTTGTGGTTGATATTGCATCGGCGCCTTTTTCCGGTAATAAAGCAGGAGGGACGGCGAGGCTCAAATATTCGTCAACTCCCCAGACTTTCTATGGGCATTGTAATAGAAGTGCTAGTTCTACGGTGCCATATCCAGTCATGCTACATTATGTGGATATGGGACCGGTATTAATACCTTCGGAAATAAACAGCGGTTACTATAAGCTAAGTGATGATGTGGACATCCGGATATCTAGTAATCCAGCAAGTTCAAATGACACTATTTATTTTCCTGTTCAGCCTCAAGATGGACTTGGTGGCCAGACTGAACCTCCAATTGGACAGAATACAATAACAGCGGGCTTTGCGGTTGCGGGGTCTGGATATATTGATTTAATTTTAAGGCGAAATATTATTGGGGGGGCTATCGTGGTTCCCTCAGATACGGAATTGTTTTCTGCCTATAGGGTAATGAATATTAAGCCATATCCAGAGAAACCAAGCCGACCATTAGTGCAGGCCAGAACCAAACCGGGTGGTGCTGTGATACCGATCCCGGTGGAATGCACCATCAATAAAGGGAAAACCATCGAGGTAGATTTTGGCACTTTGCAAACCAATCGGGTTCCTGGTACCAGCTCTGATAGCACCTATGAGAAAACGGTTTCTTTGGATTTTAGTTGCAATACCAGTGTTACCCAAGATATTCAGGTGAAAGTCGTCGCGGATACAACTTTTTTCTCCTCTGATTATATTCGTTCTGATAATAATGAGCTGGGTATCTCACTGAAACATAATGATAAAGTTATTAAACCACATGAATCATTTTTATCCCGCATTGAGGGGGGGGCCGGTAATGCAACTATTAGGGTTTCTCCAGTAAAAAACGGCAACGGTGTATTGAAAGGCGGTAAATTTAATGCCTCGGCGACACTCGTTATTCTTTCAATTTAAAATAAAATTATTGGCCGATTTGCAAGCTTTTCTTTTAATGTTCCTAATGATGTTGGCTATTATTCCATTGGTGGCGATATATTTTTATCTTTCATCAATGGATTTAATGTTTTAATCCTTGAGAGGGATTGGGTGGCGGATCTTTATGGCTATTTTTCTTAGAGGGAGGGTGGCGTTATTCCTGTGCTTTTGGTTCGCTACTGTTATGCATATTTATGTTCCTAACATGGGAGGGAGGGGGGCGGATTTACCACAAAACTCCCTTGCCTGGATTGCGATGGCGGGTATGGTTGTTCTTGTCTGGGATGTGCTCCCAAACAAGAAATGTATTACTCTGACTGTGGTGGGCAGGCTGTTTTTCATTGGTATTTTTCTACTGTTTATTCCTCAGCTATATACACGCTCAGAGTGGTCTGTGCATTCATTCTGGCGTTTAGCCGGTTTGATTGGTGGAGGCATATTTTATTTTACATTATCGCAATATCGAATGCCGCTGAGCTTTCGCCAGCCGGTACTCTATGCCATATTATTCGCAGTAACATTACAAACGATATTGGCATTACTGCAGTTATTTTCTCCCGAACAAGTTCATTTTTGGATGGACTATGACCTAGGCATAGGTCGCCCTTACGGTATTTTCCAACAACCTAATGTGCTGGGCAGTTTTATCGCTATGGGGTTGGCATTGTCGCTAATGTTGTTTTTATTGCCTGGTTTCAAGCTCATTAAGCCACGTTATGAATGTTTACGTATCTGGTTACTAGCGACGTTGTTGGTGTTGCTGCCGGCGGTTTTAGTGTGGGTCCAGTCGCGCATTGGATGGTTGAGTGGTGCCATAACTGCTGTTTTGATGCTGTTAATTCTGGGGGGCGGCATTTCACGCCGTTGCGTTAGTGCGGCCTTGTTGATAGTGATGGGCACAGGACTGGCGTTGTTAGTGTTGTGGCCGAATGTAGTGACAGAACAGGGGATACGTTACATCAGCCACACATCGTCCAACCATGCACGCCATACCATGTTGCGTGACTCGTTGGCGATGATTGCAGAAAAACCGTTGCTCGGATGGGGGTATGGTGGCTTCGAATACAGCTTCCAGCATTTTCGTATCACTCAATCATTACCGACGGTGGTGACCGAAATCGCACGACACCCGCATAACGAGCTGTTGTTATGGTGGATAGAGGGTGGTGTTGTGGCGCTGGCCGGTATGTTGGTGTTGATCGCGGGCGGCACAGTCTTATTGCTTCATGCTATTCGGGCAACTCAGGTGAATAAAAATGGGGAAGGTTTTGCGCTGTGTTTGGTATTACTACCGCTGTTATTGCATACCCAGACGGAGTATCCGTTTTATCTTTCGGTCATGCATTGGATGTTGTTTTTACTGCTACTGGCAATGCTGGAGCGACGGGTTATGCCGGTCATGCAGCGTCGGGTGTTGCCGTACTTTCCGAAAGTTTGGGGGAGAAGATCAATACAGGTCTTGGCGTTGGCGACAATAGTGTTAATGATTAGCGCATTGAACGGCGGTTATGCGCTGACAATGGCGGAAAGAAGCGGGTTCAGGTTGATGAGTAAGGTTAATACACTGCCGACGTTCGCAGTATGGATGCATCAGGAACGGCAACAATTTGCTGAACAAATGTCTTCTCTGTTGGAGTTTAACCGAACTGGAGATGAACAACTGTTGGAACAGTATGCCCAGTGGGCAGAGTGTTACTTAGATAAACGTATCGACGCCAATGTTTACGCGACATTGCTGCAGATTTTGTACTATCAGGAGCAATTGGTGCGTGCGGAACAAGTACGACGGGAAGCGGCTCTATTATTTCCTTTGGATGAGCGTTTTATGGTAATGGCAATAAATAACCATAAGGAAGCGCCTTGAGGTGGGTTATTTCGGTTGTTATTAACGATCCTAATCTCTTTTCGCCAGACAAGTATTTACCAGTATTTTTATTCGTGTAAGGGGCCGGTCTATTACCAGCATCGATTGTTACCACGAGCTGATGTGCTCTTCGTTACAGTAGAAAAAGGGATTGCCAGCTAGTTATGTCATATGTGGCAACCTGAATGGTAGTTGCCTGTATTGTGTGAACCACTACAAGTTGTTGATGCCATATCAGTTATATTGCCATATCACCTCTTAGGTAGGCTAAAATGAAAAAGCAGATATTAACCCTGATTGAAATTCTCGCCCTGACAGGTATGTTCATAGTACCCGTTTACGCTGAGGTATCCGTCACGTCCACTGACACAGGCGAACAGGCTGGTACCTGGTCAGGGAAAAAATGGAACACTGTTACCGGCCATGTTATCTGGCGAGAACAAAACGCCTCTGCCGTTCATGTTAGCTGTACGGCAGTGCTGGATTGTGCATTGGCTGTGGGTACAGTGAATAGCGGAAAATTTTACCCCCGCTACGGTTTTGTCAGTATTGCTCGTGGCACAAGTTGGGAGGAGGCATATTCTGTCTGGCGTTACCAGCATGGCACCGAAACTGCCTTTAAGTACCCTGAACCGGTGGCGCGATTATCCGCCACCGGTATCTGCACGCTTATTGGTTTGTACTGGGGCAAAGATGAGGACGGTGGTTACCAAAACTGGTTGCCGGTGCCAGAGAGCTACTGTGCGCCCATTAGCCATTTGTAATTATCTCCCCTGAAGAATTAGACCAAAGCGATGCCAGTAAACATCGCATTGGTCTGGAGGAAAGGAACTATTGATCGCGTTTTCAATGTATTCTGCCAGCGATATTTTTATTTAGCGTTCTTCATGAACGTATATCGTAGATGAACATTCCTTGATCGCTTAGCAACTCTGCCTTTTTATTTTCATCCGTGGGGGCAGGCTTCAATAGGTTCATATTTAAACATACTCCATACTTAGGCATAGTGATGATGGTATCCTCAGGAAATCCACACCTCGCCAGCAACGTCTTGGTTTGAAATATTAACTGAGTGTAATTATTTTCTTTAGACTTCGAATTTTTCCCTGCCCAAATCCTCTCAATAATATGGTTTTTATCGTTTACTTCATCGAGTAAACAGATAAATAGTTTTTTCTGATTATTGCTCAATACAACTTTTTTTCCGCTAGCCTTGAGTGTTAATCTGTTATTTATTAAGCTCATTACATTGTTTTCAAAAATTACGGTGTTGTTAAAATGACAGTTCATGATATTTTCTGGCGTAAAAGGTGACCTTGGGGATATTCCCCAATATTTGTGTGTTATGTTTTTACTTTGCAGTATGGCGCTACAAACTCTATTGTTACTACAGTTTCATTATGGGTCTTCTTCTTTGGCTACGGTCATTCTCGGTTATTTCGTTGAGAATAATCCTAGCATCAAGGAATTCAGAATGGTCTCATATAATGCATTTCACTTTGACAATAGATTTTTATTTTGTTTGTTCGTGTTTTATAGATTTTAATGCTGTCTTGGTGAGGGGTTATCATTACTGCATGTTCGAGGCGAGGATGCGGGGCACTGGCCAACAGCAATTTTCTGTTCAAATTCAAATTGATTTGCAAGATTTGGCATCAAACGCATGTTTTGTTCGCTGGATTGCAGTAAGTTTGCGGTAACATGAAAGTTATATATAATTAAATATATTTAGATGTCGGGTGCAGTATGGAGTTTATAATTAATAGGGTTTTAAAATACAACTCGTCAGATGGCACCTTGATTTGCCCTGATAATAGTGTGGATATGATTACGCTAACGAGGGTAGCCAATGAACTGTTGTTCTTGTTCATTAACAATAATCATATCTCCCTGCGCAGGGATGATATCTTGAATGAATTGTGGGGGAAGAGGGGGTTAAGCGCGTCGAGTAATAATTTGAACAATTATGTTTCGATGCTGAGAAGAGCATTGGAACAATGTGGCTTTGCTGGCTTGATTACCACCATTCCTAAATATGGGTTTATATTTGAGGCGGATGTTGTGGTGGTGGCTACAAACGCGCTTTCTGAGGATACTGATCAAACGGATGAAAACGAGGCATTGGCGTCGTTGGTTTTTAACAATGAAGAAAAAAAAATAAATCCCAAGGTGCGTTACTTCTCATCAGTAACATTAAAAACGGCTTTCGTTTTTATGGTGATTATCATGATTTTGTTCTCATCTCAAATTTATGACTATTTTTATTTAAAGTCTAACCGGACTGAAGTTTTTAGCATGGGGAAATGTACCTTTTATCTTATCGACGATAAAATTGGAGGGAGAGTAGAAGAGGATGTTATTCATAATATGAAGGTTGCTGCAAAGAAAGAAAAAATCAATTGCGATGTTAAATCTAATGTTTATTATGTTAGTGAAGCTTTATTAGATTCGTTAGGAAAAAAATACGTCAGTAGGTCACTGATGTATTGTCCTTATGGAAACAAGCTCCCTTGTGAAAATTATCACATATCTATTTATGATGAAAAATAAAATGTACGTTAAGCCATTAATACTCTCGTTGTTAATAATGGTGTTGGTCTTTTTTTCTTATCTGCGATGGGCGAGTGAAAGGAATACCAGCAGTTTTACATGTAGGGGGAAAATGCACACTAATATGTCGGCTAATACCTGTAATGGGAAAACTTTTTTTGATCTTTTCCTCTCTATGAATAGTGATGGTACAGGGTATTATATTGTTTTAGGCAGTTACACCTGCCCTAATGCACCGCCCAAGGCAGTGGACAGTACCATTCATTTTACCTATAAAAAGAAAGGGGAATATTACTCATTCGCTTTGGATAAACGAAACTCTGATGTTTCCACTATGGTTAAGATTTTTAAGTATGATGAAATAAAAGTGAAAATAAAGAAAATGGATGCGTTTGAATACATTGTCTATTTGCCTTTTGAACAGCCGATGATGTGCAAAAAAGATTGATTATCAGACCTGACTATAGGGCAAAATGAAGGTAAGAAGATTATATTTATAAGGATATTAAGCTTTAATATGTCAAAATGGCGATCTTGTGATCGCCACGGCTATTTTTTGATACGACCAGGATTAACTCAAACGATGAATTTGATTTTTAATATAAGCACGAAATTGTGCATGCGTAACAAAATAGACTTTGAGATGTTCTTTTAATTCTGCACCCATCACTCGCAACGTGTTACGGTTAACTTCACTTTGTTGCTTGTTAACGTCTCGTAAATGGTAGTTAAGTTCGTGGTCTTCGGAAAAATTAACGTACTCGTGATCACTGATACTCATTTTATATTCTCCTTGGTTAGGATTTCGTGGTTCTTCATGAACTCACAACTCATTCTATTAATCAATTCCAATGCAAGTCAATAGTATCAGTGTGGGTTTATTTTCTTTGATTTTAAAAATGACTATTGAATTGGTTTTATTTTGAGGTCTTATTGGGTGGATTTATATTAAACGATATATAAAACAAATTTAAAGCGCGGTGATTTTATATGGTTAAAGGCTTTTTATTTTTTAGGATATGCATGTGGGGTTCTGTAGCCTTGTTACTGTTTTTTCTAGAGGTTATCTTCATTAAGAAGCCCTACCATTTCGGGCAGGGCTTGAATTCATTTTCGGTCTTTTCCGACTGTCGTTGTGCATCAATGGGGGCAATGCGATTCCCCCGAAAAGGGGGCGTATAAAAAACGCCCACTTATCCCTATAATGTATTTGACCACCCAGCAGTGATTTTAATCGCCAGTCTACTTTTAGATATATTTGTTTTTATAATCAATTGCCTCAGTCAGAGTTTCTTTATAGTTGGGTGTTTCTTTGGCCAGATAGGCTGCTGTCATTTCTTTCGCCTGGTCAGTGAGTTTTTGGCCCGCCAGCTGTGGGGTGCCAGCGTTGAATGGAGGGTGGGGATCATATTGGATAAATAGCTGCATTAACTCAGCGGTAGTTTTTCCTTTTAATAAAGAAAGTAAATACAGGCCAAAATCAATGCCGGCTGTCACTCCGCCACCGGTGATTCTGTTCCGATCAACAGTAACGCGTTCATCTGAAGGGGTTGCCCCCAATGCTGCCAATGTGTCTTGAAAGCTCCAGTGAGTTGAGGCCTTATAGCCATCAAGCAAACCAGCGGCGGCAATAATAATGCCGCCAGTACATACGCTAGTGACGTACTCTGCACGCTTACCAACGGTATTGATCCAATCCAGCATTTTTTTATCAGCGATAGCATTAAAAGGATTGTGTGTGCCTGTCACGCAAAGGATATCGGCTGAGTTTAACTCCGAAAAAGTGGCTGTAGGCATCAATGATAGGGAGTTTATTTCTGTCGGTACTGGGTTTTTATCATGGTAGACGTACTCAACGTTGAAACCATGGTTTTGGAGCATAGTGACAGGTCCAACGATATCCAAGGGTGTCATATTCGGGAATAGGACGAAGGCAATGGTTTTAGCATTAGGGTCTTTTTTCTTTTCAGCTCCGGAGTTGGGGGTGACCATGGTAGTTGAAGATATTCCCTGTGAACTGTAGGTTGCAGCAAGGGTAGCGGTTGCCAATATTGTCTTTACGATAAAATCGCGCCTTTCCATTTTTGCCTCTGATTAAGATAGTAGCTAATAATGAGAAGATGCCAGCAAAAATGTTCTATTGCAAACAAATGGATATAACTTAATAGACGTTAACTATTGATTTTTATTAGTGTAAGAAATATGAGAGAAATCTGATTGGTTTAAGCTGGCATAATTATATATCCGTAAGTGGGAGGTTCAATAATTACTTCTTTTTTATGTTATCGGTTAATAGCTTTAAACTAAATAAAGTAGGGTTATTTTATTGAGGCTGTAATCCATCTATTTGCTAATTTTCGACGTTGTTCTTTTTCTGACCTGTTCCTCGTTGATTAACACACCCAATGTTAGTAATGTTTTCATAAGCAACATGAGGTCCCCATGAAGAAGCGCTTTTCCGATGAACAGAGCATCAGAATTTTCCGCGAGTCTGAAGCTGGGGTTCCACCCCGTGAACTCTGCCGCCGCTCATGTGCTGGTTGTCAACAAACTGCAACAAAGTCACCGTTATGTCTGTTCTGAGGATCTGCATCAGGGGGCCGAAGAGGCTCTGTCGCATTAAGGTGCTGTCCGGTAACATGCTGTTTTTGATGCGCCTGCGTTTGCCTCTGATCCGAAACACCTTCAAACGCCTGCATTACCCCGTCGATGTCATCGCCCAGTGTGTTCGTTGGTATATGTCGTACTCACTCAGCCTGCGCAATCTCGAAGAGATGATGTCTGAGCACGGGTTGCGTTGACCATGCCACGCTTCACCGTTGGTTCATCCGCTTGGTGCCGTTGCTGGATAAGGCTTTCCATTGGCATAAATGCCCCGTGGGTCGCCGTTGGCGAATGGACGAAACATACATCAAAGTCAAAGGGCAATGAAAATACCTGTACCGTGTCGTTGATACTGCGGGTCAGAGCGTCGACTTTCTGCTGACAACCAAACAGGACGCCGCAACCGTGCTGCGCTTCTTTCGCAAGGACAGTCGCCATCACGACGGCCCTGACCATGCTCAACGGCGACAAACCCGATGAAGAAAATATCACTATCAGGCAGAACAAATATCTGAATAACCTGATTGAGCAGGACTGTAGGAATATCAAGCGCCGTGCTCAGACCTTGTTAGCGGGTATTGAGCTGCTACAGATGATACGTAAAGAGCAATATCAGCATCCACTCGGTGATGGATTACCCGCAGTGGAACAATTTTATCTGTTGGCTGCCTAAAAACCGGCAGTGCTACTTTATACTGACCTCAGACTGTTAATGCAACAGCGCCCTTGATGAAATCAATGTTATAGAGTGGGTATATAAATATCAGAATGAAATTAAATTGGAATACATCTCATTAGTAATTGCTATTCCTTTAATTATGGTGGTCTCGGTGTTTTTATGTACTATGGTAAATATTATGACGTGGTGGATGCATATATTTTTTGGCTCCATTGAGTTAGGCTTCTGCGAAGAGGGTATGGTATGGTGTGGTGGCGGATATAAAACGCCTGGGGATAATATATGTGCTCGATTTATTAATCTGTCAGAAATGTATTTTCGCATGTTGATATCTAAAGGGGGCAATATCAGCCCGTATCGCTTATCATGTTTGAGTACATATCCGTACTATGAAAATAAGTTCTTTCTAATTAAGGCCAGTGACATAAGGATGAAAATTAAAGCTGATGAGATTAATAATGATTTAAATGTTGTTACTAAAATGAAAGGCTAGAATATTAGCTATCATATCCAGGGACAAGTAAACCAGTGAACTCGGTAGCAGATAGGCTTTCAACGAATAGTAGTGGCCTGCGAGTGAGAGGACACCCTATGAGGGGGGGAATGGGAATTGACTGTGAGCAAGATGATCGCTTAAGCTAATTTCGTTGTACTGTCGTTTTCGGACGACTATCCAATGTCTCAGCACTCTGTGAGAGGCGCCTTCGGGTGAGTGCCATCCAATGTTTCATGTGACCTGTGAGAAACGCCTTCGGGTGGTCACAATATCCTCGTAGCCTGAAAGAGGATGCCCATGTGGCGGTACCTCCGTTTACCCTTTGAGAACGGAGATCACGACAGTGATGAAGGTTCACTAATGACTCAACCGCACCAGTCCTGGGACGGTTCCTTTCACTAAAACGTATGCATTACGTCCTTCCGCTGTAAAGCTCGCCAAGGCGAGGTTTTAGGCTTCAACGCTTTGATTATTTTATCTTTTAAGACGTGTTGCTGACGATGCGACTTTTGAACGCACGTATAAGGCCATTTGGTACATTTGGCCGCTTACGTGAGTCTCATTAGGAGCTGAGGAGCGCGCGTCACTTGTGAAGTGGCGAAGACACTACCAAGTGACGCGCGTAGCGCATAACGTCTCAACCCACGTATGACGTGGCCTTCAACGTTTTACTACCCTCTGACCAACACGTAGTCCGTGTCAGTACGGTTTTAAACACTCATTCACCTCAACGTAATTACAACGGAAAACACCGTTTTGAACGTTTCACTATCTAAATGGAGGAAATCGACTCGGTATCGATGGCGACACTACTAGCAGTAGTGTGTGGAAGCAGACTGACGAACGTCAGCCCGGCGTAAGCCGCGAACAGGTCAGAGACCTGGGGAGCTTCGAAATAACTCAACATTTCGCCGCCCCGATGCACAGATGCCAGTCGAGACGCAGGAAGCGCAAAAGTAACCGTGTCGTCGGGGTTGAAATTTTCGGGATACAGATCCGTCTGCTTTGTGAAAGCAGAGGGTTGTGTATGCCGCGGGAGGAGAATCTATGTCAAAGCTCAGCAAGCAGCTGGTTACGATCGCCCGGCAGGGACGGGGAAGTTTTAAAACCGTCGCTGACCGTTCGAGAATCGCTGAATGTTTTTCTGAGCGTCTTGCGAAATTAAATATCCAAATTCGGGATGTTAAACACATCAAAACGACGCATATCGAAAAATACATTCATAGTCGGCAGGCTGAGAATATATCGCTCCGCACATTGCAAAATGAGATGTCTGCTGTGCGTTCAATCATGTCAGTTGCTGGCCGGAATAAACTTGCAGATCCTAATCATGATAAATTGAGCAACCTGGCTTTAGGGATTTCAGGTGCTAACCGTGATGGGACAAAGACGCCTATTTCGGATGAGAAATTAATAGCCATCATAAATAACATCATAAAAAAAGATCTGGGGGTTGCCTTGGGCGTTCAGTTATCGCGTTATTTAGGTTTGCGGACGGAGGAAACTGTTCAGTCAGCAAAGTCATTAAAAACATGGCGACAGGCTTTAATTAACGGGAATGATCGTGTTCGGGTTGTTTTTGGCACGAAAGGAGGCCGCTCTCGTGATACGACCATTTTTAATCGCGAGAAGGTATTGTCTGTTTTAGATATGGCGATCAAATATTGTGATGACCACAACGGAAAGTTAATTGACAAGCCTTCATTACATACAGCAATAGAACGATATCGGAATGTTGTCCGTGAGGCCGGAATGACAGGAAAAGATGCACCTCATAGTTTACGTTACGCTTATTCACGCGATGCTGTTAAACATCATGTGAATACTGGAATGAGTAGAGAAGAGGCTGAAGCTCTCGTATCGATGGATTTGGGGCATGGTGATGGACGGGGGCGTTATATCAAACAAGTGTATTTCAAAGGCGATATTGAATAATTAATACGGTCGCAGCACTCACAGGGCTGCGACCTCTAAAATCGTCACTTTTTGCTCTCTACGAACAGTGAGTAAATGATTAATAAACCCCCCACTGCCGGTGGGGGTTAGTAATGTGGGTGGAATTGGAAGTACCCGTGACTAATAAAACCCCATAAATTATTCCAATGACTCTTGATGTAAACGAAGAACTTTTTCTGAAAAAACATCATCCAATATATAAAAATAACACTCAGGTACATCAAGAACACGTGCCAGCGCGCACATTGTTGTAAAGGTTGGCGTGTAGGTGCCACTTTCATACTGGGAGATCCGCGAACGGGCGGTGGCTTCATCAATACCCGCCAGTACGCCCAGTTTTTCCTGTGTCAGTCCGGCCCGTTGGCGGGCGCTTTTCAGTCGTTGGGGAACCATGGTCTGCCGTCGTAGAAAGGATTGACAACATGTTTAGCATCACTTAACATCATATTTGTTTAGAGTTACTAAACATCAGAGACGCTACAATGCAGTACGCCAGAAAGCACCAGGGGAAAAAAGGCCGGTCATTTGACCGGCCTGCCTGTTTTCACCTATAGGCCATTTAGTGCCGACCTTTAAGCATCGCCTCCGTTTCCGGCATCGAGAGCTGCACCCGGTGCCGTGCCGCCACATTCAGCGCAAACACCTGCGTATACATTTCCGTGGAACTCATCGACTAATGTCTCATTAGTGACTGCAGCACCTCGAGCGGAATGCCGGCATACAATATGTGCATCACGTAGTTGTGCTGGAAGGTGTGCGGGGGGAAAGATACTAGCAGCATTTTAAGTCTCCTGTGGTTGACATAGCTCTCTTTTGATTCGAAGATGAAGAGGCTTACTTGTTGTCCTTGGACAACCAGCTAATGCTTCAGCACTCTGTGAGAAGCGCCTTTGGGCGAGTGCCAGCCAAAGTTTCAGCGGTCTGTGAGAAACGCCTTCGGGTGACTGCAAATAACCTCTTAGCCTGAAAGAGGCAGCCCATGTGGCGGTAACTCCGCTTAGCCTTTGAGAACGGAGATCACTTAACGGTGATGAAGGTTCCTTCAGCATTTGACTTCTGGGCACAGCTCCCAACCTCTGCAATTATCTATCCTGACGGAAAACCTATCCCGTCAGGGCTGGTGTTATTCGTCTTTCTATTAGGACTGACACCATGAACAGTGTTCTGGGCAGCGCATGCGTTGGGACACCGCCAATTTTATGACCATCAGTTTCCCAGGGAATACCTTTCCCCTGAGATCGGTGTTTCCTTTTTTACAGGAGAAACACCATGTCTGTACTTTCACTGTGGCCTTATCAGCCAGAACTCCAATTAACTGAACAGTTTGCAAAGCAGTCTGTCTGCGTCATCGTTACAATTACGGTGTAAAACACCTGGTATGCGTGCCGGCGGCGTAAGCGGTAGGCAGTAACACACCCTGACGGGGATTTATTCCCGTCCGGGGGATAAATCCCTCTTCATTATTTCTGGAGGATTTATCGTGAATATGAACGTAGCCTTTTTAACAACTGCGCCTCAGTCACTTACTCAGGATTTGTGCGATCTGGCGAATCTGGAAGGGCATTTGTTGGTGGTACGCGCGCTGATGCGTCTTGATACGGGTAATGAAAAGGGCGAGGGGGGAAGCCTTCTCGCTTAACCAATGTGGGGTGGCTAATGCCGCCTACCGTTTTGGTTTTGCCTGGTATGGGGGACGTTTCGACAGCTCAGCCTGTGAGCCTCTTATTAACGCACTGCATACACTCGGGGCCGATATCGATCCGGCAGTATGGAAAAGCTGCTTTGATGAAGGGTGTAATGACGCAGAGATTGAACAGGAACAAGTGAACCTGATCTCACCCATGTAGTACGCACTACCGGTTTTGTTGAGCACAACAGGACTTCAACGATTTAACCAATTTTCCCTGGAGGGGTCTTCCCCTCCCAGGGAAGTCCGTCTCCAGAACACAGGAGACTTACCATGTTGCATTTTGACCCTGCAGAACTGTGCGCTGTCGTCGCTGAAATCCGTGCCAATCAGTGTGCGCTGGTGTTAGCCAAAGACGACGGCATCTATCTGATGCCGGCCGTGGGTGAGCGAAACGCCACAGGGCGTATTAAACACCTGGCATATGCCGACGGTTGCCATCCTCAAAAGGATGATGCCTGGTATGAGACGTCCCGGCAGCTTGTCGGCGGCGATGACTTTGGCGAGGAACTGGTGCTGACCGACAGTTGCATTGAACGAATACTGTCGCAAGGGCATGAACTCTGGATATACCTGTTACCCGAGACGGTCTATATGCACGTCGCAGCAGTTAACTGGGTTTGTGTCGCCGACTACCGCTGTATGACCGCCCGCATGCTGCAGCTGGCCGAGGTTCATTACTCGGTCTGTGTCAGCCAAGATGAGTTTAAAAGCTGGCGTGAACGGGCCA
>RCUM01000284.1_pt1 | contig 33531 bp, 33 predicted proteins | sample 2166141 | NCBI WGS metagenome assembly RCUM01 (sample SAMN09932756, study PRJNA488358) | compost metagenome | isolation source: compost soil in crotonic acid-enriched | place: Germany: Experimental Botanical Garden
CCGGTATGAACAAACTCGGGGTGCATTACGAAGGCCACCGCATCATTGAAATTGGTGCGCTGGAAGTGATTAACCGCCGCCCAACCGGTCGTCACTACCATGTTTACATCAAGCCGGATCGGCTGGTGGATCCTGAGGCCTATGGGGTTCACGGCATCAGCGATGAGTTCCTGGCGGATAAACCGACCTTTGCCCAAATTGCCGATGAGTTTATCGACTTTATCCGCGGCGGCGAGTTAGTCATCCATAACGCGGCGTTCGACATCGGCTTTATGGATCACGAATTCCGCATGTTGCAGCAGGGCATCCCGAAGACCGATACCTTCTGCACCATCACCGACAGCCTGTTAATGGCGCGCCGCCTGTTCCCCGGCAAGCGTAACAACCTCGATGCGTTATGCAGCCGTTACGAGATAGACAACAGCAAGCGTACGCTGCACGGCGCCTTGCTCGATGCCGAGATCCTGGCGGAAGTCTATCTGGCGATGACCGGTGGTCAAACCTCGATGGCCTTCCAGATGGAAGGCGATACGCAAAATAGCAATTCAACGCAGGACATTCAGCGCATTGTGCGCCCGGCGACGACGATGAAAGTCGTCTATGCCAGCGATGAAGAAGTGGTGGCCCACGAAGCGCGTCTGGATTTAGTGGCGAAAAAGGGCGGCAGTTGCCTGTGGCGTACCGAAGTGGAATAACGGCGTTTTAATCTGGGCCGATAATCTTTCGGCCCGGTTAGCTGAAAAACTGTGCAAACGGTTCATTTGGTAAGAAAAAGGCATTGACGCCATAGTGGCTCAACCGTAATATGCGCCTCGTTCCTCTCGAAAGAGAAGAACGGCGCGGAGCGGTAGTTCAGTTGGTTAGAATACCTGCCTGTCACGCAGGGGGTCGCGGGTTCGAGCCCCGTCCGTTCCGCCAACATTAAGAAGCCCTGAGTTAGTAATAACTCAGGGCTTCGTTGTTTTTAATCTTTGCTTAATTCCGCCTTGGCAAAGGTTACCGCCTGATTGGCTGCCCATTCGCGACGGGCAATGATCCGATAACATCCCCCACCCAGTGCCGCCCCGATAAACCAACTGAAGTTCGCCACCTGATGCAGACTCGGCGTAAAACTGATCGCCAACCCGATCACCACTGACGGCACCAGCGCCCAAATCGCATTCGGATTGAACCCATTCTTGTACCAGTAACGGCCGTTTGGCGTGGCGTTATACAAATCGTCGACGTGCAATTCACCGCGCTTGATGATGTAAAAGTCGACCAACAGAATACCGAACAGCGGGCCGATAAAGGCAGCCAATACGTCCAGCGTGTAATGAATCAGTTCGGGTGACTGGAACAGGTTCCACGGTGTCAGCAGGAATGAGCCGACGGCGGCGATCATCCCGCCGGTGCGGAAGCTGATCTTCTGCGGCGAGCAGTTGGAAAAATCAAACGCCGGTGAGACAAAGTTGGCCACAATATTGATGCCGATAGTGGCGACAATCATGGTCAGCAAACCCAGGGCGACGGCAATATCGCTGTCGAGACGGGTAACGGTTTCGATCGGGTCGGTGATCAGTTGCCCAAACAGCGGCAGGGTGCCGGAAACGATCACCACGGTCACCAATGAGAACAGCAGATAGTTGAACGGCAAACCCCAACGGTTGCCGCGCTGCACTTCGGCAAAGCTTTTGCCGTAGCGGGTAAAGTCACCGAAGTTAAGCAGCGGGCCGGAGAAGTAGGACACCACCAGCGCGGTCGCGGTCAGCATCAGCCAGCCCTGTTCGCCGGTGCTCAGGTTTTTGCTCGACAGCGTGAAGGAAAGGTTGGAGAAACCGACGCGGTAAACAATCCAGCCTGCCAGCGCGAACATCACCACATAAACGGCTGGTCCGGCGATATCGATAAAGCGCTTAATGGCCTGCATACCGTGCCAAAACACCATCGCCTGCAACAGCCACATGGTGATGTAACAGCCCCAGCCAAGCTGCGACAACCCGAGGAAATGCGGTTGGGTCATCGGTTCCAGCGACGGGAAGAATTTCAGCAGCGTCAGCATCAACGCGTTGGAGGCCAGATAAGTTTGGATGCCGTACCAGGCGAAGGCGATCATGCCGCGGATCACCGCCGGAATATTGGCGCCGAACACGCCAAACGCCTGACGGCTTAATACGGCGTAGGGCACGCCGCCGAGTTGGCTGGGCTTAGCCACCAGGTTTGCGCAAAACTGCACGATGCAAATCCCCACCAGCAGACAAATCAAAACCTGCCAACTTGACAGGCCGAGGGCGAAAAAGCTGGCGGCCACCACATAGCCGCCCATGCTGTGTACATCGGACATCCAGAAAGAAAATATGTTGTACCAGCTCCAGTTCTGGTCACGCGTGGGTGCCAGATCGTCGTTGCACAGCTTGGGACTGTAGTTTTCATTAGGGTTTGGCATAAATCGTGCTCCTCTCAAGAACGTCACCCGGATGTTGTTATCTGTTTTTTGGCAAAGATTGCTGAGAGGGCATTTGCAGGATCCAGGCCAGACTGCTCTTTTTTGTATACAAAATATCTAATTCTTGTATACGATTTGACGATTGAAGGGGACGGGGAGCAGAAAAATGATCGGTACAGCGATCGACACTAACGCCGCCTGGCATGGGCAACAGGCCAGTTATTTCATTGAAGATAAAGACGATTGCATTTACAACTCGCTGGTGAAAGCCATCGTCGAACATCGGTTACTGCCCGGCAGCAAATTGCCGGAGGAAGCGTTGGCGGAGACTTTTGGCGTCAGCCGAACCGGCATCCGGCGGGTGCTGCAGCGCCTTGCCGCAGTGCAACTGGTCACTCAACTGCCCAAACGTGGTGCACAGGTCGCCACGCCGGGGCAGGACGAAGCGGCGAATGTTTTCCAGACGAGAAAAATGCTGGAGTGCGCCAACCTGCCGCAGGTGGTTACCCACTGCAAAGAAGAGCATTTGCTGGCGATGGCAGAGCTAGTGGCGCAGGAACAGCAGGCGCACCGCGATCAGGACGGTGCGGCGGCGATCCGCCTGTCCGCCGCGTTCCACGTTCAATTGCAAGCGATCGCCGGTAATCAGGTGCTGACCGAGATGGTTTCGCTGCTCACACTGCGTTCATCGTTGGTGATAGCCGTTTACGGCTCGCCCTGGCAGCAGGGTTGTCGGTGCCACGACCACGGTGATCTGCTGGGGCTGTTGCGCGACAAAGACAGTGTGGCGCTGGCGGATCATATGGCCCGCCATTTTGACGACATCGTGGCCAACCTGCGGTTTGATCATGGTGCAAATGAAACGCCGGATTTTGCCCGGATATTTGCCGAATCCGGCTCGAGGGAACCGCTATGATCGCTGACTGCATCATTCAGGTCATCAATCCAAATACCAGCCGGGTAATGACGGAAACCATTGCTGCCGCTGCCCGTTCGGTGGCCGCGCCGGGAACCAAGATCCTGGCGGTTTGCCCACAGGAAGGGGCGCCGTCAATAGAAGGGCATTTTGACGAAGCCATTGCTGCGATCGGCGTATTGCAGCAGGTGAAGTTGGGCCGAGATGCGGGAGTCAGCGGTCATGTCATCGCCTGTTTCGGCGATCCGGGCCTGCTGGCGGCGCGGGAGTTGGCAAACCGGCCGGTGATTGGCATCGCCGAGGCGGCAATGCATATGGCGACGCTGGTGGCGACACGTTTTTCCATCGTCACCACGCTGCCGCGTACGTTGGTTATCGCACGACATTTACTGCATCAATATGGTTTTGAGCGACACTGCGCCGCGTTGCATGCGATCGACCTGCCGGTGTTGGCGCTGGAGGACGGCAGCGGTCTGGCGCAACAAAAGGTACGTGAACAGTGTATCCAGGCAAAACAACAGGACGGCAGCGGCGCGATTGTGCTCGGTTGTGGCGGCATGGCGGATTTGGCGCGTGAACTGACGCTGGAGCTGGGGATCCCGGTGATCGACGGTGTCAGCGCCGCGGTGAAAATGATCGAGTCGTTGAATGCCCTTGGTCTGAGCACCAGCAAACACGGCGATCTGGACTTTCCGCGGGCAAAACCCTTGTCCGGTATGTTTGGCAGTTTCAGCGGGTAATCAGTAAAGGGAAACAGCGATGGGTGAGTTCCAGTTCAATCAAGATTATCCCCGAGATTTAATCGGCTACGGTGGTCGTCCGCCGCACGCTGGTTGGCCTGGTCAGGCGCGAATCGCGGTGCAGTTTGTTCTCAACTACGAAGAGGGCGCTGAAAATAACGTGCTGCACGGCGACGCCGGTTCTGAACAATTTCTTTCCGATATCATTGGTGCTGCCAGTTATCCCGAACGGCATATGTCGATGGATTCCTTGTACGAATATGGTTCACGTGCTGGTTTCTGGCGCATTCATCATGAGTTTCAGCGCCGTGGTCTGCCGTTGACGGTGTTTGGCGTGGCAATGGCACTGGCGCGTAATCCGTTGGTGGTTGAAGCGATTAAAAACGCCGATTACGACGTAGTCAGCCACGGTTGGCGCTGGATCCATTATCAACATATGGATGAAGCGACCGAACGGCAGCATATGCAGCAGGCCATCACCGTACTGCGCGATCTGTTCGGCAAGGCGCCGCTCGGCTGGTATACCGGGCGCGACAGTCCGAACACCCGCCGGTTGGTGGTGGAACAAGGGGGTCTGTTGTACGACAGCGATTATTACGGTGATGATTTGCCGTTCTGGACCGAAGTGCAGTGCGCCAATGGCCAGAAGAAACCGCATTTGATCGTGCCTTATACGTTAGAAGCTAATGACATGCGTTTCGCTTCGCCGCAGGGGTTTAACACCGGCGAGCAGTTCTTTACCTATCTTAAAGACAGTTTTGACGTGCTGTACGCCGAAGGGGCAGAGTCGCCAAAGATGCTGTCGATCGGCATGCATTGTCGCTTGCTGGGGCGCCCTGGCAAGTTTCGCGCATTGCAGCGTTTTCTGGATTATATCGAGCAACACGATCGGGTTTGGGTATGCCGGCGGCAGGATATCGCCGAGCACTGGGTCGCGCAGCACCCGTTCAAGAAATGAAGAAAGGGCCGAAATGGCCCTTTCTTCATTCTGTTTGGGCGCGAAAATGCGCCCAGGCAGGGATCAGAACAGAACGGAGTAGTTCAGACCAAAGGTGCGGCCACGGCCTTTATAGCTGTAAAGCTCTGGTGAACCGTAGGTTGGGCTATAAAGGATCGGTGCGCGCTGGCCCCAGACGGTGGTGTATTCCTTGTCCAGCAGGTTCTCTACGCTAAAGCTGAGTTTACCCACCGGCAGGGCGTAGCTGCCGAGGAAATCGATGGTGTTGTAGCCATCAATTTTGCGGCCCTGAGTGGAGCCGACCTTGGTGTAATCACCGTCATCCGAGACGTCGAAGCTCTGCTGTGACTGCAGGCGCAGGTTCCAGTCGCCCGGTGCCCAGCCGACATAGGCGGTGACTTTCGATGGGCTGGCCGTGTCCACCAACAGTTTTTTCCACTCGCCGTTGACCTTGGTCTCTGAGCGAATGAAGTTGAAGTTGGTGCCCGCGCTCCAGTCACTGTCTTCGAAGAAGTAATCGACCGCGCCTTCCACCCCGTAGATACGACGCTTATCCGAATTGACGTTGATGGTCATATCGGTTTTGTTGATCGAAATGCTCTTATCGGACAGCGAGTAGTAGCCGGCGATCTGCGTACGCAGGTTGTCACCGGTATAGCGCCAGCCGAGCTCATAAGAGTTAACCTTAATGCCTTCCAGCTTGGAATCGCCGACGTTGACGCTTTTGTTCAACTGATAGTGGCCGTTGTTCAGCGAATAAGTGCCGTTGCCGTAATATTTGCCCGGATCCGGGATCTCGTAACCCTGCGAGAAGTTGACCCAGGTCTGTTGGCGTTCGGTCAGGTGCGCCAGCAGGCCGGCGTTGAACAGGGCGTTGTTATAGTCGGTTTTCCCACCTGGGATCGCGTCCGCTGAGGTCGCACCGCCGGTGGCGATGGCCTGCTGTTGGTTATAGCCAACAAAGTCATCAATCTTGTTTTCAGTGTACTGATAACGCACACCGCCGCTTAGGGTAAAGATAGGGTTGATATCGTAACTGGCCTGCATGAACGTGGCCAAATTGCTGGTGGTGTAGCCTGGGTAACGCCCGGTGTTATAGGCGTTTTGCAAGTCCATGCCGCCGGACTGTTGCGCCTTGGCCAGATCGAAGAACTGCTGGTTGGAGTTGAAGCTTTCATGCTCGGCGTCGATGCCGTAGGTCAGCGTCAGGGCGTCGATCGGCTTGCTGTTCAGCGTCAGCTTGCCGCCGTAAAAATCGGTTTTCTGCTGCGAGGCACCGATGCTGCTGACGTAGTAGTCCGGCGCTTTGCCCGCCAGCGTCGGGAACGGGTAGAAGGTCAGCGACTCATCGCGATAATAAACCTGCGCCACCAGATCCTGCCCGAGGAAATCGGTGTTGGAGTACTGCAGGTTGATCAGGTGACGTTCAGTGCCAGGAATACGATCCGAATTCAGGTTGCCGCTGTTATAAGCTTTGGCGCTGCCGGTCACCGCGGAGAAATTCTCCCCCAGGAACAGGCCGTGGTCGCCGTCGGACTGGCTTTTGTAATACTGGGTGGTCAGTTGCAGCTGCTGGTGATCGTCGATATTAATGGTGCCGGTACCCATCACGTCGAGGCGATCGGAATACTGCAGGCCAGTCTGGGTATTGTCGATCAGGACTTCATTGCCCTTGCCGTCGTACCAGCCGCCGTAGCGCTGGTAAGAGACCGACAGGCGGCCCGAGGCATTATCGTTGCCGCCGCTGACCGCCGCCGCCACGTTTTCGTCGTGGTCGTTATGGCCGCCAAAGCCGGTTTTGCCGCCGATCTGCAGCTCAACCTGCTGCTCTTTCTGGCCTTTTTTGGTGACGATGTTGATCAAACCGCCGGTGCTGCCGCCGCCGTACAGCGAGGTGGCACCGGAGATCACTTCAATGTGGTCGATATTAAACGGGTCGATCGAATCCAACTGGCGGCTGTCGCTGCGCGAAGAGTTCAAACGCACGCCGTCGATCATCACCATCATTGAACGGCCACGCAGGTTCATGCCGTAGTTGGTTCGGCCCTGACCGCTGACGTCCATCCCCGGGATCAACTGCGCCAGCATGTCCTTGATCTCTTTGCCGCCCTGTACCTGTTGCTCAATTTCCTGGCTCTCAATCACCCAGGTGGTCTGCGCCATCTCTGCTACGGTACGGTGCGCACGGCTGGCGGAAACCACCATTTGCTCTTCGCTTTTTTGTTCTTCTGCCCAGGCTGCTGCTGGTGCGATCATCGCCAGCAGACAAGGATTTAATACCCAGAGGTGTTTGCGCTTCATCATTATCTTCCAGTGTTTCCCATCATTGGTGTGTAGTTAAAACTCGGTGTAATTGAGCATGGCGTGTGTCGCTCGGGCTGGGGTGCCCGGTTGCTGGCTGCGCCATTGGATCACCGCCGGGGTGGACGTTAAATCGAACTGGTCGCGTCCTAAAGCCCGGTTGAGAATACGAGCCGAACGCCAGGCCATCAGGCTGAGCTGGGGTTCGGCGATGCCGTGACTGTGCATACCGGCGTTCACCGCAAACAGGCAATTTTCGCTGGGGCCTTGCCACTCCAGGGTGAAGTCGGGGGCCACGCGGTACTGGTCATCGGCGGTGGTTAACAGACGGTCCGCCAGCGGCTCAAGGAAAGCCGGACGATCCTGCTGATAGCCGGTGGCGAAGATCACCACATCGGTATCGAAGGTTTCTTTGCCCTGATCGAGATGATGGTGGGTCACTAACTGCCAGCCGTTGCCTGCGGCCTGGATCGCCGCCAGCGAGCGGCTGGGTAACAGGTGCGCCCAGGGCTTTTCGCGCAGCACTTCAAACTGGTGGTACATCGCCCGGTAAATCGCTAACAGCGAGTCGCTGGTGATGCCGTCAGAAGTCATCTTCTGCTCGGTCAGCATGCGCTGTTTGGCGCTGTCGTTCAGGCCATAGAAGCTGTCAACGTAGTCCGGGGTGAAGTACTCGTTGGCGAAAGCGGCTTCATCCAGGGCGTTATAGTTGTTGCGACGCGAGATCCAGTTCAACTGCGCCGGCTGGCCCCACTCGGCGCGGAAGATGTTCAGGAACAGATCGGCACCGCTCTGGCCGCCGCCGACGATGGTGACGCGCTTGCCGGTCAGATCCGGGTTACGCAACGTCATCTCGCTGGCATGGAAGCAGCGATCGTTTTGTTCGGTAACGCAGTCCGGCAGCTTGATGCGTTTGCCGATGCCCAGACAGACGTGGCGTGCCCGGTAGGTGGCGCGCTGGGTGGTGACGACAAATTGCCGCTGCTGGTCGTCAAAATCCACGCTTTGAATGTCCTGGCTGAACTCGAGCGACTTCAGGCCATTGGCGGCCCAGTCGAGGTAGTCGGCAAACTCTTCGCGCGACACCGTGCGCAGCTCGGTGGTCAGGAAACGGTAAAATTTCTTTCGTTTCACCAGATAGTTAATAAAACTGTAGGGATTGGTAGGCGATACCGCGCTGACCAGATCCTTGAGGAAACTGGTCTGCATATGACAATCCGGCACCATCATGCCGGGGTGCCAGGAAAAGTGCGGTTTGCGCTCGAGAAATTTACTGTTAAAACCGGCAACTTCACTGCCGAGAGCGGCAATGCTGAGGTTGAACGGACCTACGCCAATGCCGATGAAATCCAGGGGCTGATTCATTGGGCAAACTCCTTGGTGACCAGGTAAAGAGGGTTATCCAGATCCTGCAGATAGTTTGGCAACATACGGCTGCCGCCATCCTGCTCCGAGTAGGTGAGTTTCACCGGGTTGAGCACCACGCGAATGATTTGTGGTTTAAACAGATCAAACAGGGCAAAACGTTCCGCCATCTCCGGGTGCCGTGCCATATAGCCTTCCAGCACCTGCGCCAGCAGCTGATAGAAACGGGCTTCACTGACTCCGCAGGCCTGCATCAGCGGTGAGATAAAGCGCAACACGGTGACGAAATGCCCGGTTTGCAAGTCATGGATCAGGTAGTCGGCGGACAGACGCACGGTGACGTCCTTGACGACTTTCGGCAGCGTCGCCGCTTCGGGGAAGTCCTTATCCACCAGGCGCATATCTCCCTGGAAGTCTTTAAGCAGCACGCGTTGCGGCACGTGGTCTTTCATCACCAGCGTGATGTTCTGCCCGTGGGCGATCAGCGCCACGCCGTAGCGGCACATCAGGTGATACATCGGCAACACCACCACGCTGAACATCTGTTGCAGCCAGGCTTCAGCGCTCAGGCCGGAGCGAGCAATATAGGCGGCGATCAGCGGCTGGCCATGATTGTCGGTTTCCATCAGCGTCGCCATCAAAATGGCCTGTTCGCCCTCCTGCAGATAGCAAGAAGGGTTCTCACGCCAGATCACGCCAAGCATTTCCTGATAGCGGTAGGGGGCTTTGGCCAGGGATGCGTAGGTTGGGTGGGTCATATAACCCGCCGCCGGTTCACCCAGGATTTCGGCGCCGCTGGCGCGCAGCGTGCTGTCTTCGGAAAAGATCTGCTGCAGCCAGCGGGAAGCGGCCGGTCCGGCGCTGATGTACTTACCCGGAATACCGCGATAACACGAGGTGTTGTAAATGGTCAGCGGCAGTTTGATGTCGAACGCGGAGCTGCGGCTGATATTGGTCAGGGTACGCAACGATTGCTGTGCCAAATAGTTGTCACCAAATTCCCCCAACTCCACCAGTTCACCTTCGGCCAACTGCGGCAGGAAGTGCAGCGCGATCTTTTGCTGCCACTGCCACGGATGCAGGGGCACCGGGATCCAGTCATGGGTCAGTTTCAGCTCGCGCCAGCGCTGGTCGAAGCGCTGGCGTTCGGCGCTGTCCATGGCGCTATCGAGCAACTGGGTCAGCGGATATGCTTCATCAGCACACCAGACGAAGCTGCTACGCTTGGCCGCCACCCAGTGCAGGCGAAACTGGCCCTGGTATTCCGGGGCATACTGCTGCAGCGCGGTCAGGCCCCAACCACGACGACCTTTATTAAAGATAAACTTGGGATGTCCGGCCAGCAGGCATTGCAGCGCATCGGCGTCCAGTGCGATCAGATCCTGCGCACTCATACCGTGACGGGCAGACAGCAACTGCATATCGCCGCGCAACGTGGCGTACAGGTCTTCCAGATGTTCTGCGACCTGCGCATCGTCCATCTTCAACACCTGTGCCAGCTGGCGCAGCGTTTGGTCGGCGGCTAACGGCGATTGATCGCAGGCCAGGGTAGCCGGATCGATGTGCAGCCAACCCCAGATGCCGCGTTCGGCGCTGAAGCGGTAGTGGGCGTCGCCCAGCGCAATGTGCCATTGGCCGTCGTGATGTTCAGCCTGCAGCGCGCGCTCGTATTCCAGCTCGGCGAGGATCTTGGCGATCATCTGGCGGTTAACGCGCTGCCAGTCGGCGTAATCTGGCGTCATCATACGCAGGTCTCCTGGAAGAATTCGGCACGCTGATTCACGATCAAACGCGAACGCTTATGTGGGAAATCAAACTCTTTAAGGGTGTGATAACCGGCGGCAGGCAGGTGACGGAACAGGCGTTGGTTGTCGGCACGCGGCTCGGCGACCACCCGCGTGGTGCGGGGTTCGTCCAGGTACAAATAATGCGTCAGGCCGCGCAGCCAACTGCGGATGTACTGCGCACCGCGGCAGTCTTCTTCACCCACCAGCATGTGCAGCCCACGATCGAAGGGTTGCCAGCGATAGTGGCGGCCAATGCGATCCTCCGGCGCCCAATAAACTTCGAAATAGCCGAACGGGCGATCGTCAAAGCAACCCAGCAGCGGGTAGCAGTAGCTGGAATCCAGTTGACGCTGCAGGTAGGCGGCCTGGGTTTCGAGCGGGCCGCTCATTTCCCAGAAGGCGTCAACGCGCGGTGAATTCATCCAGCGGGTGAACTGTTCGGCGTCGCGTTCCACTTCCGGCAGGCGGAAACTGAGGGTTTTCTTCAACTGCGGATCGTAACGGCGGTACACCTCACCGTTGGGACGCGCCGGGCGCTGTGGGTACCACAGGCTGCGTTCGGCGTCATACTGCATCTGGCCGGAGGCGCGGTTGCGTTCAGCCATCAGCCACAGCGGCAATTGATAAAAGGTTTCGCGTGCCAGATAGTCACCGCTGGCCAACGCGAACAGCGCCTGCGCCTGCGGTTCTTCACGCCATTGCGCGTAAGGCAGCGTGACACCGCTGAGCTGCGGCGCGGCCACCAGTAACTGGTCTAACGCTTGAACCAGCCAGCCCTGCGGCAGTGGGCCCGGATAGTGCAGCACGGCGCTACCGTCGAGACCGAGACCTAGCTGCAACTCCCGTTCCAGCCGTTCACAGCGGAAACCGCTGCCGGCATGCATCAGTTTGGCGTGCGGCATCATTGGGCGGCTCCCTGGCGCAGCGGATTGACGAAATCAAAGTAGATCACCGCCGGATCGACGATGGTATTTTCGTTGTGGTCGTGCAGGTAACAGAAGAAGTTGCCTTTGCAGTTCCAGTGGCTGCTGTCGAGCACGTAGTCCAGGCACAGGGTATTTTTGGCCGTGGCGCGCAGGCCGCTCAGCGCGTCGCGCACCCGAGCCATCAGGCTTTCTTCCGTGTCGAAACCGGCGGCAGCCAGCGCGGCGGTCACCGCCAGGCTGGAGTTCACCAGCAGGTAGTAAGGGAAGTAGCGCAGCAATTGCTGTTCGCTGAAGCGGTTTTCCGCATCGGCTTCGCCAATTTCTTCCAGCCAGGGGCCGGCATCACGGGTAAAGCCGCTGCCCTGGCAGTCGCGGTACAGCATGCCGATCGGCAGATCCTGCTGCATCTCCACCAGAATGTTTTGCTGGTGGGCCAGCAGCACCAGCCCGTAATCGGCTTCCGTGCTGAACAGCGGCAACAACACCTGTTGGCAGTAGGCGTCCAGCCAGGCATGGGCGGCTTGTTGCAGCGGCAGATTCAGGCGGGCTGCCAGACGGCGCACTGCGGCGGCCAGCAGGCTGTCACCGCCATCCGGCGCCGCCTGCGTCAGCGTTACCAGCACGTTGGTTTGGCTATGCGGCTGGTCGAACAGCAGGTTATCGCGCAGCGCCATCAGGCTTTCTTCCTGGACGGTACCGTCCGCCGAGCGCAGGCCGGCCCAGCCGTCTTCCTGCATCACGCGGAAGGTCGGATAGCGCGCTTGCAGCTCTTGCCAGCGCGGCGTTTGCGCCAGCCGGGCCAGGCGGATACCGCGTTTTACTTCTTTAACCGACAGGGTGCGCACCGAGTTGGTCAGGCGCACGCTGAGGGAGAATTTGATCATGTCGCGGTTGCCCGCGCTGTACAGCGAGCGTGAGGAGCTGGTTGGCAGCCAGCGCTCGCCGGCTTCGCCCAGATCGCTCAGCAATCCCTGCGCGGCGAGATCCTGGCACCATGTCTGCGTCAGCAGATGGTCGGCCTGCCACGGATGCATCGGCAGCAGCCAGACGTCATCGGTAAAGTGCGCCAACAGCTGCGGCGCGCTTTCGGCGGCAAAGCGCTGCAGGCGTTGTTGCAGCGTCAGGTTCAGGCTGTCGCCGCACAGGTAGCGCTTATCGACGGCAAACCAGCGCAGCGGGAAGCTGGCGGCAAAGTCCGGCAGATAGCGACGCGCCTGCTGCTCGTTGAAGGGTTCATGGGATTTCGGCGCCGGGTGGAAGGCGTGGCCGACCAGCAGAGCCTGCTCCGCCTGGGCAAAGTTTAGCGGCTTGTCGCGTAGTGAAGGCCAGTCCAGGCGGACATCCATGGCCTGGCGGGTATTATCATGACTTTCCAGTACCCGCTGGCGGAAACGCGCCACGACCTCGTCGGACAGCTCACCTTTTATCGTCGGTTTTTCCAGCAGCAGGGTGACCAGTTGCTCCACGCTCAGCGCTACGCCCGCGCCATCGTCTTGCTGATGCAGACGGGCAGGGAAAAGATACTGATGATGTTGCGTGGGAGAAGTATGGCGTAAGGCAATACGAATAGCCCGGGTAGATGAAAGCGGAATGTTGAGCTGCGGATACTGTTGGTGGCCGGCGGCCGGAACGATTTGCCAGTCCCGGGTTTCACGCATCAATGCGTTGAGAAAACATTGTGCAGCCACGTCGGTCGTCGCGGTTTCAAACTGGATTGTCATGATCCCATTTCACTGTTGAATCAATTGAGAATGATTCTTATATCAATAATATTTATTGTTATCAATCATCCTATGATACAATTTTTCAATGAATTGAACATAACCTTATAATTTTATTAACGGTAAATTTACGTTTGATGCATATTTCTTCTCCCCCTAAATCACCGGCAATTGGGAATACGTCTCCTTCCAACTGGCCACTGGCGCTTTGTGCCGGGTTGTTGGGCATCGGGCAAAACGGCCTGCTGGTGGCATTGCCGGTATTGGTCAGCATGACTCATCTATCGCTTTCCGTCTGGGCCGGGTTACTCACGCTCGGCTCAATGCTGTTTCTGGTCGGCTCGCCGTGGTGGGGCAAGCAGTCCGAAATTCGCGGCTGCAAGTTTGTGGTCACCATGGCGTTAGCAGGATATTTGTTCAGTTTTGCCTTGCTGGCACTGGCGGTTTGGGGGCTGGCGGCAGGCTGGCTTTCGCCGATGGCGGGATTGGGCGCCCTGATCGTGGCACGGATTATCTATGGCTTGACGGTGTCCGGCATGGTGCCTGCCAGTCAGACCTGGGCCCTGCAGCGGGCCGGTTATGAGCAACGTATGTCGGCGCTGGCGACCATCAGCTCCGGGCTGAGCTGCGGGCGGCTGCTTGGCCCCCTGTGCGCCGCGTTGGCGTTGTCGATTCATCCGATGGCACCGCTGTGGCTGATGGCGCTTGCGCCATTAATCGCCCTGCTGGTGATATGCCGTCAGCATAACGATCCGCCTTTGCCACCAGTGGCCCATCAGCAAAACCGACTGCGCCTCAATATGGTGCCTTATTTGTTGTGTGCGGTGCTGTTGGCGGCTTCGGTCAGCCTGATGCAACTCGGGTTGGCACCGCATTTGAGCCGTTTATTCAGCCACTCTGCCACCAGCGTTAGCCATCATGTGGCGGTGCTGTTGAGCGTAGCGGCGGGTTGTACCCTGTTGGCACAGTTTCTGGTGGTGCGCCCACAGCGCTTTAGCGCGTCACAACTGCTGCTGCTTGCTGCGGCATTGATGGTGGTCGGATTGGGCCTGATGTGCGCTGAGCCGCTGGCGTTGTTCTATGCCGGTTGTGCGTTGGCTTCCTTTGGCGCGGCTATGGCGACACCGGGCTACCAGCTATTGTTGAATGATAAATTGTCCACCGGCAAAGGGTCGGGAGCCATCGCCACCAGCCACACGCTGGGTTACGGTCTGAGCGCGCTGATGGTGCCGGTGGTGGCCAGGTTTTATGGTGAGTCGCAGCTGATTGCGGCGGCTCTGACGATGGCGGTCCTGTTGGGCGGTATCAGCGGCTGGCTGTGGTGCCAGCACCGTGTCAGGGTAAATTCTGCGGGAGAGTAACAGCTATGTCCGGCGCATCAAGCTACAGAGTTTTTGATATCACACTGAAAGTAAAAGAAAACGTATCGCCTTCCTTACTGCGCTGCGTTTTCGAAGGACCGGACGTCCACCGCATGAAGCTGGAGGCGCCGGATCAGCGCATCAAACTGTTGTTCCCGGCCGAGAATGGCCAACTTTCCTGTCTGGAAAATAGCGACGACTGGTATCGTCATTATATGGCGATACCCAAAGAACAGCGCCCGGTGATGCGTACTTACACGCTGCGCGCATTGCGCAGTGAACAGAATCAGATGGACGTCGAGTTTGTGTTGCATGGCGTCAACGGCCCGGCTTCCGCCTGGGCGACCGAGGCCAAACCGGGTGATACCCTGCAGGCGGTTGCACCCAATGCCGATTTTGACGGCGACAGCGGCGGTTATGAATGGGCACCGCCAAGCGCATTGCAACAGGCACTGCTGATCGCCGATGAAACTGCGGTGCCGGCGGCAGTGGGTATTTTGGAACAGCTGGCGCAGCAGGCCAATCCACCAATAGTGCAGGCGTTCTTTGAAGTGCCGGTCGCGGGTGACTGCCTGAATATGGACCGCTTCCCGTTTGCCGAGGTGTATTGGTTGCCGCGTGACGTGGGGCATCAGCAGATGCACGGCACCTTGCTGGTGGAATCGGTGCGCCAGCGGGTGAATATTCCAGAGTCGGCGCGTACGCAGTCACAGTCGCTGACCGAAAACAGCCTGGGTGGCGACCTGCTGTGGGAACGGGCCGAAGGGGCGAAAAGCTTCTACGCCTGGGTCGCGGCAGAATCTTCAGCGGTGAAGGCGTTGCGCCGTTACCTGATTGGCGAACGCGATTTGGACCGTTCCACCGTTAACTTTATGGCCTATTGGTGTTGAGCTAATCCTTCAATAGCCGGCTTCACTTTGGTGGCGCACCGCCAGCAGTACTGCGGTGTGGCCATCAAAATGATATAGCGCGATATAACCACTGTTGCCGAAATCGATCGGCCATTCTCTAAATTCCGTATCCATCTCTTCAACCGGGCGACCTACCTGCGGTTGGTGAGCGAGGATATTGACGCTGTGACGGATGGTGGCAACGGCCCTCTTTGCGGAGTTGAGGTCTTTCTCCGCCAGAAATCGGTACAATCGCTGAATATCTTGTAGCGCTGCAGGCGTCCATATCAGTTGTGGCACTCCGGGATCTCCGTATCATCACCTTTTTCCAGGCTGATGAGCCAATTATCGGCCTCTTCCTGAGACAGATGTTTACCATTTGCCTGATAGACTTCCCATGCCTGTAACGCATCTTTGCGCAGCGCTTCGCGTTTTTCTTCTCGTTCGACATATTCGCGGATCGCCTCGCGCATTATCCAGTGCGCGCTGCGCTGGCGTGTAGCCGCAATTTGCTGCACCCGCTGCTTCAGTTGTTCATCAATTTTAATCGATGTTGCACTTGTCATTGGTCGCCCCAGTTAGCTAAAGGTAATACCTTTGGCTACTATACGGCGGACTGAGTATGGCTGTCCAATTTTTGTGCAATCGAGATTATTCCGCCATCAAACTCACATGCGCGGCGACGATGCGCCAGCCGCAGGGCAGTTTGACCCAGGTTTGCATCTGCCGGCCGACACTGTCGCTGCCGGGGCGACGGAATTCGGTGCTGGCGACGGCCATATCATCTCCGTAGGTGGTGATGACGGTGTTTTCCAGTACGCGATCCAGCCCTTTTGATGGCCGCTGTTGGCGGAAGTCACGGATCTGTTCGATACCGTACAAATTCTCCGTCGCACCGTAACGGACGGTGCGCCCATCGTGCCAAAACAGTTCGTCCAATACGTCAATATCATTGCCAGTCAGCGCCTGTTCGTAACGATAAAAGGCGGCGTTCACTTCTGCCAGCACTGCCGGCCGATCGATATATTCACTCTTCATTAGTTAATCCTGTTTCCCTGGTAAAACACAGGTAGCTACGCCGCGTTGTTCCAGCGCATAGGCGGCTCGCAGTGCCAGATCTTCACGCCATGGCGGTGCGATAAGCTGCAGGCCGATCGGTAGCCCCGCCGCGGTTTTCAGCGGCACCGTCACCACCGGCAGGCCGAGAAAGGAGATCGGCTGTGTCAGCATACCCATGCCGGCGCGGATCGGCAGGTCGGTGCCGTTGATACGTAGGGTTTCCTGACCAATGACCGTCGCGGCGCACGGCGTGGCCGGGGCGATCAGAATGTCCCAGTGTTCAAACAGCGGCAATACCTGCTGCTGGAAATGGGTGCGGAAACGTTGTGCCTGCAGGTACCAGGCGGCGGGCAGCATGGCCCCGGCAAGCAGCCGCTCGCGCGACAGCGGTTCAAAGCGCTCGGGTTGGCTGCGCAACTGCGGCAGATACTGGTTACCTCCCTCGGCGGCGGTGAGAATAAACGCCGCCGAACGCGCCAGTTCAGCCTGGGGCAGTTCGACTTCGGCGACGGCCTCCAGCGCCTGAGCGACCTGCTGCACCGCCGCTTTGGCGTCTTCATTGCACCATTGCTGGAAATAGCCGGCCAGCACCGCGCAACGTAACCCTTGTTGGCCACGCGGCAGCAGCGACTCGGTTTGGGTGATCGGTTTTTCCGCCTGGAAGCGGTCTTCGATATCGGTGCCCTGCATCACGTCATACACCGCGGCCAGATCGCGTACTCGCCGGGCAAAGGGGCCGACATGATCCAGACTGGCGACAAACGGCTGGCTGCCGCTGCGCGACAGGCGGCCAAAGGTCGGCTTCAGCCCGAAGATGCCGCATAGCGAAGAGGGCACGCGTATTGAGCCGTTGGTATCGCTGCCGAGTGAAAATGTTACCAGCCCGGCGGCGACCGCAGCCGCTGAACCACCAGAGGACCCCCCGGCAATACGCGTGGTGTCGTGTGGGTTACGCGTCGCGCCGTAGTGGCTGTTTTCGGTGGTGAAACCGTAGGCATAGGCGTCCATATTCAGCATGCCGGAGAGCAGCGCGCCCTGTGCCGCCAGCCGGTTCACCACCCAGGCATCTTGTTTGGCGGGGGGGTTATCGCAAAACAGGCTGGCACCGGCCAGGGTGGTTTCCCCGGTGACATCGAACAGATTTTTCACCGCATAAGGAATGGCCGCCAGGCTGGGTAGCGCTTGCCCTTTGGCACGGGCACGATCGAGATTATCGGCCTCCGTCAGCATACGTTCACGGGTGATGTGGGTATAGGCGTTAAGCGAAGGGTTTTGGGTGTCGATATTGTCCAGCGTTTGCTGGGCAACCTCGCGGGCGGAAATCGCACCTTGCTGCAGGGCGGCGCGGATCTCGGCGATCGACAGTGCGCTGATTGGATTCATGCTCGATATACCCCGGCAATTTCCAGACGCTGATCGAGCGGCAGGGCCATCAGCGGCTCTGCCATTGCGGCGATGCGGTTGAATTGGATCAGCAGTTCCTGGCGGCGCACGTCATTGAGCTGCAGGGCCAGTATGTTTTCCATCTGGCTGATATAAGCCGCCCAGTCGGTGGCAGGTGGATGGTTCATGGGGATCCCCTTATTGAAAGAGCGGCTAGAAGCCGGCGGCGCTGCCGTTGCTGCGCGGATCAAAAGCGCCTTCGAGCATGCCGTTAGTATGGCGAACAATGGCGCCGGCGTGGCCGACCGCCTCGCTGAAATCCGCTAAAAGTTCTACCTCGTGGCCGCGTTGACGCAGGTAGGCCAGGGTTTCCTGACTAAAACGCCCCTCCAGTTTTAATGAGTCGGAGCTTTCGCCCCAGGTGCGGCCGAGCAGCCAGCGCGGCGCGCTGATCGCCTGTTGCAGCGGCAACCCCTGCACCACATGGCGGACAAACACCGCTGCCTGGGTTTGCGGTTGGCCGTCACCGCCCATCGAGCCGTATACCAGGGTACGCCCGTCATACAGGCGTGCCGCTGCCGGGTTCAAGGTATGGAAGGGTTGTTTACCCGGCGCCAATGCCAGCAGGTGCGCGGCATCCAGGCTGAAAGACGCGCCACGGTTTTGCCACAGCACGCCACTTTGCGGCAGCACCACGCCGCTGCCGAATTCGTGATAGATACTTTGAATAAAGGACACCGCCAGACCGCTGCTGTCCATCACCCCCATCCACACGGTATCACCCGGCCCTTTGCCTTTGCCCCAGGGGGCGGCCTGTTCAGGATCGATGCGCCTGGCCAGCGCGTCCAGGTGTTCGGCGGTCAACAATGCCTGTGGATCCTGAGTCATCTGACGCGGATCGGTGATGAATTGGTCACGCAGGCCGAAAGCCAGTTTGGTAGCCTCGACGATACCATGTACCACCGCGCCTTCGCTGCGGCTGGCAAGTGGCAGACGGTCGGTCAGCCCGAGGATCGCCAGCGACACCAGGCCCTGAGTCGGTGGCGTCAGGTTAAATATCTCGCCTTTCTGATGCTCCAGCCGCAGCGGCGTGCGGCGGCGTGGCCGATAATCCGCCAGATCCTGCGCAGTGAGCGGCATGCCCAGCCTGGCCATATCCGCCGCCATGCTCTCTGCCAATCGGCCGCGATAGAAGCTGTCCAACCCCTGTTCGGCCAGGGTAATCAGAGTCTCCGCCAACTGTGGCTGGCAGAAACGCTGTCCGGCGTGAGGAATTTCACCGTGTGGCAGGTAGGTGCGGGCAAAATGCTCCCGATCTGCCAGCTCATGATATTTGCTGCGGGTAGCCGCCTCCTGCGAGGCGGTGACCGGAATACCGTCTGCAGCGTAGCGAATCGCATCGGCCAGCAGGCGTGGCAACGGCAACTGCTGGCCGCCCAGTTCAGCGGAGTAATCCAGCGCTTCCTGCCAGCCCCCGACGGTACCGGCGACGGTCAGCGCGGCTTTTGGCCCCCGATGGGGAATGTGACTTTCCCCGGCGTAAAAATCCAGCGTGGCCAGCGATCCGGCTGCGCCGCTGGCGTCGATGGCCACCGGATCACCCTGCGGCGGCACGATCAGCCAGAACCCATCGCCACCCAGGCCGTTCATGTGTGGGTAGACCACGGCGATGGTAGCGGCGGCGGCGACCATGGCTTCAATCGCGTTGCCGCCTTTGCGCAGTATCGCCAGTGCGCTTTCGCTGGCGAGGTGGTGCGGCGTGACGGCCATGCCCAATGGCGCGGTGTTGCTGTTAATCATTTCTTGGCCCTTGTTTGAGGTCAGCGTCTGCCTCAAACACAAGCAAGAGACGTTCCATGTTTTCCGCCAGGACAATAATCGCTTGCCAGCGGGTGGATTGGCCGTGCTATGTTCCGCTGAAACAAAGGTTACAGCAGGAGTAGCAATGCAGCAGATTGATGAACGCCTGCGCGGGGAATATCCGCAGCTCACGCCACAGGAACAGCGGGTGGCCGATTTTATTTTCGATCACTTCGATGACCTGATCAGCTACAACAGCGCTGAACTGGCGCGGCTGAGCGGGGTATCCAAAGCCACCGTCAGCCGCTTGTTCAAACGCCTGGGTTACCCGAGCTACCGCGCGATGCGTGACGAATTGCGCACTCTGCGCCAGAGTGGTATGCCGCTGACCGATAACCGTGACGCGGTGCAGGGCAATACCCTGTTGGCGCGCCACTACAAGCAGGAAATGGCTAACCTTACCCAGTGGGTGAACCATATTGATGCCGAGCAGTTCAACGCAGTGATTGCTGCTTTGGTGCAGGCGCGGCGGGTGGTGTTGATGGGGTTTCGCAACAGCTATCCGGTGGCGATGCACCTGCGCCAGCAACTGATGCAGGTGCGCGAAAATGTGCTGCTGGTGCCACAGCCTGGGCAGACGCTGGCCGAAGAATTGGTCGATCTGAGTACGCAGGATGTGGCGGTGGTGGTGGCATTTCGCCGCCGACCGCGCCAGTTGCGGGCGTTGCTAACGCAATTGCAGGTCCAGCAGGTGCCGACGCTGCTGGTGTGCGAACCGCAGGCGCAGGCACTGATCCCGCTGGCGAGCTGGCATCTGGCGGCGCCGCTTGACAGCGTTTCCGCCTTTGACAGCTACTCCGCCGCCATGAGCCTGGCTAACCTGCTCAGCAACGCTTTGCTGCACGAGACGTTGGCGCAAGGGCGGCAGCGCATTCATCAGATCGCCGACCTGTATAACGATTTGGACGAGCTGGAACAGCGCTGATCTCAGCGCTATTTTGGTGCTTTTGCACTTTGATGGTGCGCTTTTTTCCCCACTTTATGCCTTTCCCCTGCCGCTGCAGCGGCAGGGGAAATCCCCTCCTGATGCCTTAACTTACGGGCAATAAAGCAGAACGTTCCCCGCGCGGCTGATTGGCACATTAGTTGCAAAGTGATAATCAAAGAATCTTTTGTTTCATCATTTCACCATCGGGGATAGTCTATGAACTTCAAGAAAATCGGCGTAGTGGCATTAGGTGCAGTGCTGTTGATGGCTCAGGCCGCTTCGGCGATGGCGGATCAACTGCAGGAAATCCAGCAGCGCGGCGTGTTGCGGGTAGCGGTACCCCAAGACTTCCCGCCGTTCGGCTCCGTGGGCACCGATCTGCAACCACAGGGTTATGACATCGATATGGCGCAGTATCTGGCCGACAAGATGAAACTTAAGTTGCAGTTGGTGCCGGTCACCAGTGCCAACCGCGTACCTTATCTGCAAACCAACAAGGTCGATCTGGTGATTTCCAGCCTGGGCAAAAACGCGGAACGCGAGAAGGCAATCGCCTTCAGCCGCACCTATGCGCCGTTCTTCCTGGGCGTATTTGGTCCGAAAGAATCGGTGTTGGCGGACGCCACGCAGCTGAATGGTAAAACCATCGGCGTGACGCGCGGTGCGGTGGAAGACATGGTGCTGAGCGACACCGCGCCAAAGGGCACGCAGATCAAGCGCTATGAAGACAATAACACCACGCTGTCGGCCTATCTGTCCGGTCAGGTGCAATACATCGCTACCGGCAATCTGGTGGTGAGCGCCATAGCACGGCAGAACCCGAGCAAGGCACCGGTGGCCAAATTTATGCTGAAAGATTCACCCTGCTATGTGGGGCTGCGTCTGGGTGAACCGGCGTTGCAAGCGAAAGTGGACCAACTGATTGAACAGGCATTGAAGGATAACACCCTTAATGGCCTGTCCGAGAAATGGCTCAAGGCGCCGCTGCCTGCCGACTTCGGCGCATAACGGGGGCGCCTGATGACCTATCAGCTGAACTTTCCCGCCCTGTGGCCTTACCTGCCCGAGTTGCTGGGCGGTTTGTTGACCACCATTGAGTTGACGGCTCTGGCCACGTTAATCGGGGTGGCGCTGGGGATTTGCGGTGCGGCGATCCGCAGCGGCAAGGCTAACCTGGTTAGTCGCGTTTGGGGCATTTACGTTGAGGTGGTACGCAATACGCCGTTCGTGGTGCAACTGTTCTTCATCGTCTTCGGCCTGCCGAGCCTGGGCTGGAAACTGACCGCCGGGCAGGCGGCGCTGCTGGCGATGGTGATTAACCTGGGGGCCTACAGTACCGAGATTATCCGTGCCGGCATTCAGGTGACGCCGAAAGGCCAGTGGGAGGCCGGCAGGGTGCTGGGGCTCAGCCGCAGCCAGACGTTTTTGCGCATCGTGCTGCCACCGTCGCTGCAGCGGATTTATCCGGCGTTGGTCAGCCAGTGCATTATCGTCATGCTGGGGTCATCGGTGGTGTCGCAGGTGTCGTTCGAAGAGTTGACCTTCGCCGCCAACCTGATCCAGTCGCGCACTTTCCTCAGTTTTGAGGTGTATCTGGTGACGACGCTGTTTTATCTGCTGTTATCGGTATTGATGCGCCAGCTGTTGCTGGCCGCCGGACGGCGCTTTTTGGGGAGCCAGGGCTGATGCTGACTTTTACCGACTGGGACATTGTGCGCAACCTGCTGCTGGCGGCGCGCTGGACGTTGCTGCTGTCGCTGACGGCGTTCTTCGGCGGTACTTTGGTGACGCTGCCGCTGTTATTGCTGCGCCTGAGCAAGCGCAAGTGGGCGATGCGTTTTGTCCGCTTCTATTCCGAGCTGTTTCAGGGTACGCCGCTGCTGATGCAGCTGTTTCTGGCGTTCTTCGGCCTGGCGCTGTTCGGCATCGACGTCAGCCCCTGGGCTGCCGCCGCGCTGGCGCTGACACTGTTCACCAGCGCTTTTCTGGTGGATATCTGGTCCGGCAGCATCGCTGCCCTGCCGAAAGGGCAGTGGGAAGCGTCGCGTTGCCTGGGGCTGAGTTTTGGCCAGACTCTGGGGCGGGTGATTGTGCCGCAGGCGGTACGTATCGCCATCGCACCCACCGTCGGGTTTTCGGTGCAGGTGATCAAGGGCACCGCGTTGGCCTCGATCATCGGTTTTATCGAGCTGACCAAGGCCGGCACCATGCTGAACAACGTCACTTATCAGCCGTTTAAAGTGTTTGGCCTGGTCGCGCTGGGCTATTTCCTGATGTGTTACCCGCTGTCGCGTTACAGCCATTATCTGGAGAAGAAATTCCATGCCGCTCATCACAATTAATCAGGTTCAGAAATATTACGGCCAGAACCATGTGCTGAAGGGCGTGGATCTGGATATCGACATGGGCCAGGTGATTTCGATTATCGGCCGCAGCGGTTCAGGCAAGAGCACGCTGTTGCGCTGTATCAATGGGCTGGAAGGGTATCAGGAAGGCAGCATCAAATTGGGCGGCATGACCATTACCGACCGCGATTCGCAGGCGCGTGAAATCAGCCGCTCCATCGGCATGGTATTTCAGAACTTTAATTTGTTCCCGCACATGACCGCGCTGGAGAACGTGATGCTGGCGCCGCGTCGGGTGCTGAAGAAAAGCCCGGCCGAATGCCGTGAGCTGGCGGAAGAGATGTTGAACAAGGTTGGGTTGGCTGAGCGCATGCATTACTCACCGGCTAACCTTTCCGGCGGCCAGCAGCAACGGGTGGCGATTGCCCGGGCGCTGGCGATGAACCCGAAAGTGTTGCTGTGTGACGAAATTACCTCGGCGTTGGATCCTGAACTGGTGGGCGAAGTGCTGAAAGTGCTGGAACAGCTGGCCAAAGAGGGCATGACGCTGATCCTGGTGACCCATGAAATGAACTTTGCCCGCGAGGTCGGCGACCGGGTGGTGTTTATGCACCAGGGCAAGGTATGGGAGCAGGGCGATAGCCGCACGCTGTTCGCCAATCCACAAACGCAGGAATTAAAACAATTTATTGCTTCGGTCCGCGGTTTGTCTGAGAACTGATGACATCAAATCTATTAAGTTATTAAGCTGGTAAGGAATTAACATGTTAGATATCACCCAATTCGATCAGATTAATCCACCCGCCCGCCTGTTGATGGGGCCGGGGCCGATCAACGCGGATCCACGCGTGCTGCGTGCCATGTCGAGCCAGTTGATTGGTCAGTACGATCCGGCGATGACCGGTTACATGAATCAGGTCATGGAACTGTACCGCGCATTGTTCCGCACCGAAAACCGCTGGACCCTGCTGGTGGACGGCACTTCTCGCTCCGGTATAGAAGCGATGCTGGTCTCTTCCATTCGTCCTGGTGACAAGGTGCTGGTGCCGGTATTTGGTCGTTTTGGCCATCTATTGTGTGAGATAGCCCGCCGCTGCCGCGCCGAAGTCCACACCATCGAGGTACCCTGGGGCGAAGTATTCAGCGCCGACCAGATTGAAGACGCCATTAAGAAAGTACGCCCGCGCCTGCTGTTGACGGTGCAAGGCGATACCTCAACCACCATGCTGCAACCGCTGGATCAACTGGGCGATATCTGCCGCCGTCACGGCGTGCTGTTTTACACCGATGCCACCGCCTCTTTTGGCGGTAACCCGCTGGAAACCGACGCCTGGGGGCTGGATGCGGTTTCCGCCGGTCTGCAGAAATGCCTGGGCGGCCCATCGGGCAGTTCGCCGGTCACGCTCAGCCCGCAGTTTGAAGAGATTGTCCGCCGTCGCAAATGCGTGGAGCAGGGTATTCGCACCCTCGATCACGCCGATGGTGACGACGAGATGATCTACTCCAACTATTTCGATCTCGGCATGATCATGGATTACTGGGGCCCGGAGCGGCTGAACCACCATACCGAAGCCACCAGCATGTTGTTCGCCGCGCGCGAGTGCGCCAGGGTGATCCTGGAAGAAGGGCTGGAAAATACCATCGCTCGCCACAAACTGAACGGCGCGGCGATGCTGGCCGGCATTCAGGGCATGGGGCTGGAGGTGTTCGGCGATCTCGATAACCGCATGAACAACGTGCTGGGCGTGGTGATCCCGCAACAGGTTCACGGCGAGCAGGTGCGTCAGATGATGCTGAATGATTTCGCCATCGAGATCGGCACCTCGTTCGGCCCGCTGCAGGGCAAGATCTGGCGTATCGGCACCATGGGTTACAACGCACGCAAAGACTGCGTGTTGCAGACCCTGACCGCGCTGGAGGCGGTGCTGAACCGGCTGGGCTTCGCCAGCACGCAGGGCGAAGCCTTGCAGGCGGCCTGGAATACCTACGACGCCGGGATCCGCTGATGGCGGCGCTGTTAACCGCCCAGGAGGCGGAACAGGCGGCGGCTCGCGTCATGGCGCGCTGCGATGCGCTGGCGGCGATCAGCGCCACGCCGGGCCAGTTGACGCGGGTCTACCTGTCGCCGGAACATCAGAGAGCCAACCAACTGGTCGGCGACTGGATGCGCACTATCGGCATGAAGGTCTGGCAGGACAGCGTCGGCAACCTCTGCGGCCGCTATGAAGGCCAAACGCCCAATGCCCCCGCACTGCTGCTCGGTTCGCATCTGGATACGGTACGCAACGCCGGGCGCTATGACGGCATGCTCGGCGTGTTGACCGCGCTGGAAGTAGTGGCGCATTTACATCGGCAGCAGCGGCGTTTGCCGGTGGCGGTAGAGGTGATTGGCTTTGCCGATGAAGAGGGCACACGCTTTAGTATCGCTCTGTTAGGCAGTCGGGGCATTAGCGGGCAGTGGCCGGTCGAGTGGTTGGATCGCACCGATGCCGACGGCATCAGCGTGGCACAGGCGTTACGTGAGTTTGGGCTGGATCCGGCAGCCGTCGGTGAAGCGCGGCGAGCACCCAGTGATATTTGTGGCTATCTGGAATTACATATTGAACAGGGGCCTTGTCTGGAGGCCGCCGATCTGGCTTTGGGGGTAGTGACGGCCATTAACGGTGCCCGTCGGCTTAACTGTACCTTTACCGGCCAGGCTGGGCATGCCGGTACCGTGCCGATGGGGCAACGCAAAGATGCATTGGCGGCGGCGGCGGAATGGATGGTGGCGGTAGAAGCGATCACCTCGGCCGCCGATCGGCACCTGGTGGCTACCCTTGGCCGAATTGAAAGTCTTCCGGGGGCGGTGAATGTGATCCCCGGTGAGGTCAGGCTGTCGCTGGACGTGCGTGGACCGGAAGATGGCCCGCTGGCGGCGTTGCTGACGCAGCTGCTGGAACAGGCGCAGGCGATCTGTACCCGTCGGGGGCTGAGTTTTGACAGTGAAGAGTTTTACCGCATAAATGCAACGGCTTGTGATGCAAATTTGCAACAACGCTGGCTGCAGGGTGTGATGGCGGTTCAGGGGCGCAGCATGGCGTTGCCGAGCGGCGCCGGGCATGATGCGATTGCCGTAGCGGCCTGTTGGCCGGTGGGTATGCTGTTTGTCCGCTGCGATCGTGGTATCAGCCACCATCCCGCCGAAGCCGTCAGCCAGTCCGATGTGGCGCTGGCAATCCAGGCTTACTGCCATACGGTTGGCAGTTGGGAGGAGGGCTGATGAGTCTGCAGCGATTTAATCAGTTACCGGAGGCGCAAGCGGAGCTGTTACTACGGCCCTGCGTGGATATTGCGGCCTGGATTGCGGCGGTGGTGGTAGCGCGGCCATTCAGCAGTGTTGATGCCGCGCTGGCGGTGGCCTGGCAAGCGGCGTTGCGTTGGCAACCGGAAGAGGTCAGCCAGGCACTGGCCCAGCACCCGCGTATCGGCGAAGGTGCCAAAGGCCAGGGGCAAGAGGTGCGGTTTTCGCAGCGTGAACAAGCGGCGGTCAATGCGCAGGATGCAGAGCTGAGCGAAGCGCTGCGGGTCGGCAATCGACGCTATGAACAGCAATTTGGTCAGGTATTTTTGATCCGTGCCGCCGGTCGCGACGGCCAGAGCATTCTGCGCGAGTTGCAACGGCGATTGAATAACAGTGCGGAACAGGAACGGCGGGAAACGGCGGAACAACTGCGTGAAATCACGATGCTGCGTTTTAAGGAGCTACTGAGCGATGAGTAATATCAGCACCCATATTCTGGACACCTCACTCGGTAAGCCCGCTGCGGGCGTGCGGGTGTGGTTGGAACACGAACAGGACGGGTTATGGCGAACCCTGGCAGAAAGCCAGACCGATGCTGACGGCCGCGCGCGTGATCTAACCTCTGACCGTCTGCTTGCCGGACATTACCGCCTGTCTGCCGATCTCGGCGCTTACTTTTCCCGTGACCTGCGTGAAACGCTGTACGCCACGGCAATTATCGATTTCGTCATTCAGGATGCGGCGCAGCATTACCATTTACCGCTGCTCATCAGCCCATATTCCTACTCGACCTACCGGGGCAGTTAGGCGCTCGTCAGAAGTTACGGGTGCAGCGAACCGCACCCGCAATGATTAATCGTGGCGCAGGAAACTGTCGGCATCACGCCAGGCCGGGAAGACGCTGCGGTAGCTTTGCAGGTTTTCCAGCGACAGTTCGGCGTCCAGCCGTGCGGCGGCACCGGGTTCCACCTGGGCCAGTGTTTCCCCCTGCGGGCTGAGGATCAGGCTGTCACCGCTGTAGTTCAGGCCGTTACCGTCTTCGCCGACGCGGTTACAACCGGCCACATAGACCTGATTCTCGATGGCGCGAGCGGCCAACAGCGTTTGCCAGTGTTTACTGCGCGGGGCCGGCCAGTTGGCAACGTACAGCGCCAGATCGTAATCCTGCTGATAGCGTGACCACACCGGGAAGCGCAGGTCGTAGCAGATCTGCGGCAGAATGCGCCAGCCGCGCCACTCGAAAATTTCACGTTTTTTGCCTGCCTGATAGTGCAGGTGCTCACCGGCCATACGGAACAGGTGGCGCTTATCATAGGCATGTACCCGGCCGTTCGGCTCCACCAGCAGGAAACGGTTAACCGCGCCTTCGGCGGTTTTCAGCGCCACGCTGCCGCCGACCAGAGCGTTACTTTTGCTCGCCCAACCGTGCAGCCAGTCGACAACCTGTTGTTCCGGCAGTGCGCTTTCTCCGGCATCCATGGCAAAACCGGTGGTAAACATCTCCGGCAGTACAATCAAATCGCGGCCGCTTAATGGCGCCAACAGCTCATCAAAATGCTGCAGGTTGGCTTCGCCATCACGCCAAACCAGGGGTTGCTGCAACAGGGTAATTTTTAAAGTCGACATAACCGCTCCGCAGCCGCATCCAGCGTGGCGTCCTGTTTAGCGAAGCACAGCCGGATCAATTTATGAGGGAAAGGATCGGCACAGAAGACCGACAGCGGGATCGCCGCCACGCCTACGTGCTCGGTTAACCAATGGCAGAACGCCACGTCGTCCAAATCGGAAACGGCGCTGTAATCTGCCAGTAAGAAGTATGTACCTTCGCAGGGCAAAATTTCCAGTCGACTGCTGGACAGCGCCTGCACAAAACGATCGCGCTTGGCGCGGTAAAATGCCGACAGCTGTTGCCAGTGTTCAGGCTCGCTGCGCAGCATATCCGCCAGCGCCAACTGGGCCGGGGTATTGACCGAGAAGGTCAGGTACTGATGCACCTTGCGTACTTCTGCGCTCAGCGCTGCCGGGGCCACGCAGTAACCCACTTTCCAGCCGGTCATGTGGAAGGTCTTGCCGAAAGAGGACACCGCGATGGCGCGCTGGCGCAGCTGCGGGTGAGCCAGGACGCTGGTGTGACCGCCCCTGGCGAAACAAATGTGTTCGTAGACTTCATCACTCAGCACGTAGATTTCGCGATCGCTAATGGCGTGCCACAGTTGCTGCATATCTTCCGCCTGCCAGGCAGTAGCAGAAGGATTGTGCGGCGTATTGAGGATCACCAGCCGGGTGCGTGGTGACAGCAACTTGCCGAACTGTTGCCAGTCGACGCTGAACGCCGGGGGCTGCAGCGCAATGCGTTTTAGCGTGCCACCGGATAAGGTCACCGCCGGCGCATAGCTGTCGTAGCTGGGATCAAAACAGACAACTTCATCACCGGGGCGCACTAGGGCGCTGATGGCGGCGAACAGTGCCTCAGTGGCACCCGCCGTGATGGTGACTTCGTTAGTGGCGTCCGGTAGCCAGCCGTACAGAGCCGCGGTTTTCTCGGCGATGGCTTCGCGCAGTGGGGCAACGCCGGTCATCGGAGCATATTGGTTCGCCCCCTGGCTGACATGCCAGGCCAGACGTTCTTTCAGGTAGTCCGGGCCATCGAAATCGGGGAAGCCCTGCGACAGGTTGATTGCCTGATGCTGCGCCGCCAGCGCACTCATCTGGGTGAAAATGGTGGTGCCCAGCGCGGGTAGTTTACTTTCGGGGATCAGTGCTGAAGTGCTCATCGTAGGCTAATACTCCTGGCGCTTATGTTGCCGTCAATATAACACGATGTTAGTATTTGGCAATCAAGACGCTTAGATGGCTAAATGAAGAAAAAATCTAACCATTAATCAAATCATTCTAAGCTTCACCTGCAGATGACCTTACAGACCGGGAAACGATAATGACCGAAAATCCGCAACTTACAGCGCTATTGTCTGCCTGTCACTGGATTGGTGAAAAGGGCTGGTGCCCGGCGACCGGTGGCAATATGTCGCTGCGTCTCGATGACCAACATTGTCTGGTCACCGAATCCGGCAAGGATAAGGGCAGCCTGACCGAAACTGACTTCCTGCTGGTGGAGACCGCCAGCAACCATGTGCCGAGCGGCCGCACGCCATCAGCGGAAACCGGTCTACATACCCTTATTTACCGTTTGTACCCGCAGATTGGCGCGGTACTGCATACTCATTCGGTGAATGCGACCGTGCTGTCGCGGGTTGAACGCAGCGATGGGCTGGTGTTGCAGGGCTATGAGATGCAAAAATCACTCGGTGGGCAGACTACGCATCTGGACAGCGTGGTGATCCCGATTTTCGATAACGATCAGGATATCTCGCGATTAGCGGCGCGGGTGGCAGCCCATGCCGAAGCCACCCCGTTGCAGTACGGTTTTCTGGTGCGTGGCCACGGTCTGTATTGCTGGGGTCGCCAGGTCGCGGAAGCTCGTCGTCATCTTGAAGGGCTGGAATTCCTGTTCCAGTGCGAACTGCAACACCGTTTACTGGAGGCCAAATGATCCGCGCCATCGTTACCGACATTGAAGGTACCACCAGCGATATCCGTTTCGTTCATCAGGTGCTGTTCCCTTACGCACGTGAACGCCTGGCCACCTTTCTCCGTCTTCACGCTGAAGATGCCGAAGTCGCCGCGCCACTGACCGCCTTACGCCAGGAGCTTGACCAACCGCAGGCGGATATTGAGCAACTGATTGCTGCGCTGTACCGCTTTATGGACGAAGACCGCAAATCCACCGCGCTGAAGGCGCTGCAAGGTATCATCTGGCGCAGTGGTTATCAGAACGGCGATTTTCGCGGACATTTGTACCCTGAAGTAGCCGGGCAGTTAGCCGCCTGGCAGCAGCAGGGGCTGAAGCTTTACGTCTATTCTTCCGGCTCGGTAGAGGCGCAAAAGCTGCTGTTCGGCTACAGCGATGCCGGGGATCTGCAGCCATTGTTCAGCGGTTATTTCGATACTCACGTCGGTGCCAAGCGTGAAACCGCTTCGTACCTTAATATCGCGGGTAAAATCGGTATTGCAGCTGATGAACTGTTATTTCTTTCCGACATTCATCAAGAGCTGGACGCCGCACGTGCCGCTGGTTGGCATACCTGCCAACTGATCCGCGATGAAGCCGATAGCCAAAGCCAGCATCCGCAGGTTAACCGTTTTGATCAAATCGATTTAGGGGAGTTTGCCTCATGAGTGGATTGACCATTTTCAGCGATCAAGAGCCGCAGCAGCCGCTGTGGCAGAGCCGTGACGCGCAGGCCATTGGGCAGCAACTGGCGCAAATCGGCGTACGTTTTGAACGCTGGCAGGCGGATCGTGAACTGGGTGAAAACCCGGATCCGGCCGTCGTGATCGCCGCCTATCAGCATCAGATCGACCGGCTGGTGGCAGAGAAGGGCTACCAGAGTTGGGATGTGATCAGCATGCGTCCGGATAATGCCCAGCGCGAAGTGTTGCGCAGCAAGTTTCTGTCCGAGCATACCCACGGCGAAGATGAAGTGCGTTTCTTTGTCGAGGGGGCCGGGCTGTTCTGCCTGCATCTGGATGGCAAGATCTTCCAGATCCTGTGTGAGAAGAACGATCTGATCTCGGTGCCGGCCAATACCCGCCATTGGTTCGATATGGGCTCAGCACCGAATTTCACTGCGATCCGCGTGTTTGATAACCCGGAAGGCTGGGTGGCGCATTTCACCGGCGATAACATCGCCGATGCCTACCCGCGTCTCGACTGAGCGCTATAACGCGGGCGTTAACCTAACGCCCGCTGAAAAATCCCTTCACTGACCTGCTGTGGCGTGATCACGCCGCTGTCGAAGACCCAACCGCTAATCAATGCCGCCGGTGTCACGTCAAACGCCGGGTTATAAACTGGGGCATCGACAGGTGCCCACTGGCATGAGCCAAAGCTGCCGGTGACACCGGTCACTTCAGCTGCGGCCCGTTGTTCAATCGGGATCGCAGCCCCGTTCGGGCAATGCGGGTCGTGAGTGGTGTGCGGTGCGGCGACGTAGAATGGAATGCGGTGATAGTGCGCCAGTACCGCCAGGCTATAGGTGCCAATCTTGTTGGCGACGTCACCGTTGGCAGCGATGCGATCGGCCCCGACCCATACGGCATCTACCTGGCCCTGCGCCATCAGACTGGCCGCCATGGAGTCACAAATCAACCGGTAGGGGATACCCAGTTCACCCAGCTCCCAGGCGGTCAACCGGCCGCCCTGCAATAGCGGACGCGTTTCATCGACCCACACTTGCTGTACCTTGCCCTGTTGATGAGCACGCAACAGTACGCCGATAGCGGTACCGATACCGGCGGTAGCCAGGCCCCCGGTATTGCAGTGGGTCAGCAGGCGGCTGCCGGGTTTCACCAGCTCGGCACCGTGATCGGCAATGCGATCGCACAATTTTCGGTCTTCCTCCACCAACCGCTGCGCTTCTTCCACCATCGCAGGCACCCATTGCGGCTGTGCCAATGCCAGCTTCATGCGATCCAGATTATTCATCAGGTTGACTGCCGTCGGCCGCGAGGCACGCAGAGTGATTAGTGCCTGTTCCAGTTCTTTGCGCGGCACGCCGCGCTCTGCCAGCAAGGCCAACAACAGACTGGCGGACAGGCCGATAAGCGGTGCCCCCCGAACTCGCAGGGTAAGGATATGATCGACCAGTTCTTCCACGCTGTCGCAGCTGCGCCACTGTTTTTCCTGCGGTAAAGCCTGCTGATCGAGGATCAAAAGTCGGTTGTCACTCAAGGTCAAACTGGTGGTGTTAAGCGCTTGCATCGGCGGTTAATTCCTTGTTGCGTAGTTATTGCATCTGGAAAGCTATTCTGCCAACATGACTTCCGGATGTATAGACGTCCAAATGCTTTTACGTCTAAAAAATATAATCGCTGGGTCAGTGAGAAAGATTAAAGGGGTTGGGGATGTCACATTATCGTACGTTTACTGCTGCTGATGCCGTTGAATATGCTCGTCAATACGGGCAGTTAGCCGATCCACAGGCGTTGGTAAGCGCTGACGAGATTGGTGACGGCAATCTGAACCTGGTGTTCAAGATCCGCGATCGTGACGGCGTTAGCCGGGTGATCGTCAAACAGGCGCTGCCGTATGTACGTTGTGTGGGCGAATCCTGGCCGCTAACGCTTGATCGGGCGCGCATTGAAGCGGAAACCCTGTTGATTCACGGCGGTTTTTGCCCAAGGCATACGGTAAAGGTACTCCATCACGATGCCGAATTGGCGGTGATGGTGCAGGAAGATCTTTCGGATCATCACATCTGGCGCAGCGAATTGGTCAAGGGCCACTATTACCCCTTGGCGGCAGGGCAACTGGCAGAATATTTGGCGCAAACCCTGTTCCATACTTCCGACTTTTATCAGACGGCGCAGGAGAAAAAGGCGGAAGTTAGTCGCTTTAGCAACCCCGAACTGTGCCAGATCACCGAAGATCTGTTCTTTACCGATCCCTATATCGATCATGAGCGTAATCAGTTTGATCCGGCGCTGTTGCCGCAGGTGCTTGAACTGCGTAACGATGCGGCACTCAGGCTGGCGGTCGCCGGGCTGAAGCATCGTTTCCTGAGCAAGGCGGAAGCGTTGTTGCACGGGGATATTCACAGTGGTTCGGTTTTTGTTGCAGAAGGCAAGCTGAAGGCGATCGACGCCGAGTTCGGCTTCTATGGCCCGATCGGTTTTGACGTCGGTACCGCGCTGGGTAATCTGTTATTGAATTACTGCGGTCTACCGGGCCTGTTCGGGCCGCGCGACGCCGCTGCCGGGCGTGAGCAACGTCTGCAGGATGTGCGCGAGCTGTGGTTGATTTTCGCCGATCGCTTCCTGGTATTGTGCCACCAACAGACCCGCGAAGCGGCATTGGCGGTGCCGGGTTATGCCGAACAGTTCCTGCAGCAGGTGTGGACAGATGCCGTCGGCTACTGCGGCAGTGAGTTGATCCGCCGTACTATCGGTCTGGCGCACGTTGCCGATCTGGACAGTATCAGTGACGCCGAGATGCGCGCCGAATGCCAGCGCAACGCTTTGGGGTTGGGCCGTGCGTTGATTGTGAATGCGCCGCAGATTGAGCATATCGATGCGTTGTTGGCGCGTATTCGCCAGAACGGTTAAATCTCCTGGATACCGTGAAAAAAGGGTGCTCATGGATCCGTCGTCAACAACCAACAGGCGGGGTGAACCCCGCCGTTGGGTTGCCTTACCCTTCGGTTTCGTAAGCCAAAATGGCGGCT
>RCUM01000285.1_pt1 | contig 33526 bp, 26 predicted proteins | sample 2166141 | NCBI WGS metagenome assembly RCUM01 (sample SAMN09932756, study PRJNA488358) | compost metagenome | isolation source: compost soil in crotonic acid-enriched | place: Germany: Experimental Botanical Garden
CCATGGAATCGATAATCCAACAAATCAATCAACTACGAACCTCACTGCGCCATCACGAATATCAATACCATGTGCTGGACGCGCCGGAAGTACCGGATGCGGAATACGATCGCCTGATGGGTGAACTGCGTGCCCTGGAAAGCGCACATCCGGAGCTGATCACCGCCGATTCTCCGACCCAGCGCGTGGGCGCCGCCCCGCTGGCGGCGTTCGATCAGGTGCGTCATGAAGTGCCGATGTTGTCACTGGACAACGTTTTCGACGAAGAAAGCTTCCTGGCATTCTACAAACGAGTGCAGGATCGCCTGAAGAGCAGCGATCCGCTGACCTTCTGCTGCGAGCTGAAGCTGGACGGTCTGGCGGTCAGCCTGCTGTACGAAGATGGCGAACTGGTTCGCGCGGCAACGCGCGGCGACGGCACAACCGGTGAAAACATTACCTCTAACGTGCGCACCATCCGCGCCATTCCACTGCGACTGACCGGTGACAATATCCCACGCCGGCTGGAAGTGCGCGGCGAAGTGTTTATGCCGCAGGCCGGTTTCGAGCAGATGAACGAAGAGGCGCGTCGCAAGGACGGCAAGATCTTCGCCAATCCGCGTAACGCCGCCGCCGGTTCGATTCGTCAGCTCGACCCGCGTATTACCGCCAAACGCCCACTGACCTTTTTCTGTTATGGCGTTGGCCTGCTGGAAGGCGGCGAATTGCCTCGCAGCCACTGGCAGCGCCTGATGCAGTTCAAAGACTGGGGGTTACCGGTTAGCGATCGCGCCAAACGTTGTACCGGCAGCGACGAAGTGCTGGCGTTCTACCGCCAGGTGGAGCAGGACCGCACGCAACTCGGGTTTGATATCGACGGCGTGGTAGTAAAAATTGACGATATCGACCTGCAGGAAACGCTGGGCTTTGTGGCGCGTGCGCCGCGCTGGGCGACAGCATTCAAATTCCCGGCGCAGGAGCAGATTACCCAGGTGCGCGAGGTGGAGTTCCAGGTTGGCCGCACCGGTGCGATTACGCCGGTGGCAAGACTGGAGCCCGTGCTGGTTGCCGGGGTGATCGTCAGCAACGCCACGTTGCATAACGCCGATGAAATTGAACGTTTGGGCCTGCGCATCGGTGATACGGTGATTGTGCGCCGTGCCGGCGACGTGATCCCGCAGGTGGTGGGGGTGATAGCCGAACGTCGTCCAGCGGACGCGCGTGAAATTTTGTTCCCGCAGCATTGTCCGGTATGCGGTTCCGACGTTGAGAGAGTGGAAGGCGAAGCGGTAGCGCGTTGCACCGGCGGTCTGATCTGCGCTGCACAACGCAAAGAAGCGCTTAAGCACTTTGTTTCCCGTCGGGCGTTGGACGTCGACGGCATGGGTGACAAAATCATCGAGCAGTTGGTGGAAAAAGAGTACGTGAAGAATCCGGCCGATCTGTTCCGTCTGTCCGCCGGCATTCTGACCGGGCTGGATCGCATGGGGCCCAAATCGGCGCAGAATCTGGTCAACGCGCTGGAAAAATCCAAGCAGACCACCTTTGCCCGTTTCCTGTATGCGCTTGGCATTCGTGAAGTCGGCGAAGCCACAGCGGCCAATCTGGCTGCACACTTCGGTACGCTGGAAAAACTGTTAGCCGCCGATATCGAGGCGTTGAAAGAAGTGCCGGAGGTCGGTGAAATCGTGGCGAAGCACACGCGTCATTTCCTTGACGAAGAGCTCAACCAACAGGTGATCCAGGAACTGGTCAGCGACGAAATCGGTATTAACTGGCCGGCCCCGGTGGTGATAGTAGCGGAAGAGATCGACAGCCCGTTTGCCGGAAAAACCGTGGTGCTGACCGGCTCGTTGAGCCAGCTATCACGTGACGAGGCCAAAGATCGTCTGACGGCGCTGGGCGCCAAGGTCAGTGGCAGCGTATCGAAGAAAACCGATCTGGTGATTGCAGGTGAAGCCGCCGGTTCCAAACTGGTGAAGGCGCAGGAACTGGGCATTGAGGTCATCGACGAAGCGGAAATGATCCGCCTGCTGGGGGCCTGATGGAAAAAGAGAATCTGTTGGAAATTGCCAATACGGTAATGCCATTCGGCAAGTATCAGGGGCGGGTGCTGATTGACCTGCCCGAAGAATACCTGTTGTGGTTTGCCCGTAAGGGGGAGTTTCCCCAGGGCAAGCTTGGTATGCTGATGGAAATGACGTTGGCGATTAAAATTGAAGGGCTCGACCACCTGGTCAAGCCGCTGAAGAAAAGTTGAGTTGCCGGGTGCGGTATCCGCCGCACCCATTTTCCTATCCTCGCGCGGTTTCCACGTTGGGCGCCGCCTGTTGTTCCTGCTGTTTTTTCTGATAGCGTCGTGCCAATACCGCGCAGGTCATCAGTTGCACCTGATGGAACACCATCAGCGGCAGCACCATAATTCCCACGGTTGAGGCCGGAAACAGGATATTGGCCATCGGGATACCGTTCGCCAGGCTTTTCTTCGAACCGCAGAACACGATGGTGATTTCGTCGGCTTTGCTAAAGCCCAGCCAGCGAGCCATATAAGTGTTCACCACCAGCACAATTGTCAAAAGCACCAGGCTTCCCACCACAATAAATACCAGCGAACCGATGCCGACCTGATGCCAGATGCCATGCGTCACCGCTTCGCTAAAGGCGGCATACACCACCAGCAGAATTGAGGTCTGGTCGGTCTTGCCGATCAGCTTGCGGTTGCGTTCAATCCATTTGCCGATCAACGGTCGTGACAGATGACCGGCGACAAACGGCACCAGCAGTTGCAGCACGATGGAGCCTACCTGTTGCAGGCTGCCGGTTTCCCCGTGCACATTCATCAATAGCCCCACCAGCAGTGGCGAGACGAAAATCCCCAGCAGGCTTGAAGCCGAAGCGCTGCACACCGCAGCGGCCACGTTGCCGCCCGCCAGCGAAGTAAAGGCGATGGCCGACTGCACGGTGGCGGGCAGAATGCACAGGTAGATAAAGCCGGAATACAGCTCGGGGCTGACGTTGACCGGCGACCACCATTTAAACAGCACGCCAAGCGTCGGGAAAATAATAAAGGTGCTGAACATCACCCACAGGTGCAGCCGCCAGTTATTGCTGCCGGCCAGAATGGCTTCGCGCGACAGCTTGGCACCGTGCATAAAGAACAGCAGGGCGATGGCGGCGATGGTCAGCGCGTTCAGCCAGCCGACGAACTCGCCGCGCGCCGGCAGAAACGAAGCCAGCAGCACGGTGGCGATCAGCGTCAGGGTAAAGCGATCGGGCAAAAATCTCATGGCGGCGTACTCGAAGAAAAATCAATGCGCCCATTGTCGCGCGACCGGATATAATAATTAAATTGATTTATTTAATTCATATATGAATAAAAACATGAATTACTCGCTTAAACAACTCAAAGTCTTTGTCGCTATTGCCCGGCACCGCAGTTTCAGCCGGGCGGGCGAGGCCATTGGGCTGACGCAGTCGGCGGTCAGCCACAGCGTGAAAGAGCTGGAGGCGGAGGTCGGCGTTCGCCTGCTCGATCGCACCACCCGTGAAGTGTTGCTGACCGACGCCGGGCAACGGCTGGCCAACCGGGTTGAACGTTTACTGGATGAGTTGCAGTCGTCATTGTTGGATGCGCGCAGCTTTGGCGTGCTACGCAGCGGCACGGTGCGGGTGGCATCGAGCCAGACCATCTCCGCGCACCTGATGCCGCAGTGCATTGCCGCCGGGGAAAAGCAGTATCCGGATATCCGCATCATGCTGCGTGACCAGGCGCAACAGCAGGTGCTGCACAGCATTCGCAACGCCGAGGTCGATTTTGGCATCGTGGTCGATCCGGTGCAGGCGTTGGATCTGGACTGTGAACCGATCCTGCACGAACCTTTCCTGTTGCTGTGCCGTAACGATCACCCGTTTGCTGAACTGCCCGAAGTGCACTGGTCGGCGCTGAACGGCAGCCGTTTGGTGTTGCAGGATTATGCTTCAGGTAGTCGGCCACTGATTGACAGCGCGCTGCGCCAACAAGGGGTGGAAGCGACGGTAGTGCAGGAGATTGGCCACCCGGCCACGCTGTTTCCTATGGTGGCGGCGGGTATCGGCATCAGTATTTTCCCCGCGCTGGCATTACCCTTACCGGAGGGGGGCCAATTGAAGGTTCGCCGATTGGTGCCGGAAATCAACCGTGCGCTGATGCTGGTACGGCGTAAAAACCGCTCGCTGACACCGGCGGCAGAGGTCATCTGGCAGGTGGTGGGGCAGCAGGCGGCCTTGTTGCAACAGCAGCGTCAGCGGCAGGCAGATTACTGAGTCAAATATACACATCCACGGCGTTGTGCGCGGTAGCCTGTTTATTGAACAGCATTGACGGTCGGGTTAATCGGCGTACTATAACGAATATAAGCGATATCACGATATTCAGGCGGTAATATGGTCATTAAACAGCGGACACGTCACGAAGTACAAACGTCATTGAACATTCAGACGATTAGCGGGGCTGAGCTTCGCAAGCTTGAAACCAAATCAAATGCTGAGTATTTGGTGGTAGAGCTTGGCGATTTAACAGGACATATTCCGCATTTTGCTGACGCCATCAAAGCGGCGATGAAAGCGGCTATTACTTCCCTGGCGACGGCATTCTCTGGCTGTGCAGATGATACATCATCTTCCCTAACGCCCAGAAAAGAAGAAAATGACACCGGTAAAACAGTCAAATTGACCAAGGTTGCGAAAGACATAACACCGGTTGTTGAAGCAGAAACCCACCGCAGTGAAAAAACCGAACGTCAACGTCGTCATGCTGAACGCTTGGCGAAGCACAATGCCGCCATCATAGAAGATTCGGTGTGGTTAACTGCGCATGATTTGTCGCAAAAAACGGGTTTTACATCAGCAAATCCTAGCGCGGGCCCGCATCGTTGGAAATCATCAGGTAAAATTTTTGCCATTCAGTTGCAGGGGAAGGATTTTTATCCGGAATATGCTTTGGATGAAGGGTATCGCCCGCTGCCGATAATTAAAAAAATAATCCTGATGTTTGGTGAAAGGAAAACATCATGGGGGCTGGCCACCTGGTTTGGGGCTGACAATAGCTGGTTGGGTGGCCGTAAGCCCAAAGACATGTTGATCAGCGCGCCGGAACAGGTGTTGCTTGCGGCCAGAGAGGAAACGTTGAGGGGAACTCATGGATGACAGTAAGGGCGAAAATGACGTTGAACGTCGGATCCCGCCGCCAATTAGCGATCTGCAGGTAAACTTTTTCACCTGGCCGGCAGGACAACATATTTATCGCGTACATTCTATCTGCTATACCGCCATACAGTTCAATCCTGGAACGCGGGGAAGTGCCAGATTTAGCCCTGTGTACGACAGCCTGAGGCGACGAGTTCCCACGATTTATGGTGGTGTCAGTACCGGAGTTGCGGTGATGGAAACCCTATTTCATGACCTCCCGGAACATACTGACGGGGTGGCTTATGATATGGGCAATCTTCAAGGGTTGGCACATTCGGTTATTGCGCCAAAAGTTGATTTAAATCTGGTCGATCTCAATCCTAAGACCATGAAAAAAATGGGCGTCAATAGAGCTCAGCTTCTGGACTCGACAGCCGATCAGTATATTTATACTCAGGAATATGCCTCTGCAATTCATGCGGCTCATCCCGCAGCACATGGGTTGAAATGGTCATCCAAGCAGCATGGCGACAGTGCCTTAATGCTGTTTGGCGATCGGATTAAGGGGGAGCAGTTGGATGTCATCGTCGAATCTGAAGTGATTATTGATTCGGACACCGTGCTGGAAGTGATTGACGAAGAGGCGGATCAACTCGGTATTGTACTTATAAATGACGGTGATGAGCCTGATATGGCAGGCTCAATCAAGTGATTTATCAGTGCAAAAAGCCTGTCAAATATACACATCCACGGCGTTGTGCGCGGTGGGGCGGTTGATGCCATCGCCCTTGGCCGGCGCGATACTAGCGGCAGCTTTAGCCGTTTGCTCTGCCTGCTGTTTTTCCATCTCTTCTTTCTGAATGCGCGCGATCTCGGCCTGCAGCATTTTGATCTGCGCCTGAATCAGCTGTTTCTGTTTTTCAATTTCTTTGGGATCGGCGTCCGAGTCTTTCAGGTCTGCCAGTTTTTGTTGCAGCCCCTGGATTTGCTTGTTCAGCGACTTGATACGCGCTGAAGCGCTGCTGTCGGCCACGTTCATCTGATCGTTACCCTCAGCCTCCCTGGCTTCTTTCATCTTGCCGCCTTCCGGCTGCTGGTTGACCGGCTTGGCCATCAGCAACTGCCCTTGGTTACCGGGGGCGCTAAAAACGTTGCTGATGCCGGGTACGGTGTTTTTCACCGGGACAATCATGGTAATGCTGGTCGACATAACACTCTCCCTGAGTTTGGATTTCGCTGCTCAGGGTATCGGCAGAATGGGGTAAAACTTTACCCGCGGATTTGCCGCAGGCGTGGCCAGCGCTGCAACCAGCCTTTGCTGGCCACCCGTTGTTCATAGGCGTCGAGGTCGCCGTTTTTGGCATTGAAGGTGATGGTGTTATCGAACAGCCCGTCGAGGCCAAAGGGAGCCACCAGCTGTAGGCTGTCATCCGCATTCAGCCGCACGCCCACCGCCGTTTCCAGCTCGGTCCAATAGCTGATGGCGTCTTCGCTGTTAAGGTAGGGCACCCGACCGCTGCGCAGGTGCATGCGCGCCTGATTTTTCACTGACCAGGGCTGCGGCAACCATTCTTGTAACCGTGCTTCCAGCATCTGGTCACGCTCCGCCTCCGGGCGCTGTGCGTCAAAATGGATCACGTCGATGTCGTTGAGCGGCGTTGGCATGGCGTAATCGTGCAGCCGATCCCATACCAGATTACGAACAAAGCCGGCACCCAGGCACCAGTCATTCAGACCGAGCCGACGGGCGGTGCGCAATATCGTCATTCTTTCATTATCTTGTTGTAACCATTGGATAATTTTTTGTTGCCGGGTCATTACCTCTCCTTTGTTGCGGCTACTGTAACCTGAAGCGGCCGTGGGCGAAACCGCAGGAGAATATATTCGCCGGTCGACTGACTACACTTGGTACAGGGTTTGCAACTTCAGGTAAACATTCAGGCAGAACAGGGGACGCTATGTATCAGGCAACGCTTAGCCGGCGCAGCTATCGTTTCAGCGATTTACGTCAGTTGATGGCCAAGGCATCACCGGCCCGTTCCGGCGACTATCTGGCGGAAGTGGCGGCGGATAGCGCAGAGGAACGCATGGCGGCACGCATCGCGCTGGCGGAGGTGCCACTGAAGACTTTCCTTCAGCAGTTACTGGTGCCCTACGAACAGGATGAGGTCACTCGGCTGATTATCGACAGCCACGATGCATTGGCCTTTGCGCCAATTTCGCACCTGACGGTGGGGGATTTTCGTGACTGGCTGCTGAGTGAACAGGCGGACAGTGCGATGTTGGCGCAGGTAGCCCCCGGCATTACGCCGGAAATGGCGGCGGCAGTGAGTAAGTTGATGCGCAATCAGGATCTGATCCTGGTGGCCAAAAAATGTCGGGTGATTACGCGTTTTCGTAACACTATTGGCCTGCCGGGCCACCTGAGCGTGCGGCTGCAACCGAACCATCCCACCGACAGCTTACAGGGCATTGCGGCCAGCATGCTCGACGGCCTGCTGTACGGCAGCGGTGACGCGGTGGTGGGCATCAACCCGGCCAGCGACAGCCTGCCGCTGCTGGAAAAACTCAATCATATGCTGGACGACGTGATCCAACGTTTTGCCATACCGACCCAATCCTGCGTGCTGACGCACGTCACCAATACGCTGCGGCTAATAGAGCGCGGCGCACCGGTGGATTTGGTGTTCCAGTCGATAGCCGGAACCGAGGCGGCCAATAGCGGTTTCGGCATTAATCTGGCGCTGCTGGCGGAGGCTCAGCAAGCGGCGCTGAGCCTTAATCGCGGTACTCTGGGCAATAACGTCATGTACTTTGAAACCGGGCAGGGCAGCTGTTTGTCGTCCAATGCGCACCATGGCGTCGATCAGCAAACCTGCGAAGCACGTGCTTACGCGGTGGCGCGACATTTCTCCCCGTTGCTGATCAACACCGTGGTCGGGTTTATCGGCCCTGAGTATTTGTATGACGGTAAGCAGATTATCCGTGCCGGGTTGGAGGATCACTTCTGCGGCAAGCTGCTCGGCCTGCCGCTGGGTTGCGATGTGTGTTACACCAATCATGCAGAGGCGGATCAGGACGACATGGACACGCTGTTGACGCTGTTGGCCACCGCCGGGCTGACCTTCCTGATTGGCGTGCCGGGAGCGGACGACATCATGCTCAATTACCAAAGCACTTCATTCCATGATGCACTGTACATCCGCGAACTGCTGGGCTTGAAGCACGCGCCGGAGTTCGCCGACTGGCTGACGAAAATGCAGATCACCGACGATCTGGGCCGGCTGCGCGACACCGCGGCCAATCACCCGTTGTTGCTGGCGTTACAGGGAGAGCAACCATGAGCAAGCCGGTTCACGTTAACCGCTGGGATGCGCTGCGTGCCTTTACCGATGCGCGCATTGCGCTGGGGCGCACCGGCTCCAGCCTGCCAACCGAGGAGTTGCTTAAATTTGGCCTGGCGCATGCGCAGGCGCGTGATGCGGTGCACCAGCCGTTCGACAGCGATACGCTGGGCGGGGCGTTGCAGGATCAGGGCTGGCCAACCTTGACGGTGCACAGCCAGGCTGCCGACCGTACCGCTTATCTCAGCCGACCGGATCTGGGGCGTCGGTTGGCCGCGGACAGCCGTAGCCTGCTGTTGGACTTGCCTGACAAGCCGGTGGATTTATTGCTGGTGGTGGCAGACGGTTTGTCCTCCAAGGCGGTACATCGGCAGGCACTGCCGTTGTTGCAGGCGCTGCGGCCTTATCTCGAATTATTGGGGCTTTCAGTCGCACCGGTGGTGTTGGCGCATCAATCGCGGGTGGCGTTGGGGGATGATATTGGCGAATGTTTAGGGGCCAGAGCTGTGGCGATGTTGATTGGTGAGCGACCGGGCCTGTCATCCCCGGACAGCCTGGGGATCTACCTCACCTGGGGGCCGAACACCCAGCGGCGTGAGTCGGAACGCAATTGCATCTCCAACGTGCGTCCGGAAGGGCTGAATTACCCGCAGGCGGCGTTCAAACTGGCGTGGCTGCTGGAACAGGCTTTCCAGCGTCGCCTGACCGGAATAGACCTGAAAGACGAAAGCGACAACCCGGCGTTGTATGGCCGGGTATCACCGCTTCACTCCCAGCTCGGGGGCTGACCGATACTTTGCTTGAGCAACGTGATGAACAGGTTAAGCCGTGCCGACACCTTTGCCACCGGGCGCAGCAGATAAATCCCCTGTTGCTCCTGACGCGGATCCTCGAGCACCGGCAGCAACCGACCAGCCTGTATATCCGGGCCGACCACCCAATTGGGTAAAAAGGTGATCCCCAACCCTAACAGCGCCGCCTCGCGTTGAGCGGTAAAGTCGTCACAGCGCAATACCAGGCTGCAGCGGTCCATCAAAGGGGCGCTGAGAATTTGCGCCCAGCAGGCCGGTTGTTGCTTGTGGTAGCGGGCAATCAGCCGATGCTCCGGCAACGCGTTCAGATCGGCAGGCCTGCCATAACGGGCGAGATAAGCCGGGCTGGCGCACATCACCCAGCGCTGAGTGGCTATCCGGCTGGCGTACAACCCACTGTCTTTCTGCTCGCCGATGCGAATGGCGGCATCCAGCAATTCCTGCGTCGGATCGGTCTGGCGCTCCGTCAAATCCAGTTCAACAAACAGCTGCGGATAACGTTCAGCAAGCAGAGGCAACAGCGGCAGGATATAGGTTTTGCCGAAGGTCGGCAGACAACTGATGCGTAGCGTGCCTTGCGGCCTGTCGCTAAGTGAAGCCAGCTCGGCGCGGATATCGCTGATGTCCGACAGCAGCGTTGCCGCGCGCGCCTGCAGCATTTCTCCGGCGTCCGTCAGCATCAGGCCACGGGTTGAACGGATAAACAGCGTTGCGTCCAGGGCACTTTCCAGCGCATCGACGTGGCGCACCAGTGAAGAAGGCACCATTCCCAGTTTGCGGGCGGCGGCGGAGAAGCTGCCCAACAGGGCCACCTCGAGAAATATCGGCAGATGTTCAACATAACGGGCGTCATTCATTTTTGCATTATATGCAAAAGCGTTTCTTATGAATACCAGGTTCTCCGTCTGGCGCATTACGGCTACTCTTTTTGGGAGCTTACGGCGAGTAACAACGTGCCGTGATCTCACCGCGCAGAGCAATAATGCATAAAGCACGCGGTTTTTAGAACGTTAGAACACTTGCTTTTCCCAGGCCTTGCTGTGTGCCTGCGGTATTGATCGCTGCTTCAACACCAGATTAACCGTTCAATTTGGCGTCCTGTTTAACAACAATGGTTAGTGAAACTAAACCGTTGTTGACATTGGGCGCCGCCGGCCTGCCGTGCCGGTTTTTTTGTCGCCGATGGCTGAATCGTTCCAACAGAACGGGTTGCCGGCGACATCTTTGCTCACTCTCTGGTGAGCATTTTGAACGCACGGGGCATTTCACTCCGTGCTGGTGGAGGAGTAGGTTATGAACGAAGATCACGGGTGTGCCTGTGCGCAGCATTTGGCGCAGGGCTTTGCCAGGCAGTCGCTGAGCGTTGGGGAGGGCGAGATCTACCAAATCTCGCTGATGAGCGCGTTAATCAGCGGTGTTTACGAAGGGGAGGTCACCATTGCCGAGTTACTCAGGCACGGCAATTTTGGCCTGGGGACTTTCAACCACCTGGACGGTGAACTGATCGCCTTCGACAAGGAAATACACCAGTTGCGTGCCGACGGTAGCGCGCGGCCGGCCAGTCTGCAGCAGAAAACCCCATTTGCCGTCGTCACTTTTTTCCAACCCAGCGTCACCCAACATTTCGATAGTCCAATCACCAAGGCACAGCTGCACCAATGCATTGATGAACAGGTGGCTTCGCCGAATCTGTTCTGTGCGGTGCGCGTCGACGGCGAGTTCAGCCACGTGGAAACCCGGACTGTGCCCCGTCAGGAACGCCCCTATCGCCCAATGCTGGAGGCGATTGAAGAACAGCCCACCTTTGCCTTCCATCATTGCCAGGGCACGCTGGTCGGTTTTCGCTCGCCTGACTATATGCAGGGCGTTGGCGTGGCCGGTTATCACGAGCATTTTGTCACCGAAGACCGCAACGGCGGTGGGCACGTGCTGGATTACCAGCTCGACCATGGCCGTCTGCAATTTGGTGTGATCACCCGTCTCAATCTTCAGTTGCCGCATGACGCGGATTTTCTGCGCGCCGACCTCTGTCCAGAGGATTTGGATCGCGCAATTCGTTCTGCCGAGGGTTAATTCCGCGACAGTCTTGGGTTAGTTTTCAGGAGGTATTCCATGAACAAGGCAAAAACAGACAATAACTGGGCATGTGGTGCAGATTTAGTGGTGAAAAATCTGGAGGCGCAGGGGGTTAAACACGTATTCGGCATCCCGGGGGCCAAGATTGACCGGGTATTTGATTCTCTGGAGGATGCGCCGTCGATAGAAACGGTGGTGGTGCGTCACGAAGCCAACGCGGCATTTATGGCGGCGGCGGTCGGGCGCCTGACCGGCAAGGCCGGGGTGGCGCTGGTGACCTCCGGACCGGGCAGTTCCAACCTGATCACCGGGCTGGCGACGGCGACCTCGGAAGGGGATGCGGTAGTGGCTTTTGGCGGCGCGGTGAAACGAGCCGATAACCTGAAACAGACTCACCAGAGCATGGACACCGTCAGCATGTTCCGGCCAGTGACCAAATACTGTGCCGAGGTGCATGCCGGTTCGGCGATTTCAGAAGTGATCGCCAACGCCTTCCGCCACGCCGAGTTCGGCCGTCCGGGGGCCTCTTTTATCAGTCTGCCAATGGATATCGTCAATGAGCCGGTCAGTGCGCCGGTGCTGGCGGGGTGCCGGTTGCCACGCATGGGGGCGGCGGCGGCCGAGGATATTCGCGCCGCGGTCAAATTGATCCAGCAGGCAAAATGCCCGGTGCTGCTGTTGGGTTTGCAAGCCAGCCGTCCGGAAAACAGCGAGTCGGTACGTCAGTTGCTGCATCGCACCCATATGCCGGTGGTGGGCACTTATCAGGCGGCGGGGGTGATAGACGTTAACCACTTTGCGCGCTTTGCCGGGCGCGTTGGCTTGTTCAATAACCAACCCGCCGACCAGCTATTGCAAAAGGCCGATCTGGTGGTCAGCGTCGGTTATGGCCCAATTGAATACGATCCCTGCATGTGGAATAGCCAGGGCCGGTTGAAACTGGTACATATCGACGTGCTGCCGGCGGATATCGACACCTGCTATCGCCCGGACATTGAGCTGGTGGGCAATATTAGCGCCACTCTCGACATGATGACCGAAGCCTTTAGCGGAGCGGTGAGCGTGCCGACGGAGGTGGAATTGATCCTCAGCGATCTGGGCCGTCAGCGCCATGAACTGGCGGAACGGGCTGCCCGGCGCGGCGGCATGCCAATTCACCCGTTGCGCATCGTGAAAGAGCTGCAGGATATCGTCAGCGACGACGTGACGCTGTGCGTGGACATGGGCAGTTTCCACATCTGGATTGCACGTTATCTTTACAGTTTCCGCGCGCGCCAGTTACTGATTTCCAACGGCCAACAGACCATGGGGGTGGCGTTGCCGTGGGCGATCGGTGCGGCGCTGGTGCGCCCGGGGGACAAAGTGGTCTCTATCTCCGGCGACGGCGGTTTTATGCAGTCGAGCATGGAGCTGGAAACCGCAGTACGCCTGAAAAATAACATCGTGCACGTCATTTGGGTGGATAACGCCTACAACATGGTGGAAATGCAGGAGGTGAACAAATACCGGCGCAAATCCGGGGTGGAATTCGGCCCGATTGATTTTAAAGCCTATGCCGAAGCCTGCGGCGCGGTCGGGTTTGCCGTGCAGTCGGTAGAAGACTTGCGGCCGATGCTGCGTAAGGCAATGGAAATTCAGGGGCCGGTGGTGGTGGCTATTCCGGTGGATTACGCCGACAACTACAAACTGATGGCGCAGATGAACTTCAGCCAGATGATTTAATTTCAGCAAGTCGCTAAACCACGGGGAATGCCGCATGAGGCACTCCCCGTTTTTCATGCTCAGAATTTGTGCTTTACATCCCTAACTGCATGATTTATTGGTATCCCTCGAGTCTGTTTTCTACTCTGGGGATGGCACAATGAATAAAAAAGCAATAACAATGACGTTGGGACTATTGGCTCTAACGGTGATGGGCGGCGCTCGCGCCAGCACGCTGGTTTATTGTTCCGAAAGCTCACCGGAAGGGTTTAATCCGCAGTTGTTTACCTCCGGCCCGACGGTAGATGCCAGTTCGGCGACGATTTACAACCGGCTGGTGGACTTTAAAGTCGGTACCGTCGAGCTGCAACGGAGCCTGGCGGAAAGCTGGCAGGTGAGCGAAGACGGCAAGAATTACACTTTTCATCTGCGCAAAGGTGTGAAATTCCAGAGCAATAAATACTTTACCCCCACCCGCGACTTCAACGCCGACGACGTTATCTTCTCCTTTATGCGGCAAAAAGACGCCAACAACCCCTATCACAAGGTCTCCAACGGCGCTTACACCAACTTTGAGTCGATGGAGTTTGGCACGCTGATCAACAACATTGTCAAAGTGGACGACAACACCGTGCGTTTTGAGCTTTCGCGTGCCGAAGCGCCGTTTGTGGCCGATCTCGGCATGTATTTCGCCACTATTCTCTCGGCTGAATATGCCGATGCGATGCTGAAGGCCGGCACGCCACAGCGAGTGGATAACGATCCTGTCGGCACCGGGCCATTCCAACTGGTGCAGTACCAGAAGGATGCGAAGATCCTCTACAAGGCGTTCGACCAGTATTGGGAGGGCAAACCGAAGATAGACCGGCTGGTGTTCTCGATCACCCCGGATGCGGCGGTTCGCTTTGCCAAACTGCAAAAGAATGAATGTCAGGTGATGCCGTTCCCCAACCCGGCGGATCTCAAGCGCATGCGCGAGGACAAAAATATCCAGGTGATGGAGAAATCCGGGCTGAACATCGGGTTCCTGGCGTTCAATACCCAGAAAAAACCGCTGGATAACCTCAAGGTGCGGCAGGCGCTGGCGCTGGCGGTGAACAAGCCGGCGATCCTCGAGGCGGTATTCCACGGCGCAGGCCAGCCGGCGAAGAACCTGTTGCCACCAACCCAGTGGGGCAGCAATGACCAGATTGAGGACTATCCGTACTCCCCGGAAAAAGCCAAACGGTTGTTGCAAGAGGCCGGGCTGGGGCAGGGGTTCGCCATCGATCTGTGGGCGATGCCGGTACAGCGGCCGTACAATCCGAATGCCAAGCGCATGGCGGAGATGATCCAGGCCGACTGGGCGAAAATCGGGGTGAAGGCCAAGATTGTCACCTTCGAGTGGGGCGAATATTTGCAGCGGATAAAAAATGGAGAGCATCAGGCCGCGTTGATGGGCTGGACCACCGCCAACGGCGATCCGGATAACTTCTTCGGCCCGCTGTTTACCTGCGTTTCGGCCAACGGCGGTTCAAACTCGGCCAAATGGTGCTATCCGCCGTTCGATAAGCTGATCCAGCAGGCGCGTGAAGAGAACGATCACGCCAAACGGGTGGCGATGTATCAGCAGGCGCAGGTGATGATGCATGACCAAATGCCGGCGATGATGATTGCCCACTCAACCATTTTTGAGCCGGTACGCAAGGAAGTGAAAGGCTACGAGATTGACCCGTTCGGCAAGCACATCTTCAAACAGGTTTCGCTGGAGAAATAAATAAACGGGGGCTGCATGGCAGCCCCCGTTTCATTACCGGTTTATCCCACGATTAGAAATGGGTATTCACGCTCATATAGTAAGTCCGGCCCGGTTCGTTGTAGGTGGCTGCACCTGCACCGGCGATATTAATCGCGCCGGTGGTCGGGTCACCCACGTTCTGCGAGTTACCTTCACGGAACTGGCGTTTGTCGAACAGGTTGTCGATACCGGCCGTCAGGCTGACGTTCTTGGTCACATCATAGGTGGCGCTGGCGCCCACGACGGCGTAAGGGCTGACTTCCTTGGTTTCGGTGCCGCTAACCGGTTTGCCCTGATAGTTGTACTTCTTCGGCTTCTGACGGCCGTACCAGGTCAGGGTCGACTGCATCGACAGCTCTTCGGTGGCCTGCCAGCTCAGGGTCGAGTTGATGGTGAATTCAGGAATAATCGACAGGTAATCACCGGTAGTCTTATTCTTGTTTTCAATCATATAGGTGGCATTGTTGGTCCAGGAAACGGTCTCGCTGACCGGCACGTTCAACGTGCCTTCCAATCCCTGTACTACCGCTTTAGGTACGTTTTCCCATTGGTAAATGGCGGTACCGGTGCTGCTGGTGCCGATTCGGGAGTTACCCGCTTCGATTTTGTTGTGGTAGTCGTTGCGGAAATAAGTCACGCCGGCCAGCCAGCCGTCGTTATGGAACTCCAGACCCACCTCTTTGTTGACGCTGGTTTCCGCCTTCAGATCGTCGTTACCCAACAGGTAACAGCCATTTTTGACATCGCTGGACGAGCAACCCTGGCCTTTGCTGTAGAGCAAATAGTTTGGGTTGGTCTGGTACAGGTTCGGTGCCTTGTAGGCGCGGGCGATGCCCATCTTCAGGGTGAAGAAGTCGCCCAGTTCCTGTGACAGATTCAGCGACGGGCTCCAGTTGTTGCCGGCCTCGGAGTGCAGGTCGTAACGCAGGCCTGGCGTCAGCATGGTGCTGTCGGTCAGCTCCATGTTGTCTTCGGCAAACAGCGAGAAGATATGCGCGGAGGCATAAGGGCTGCGGGTACCGTTTGCCTGACCAGGAATGGTGCCGCCCATCAGGGTTTGGCTGGTGGAGGAGCCGTCTTTCATCTTCTGCTGGTTCCATTCGGTGCCCAGCGTCGCGGTTTGTGTCACGCCCAGTTCAAAGGGAACGCTGATTTCGCTGTGTGCCAGGAAATCGTCCAGTTTGGTGGTGCCAAACCCTTCGTTTTTGGTATCGAAGATGCCTTCGGTACCGCCGGCCAGGCCTTCGTTCAGACGGGTATTACGGGTGCGTTCGAACTGAATATAGTTGTTGGTACTGACGCCACTATCCCAGGCGCCCCGGTGGTTGAGGCCGAAGGTTTCACGGTAGATACGGTTAGTTTCTTTACCGTAGTTGCTTTGCACCAGCGGGTTGGAGTTGGTGTTTTGAGTATCACCGGCATACAGGTTGCCCTGACGACCGTAGGCATACTCAAACTCCAGTGACTGCAGGTGCGCAAAGTCCCAATGCAGCATGGCATCGATGTTTTTGTCTTCCACGCCCTCACGCCCGGAGGGGGTGCTGTTGGCGTAAGCCGGTGCACGGTAAGATTTGTGCGCTTCGTTGATATCCCAGGCGTCGGCCTGAGTTTTGCTGTAGCCACCGAACAGGCGGAAGCTCAACTCGTCGGTCAACGGGCCGGACAGGCTAAAGTCGGTGCGCTTGGTAGAGCCTTCCTGCTTGTGCTGCGGCACGTTGAAATAGGCATTCAGCGAGCCGTGCAGCTCTTTGGTGTTCTTTTTGGTGATGATATTGACCACGCCGCCGGCGGCGCCATTGCCATAGCGTGCCGCCGCCGGGCCACGCAGAACTTCGATGCGTTCAATCATCTCCGGTGGCACCCAGGCGGTATCGCCACGGGTATCACGTTCGCCACGCCAACCCTGACGTACAGAGTTGCGGCTGGTGGCGGGTTTGCCGTCGATCAGGATCAGGGTATTTTCCGGGCCCATGCCGCGAATATCGATCTGGCGGTTGTTGCCGCGCTGGCCGCTGGTGGAGTTACCGGTCAGGTTAACGCCCGGCATGGTGCGGATCAGTTCGCTAATATCGCGTGCCGGTGGGCGTTTTTTGATTTCGTCGGCGGTAATGGTCGAAACCCCGGGCGCCTGCAGGTTCTGCTTGGCGGCGGTGACAACAATGGTGTCCTCGGCGGCTTCTTTTTTATTTTTGGCGACGGAGTCTGTTTCTGCGGTGGTTTCTGTTTGCTGTGCGGCGTGCGCAAAGGCGGACGCGCCTAATCCTAACCCGATGAGTGTGGCTAAGGAATAACGAGATAATTTGCGGTTCATGTGAGAGTTCCTACCTTGCTGCCTTTCCCGGAGTACCGAAAGCAGGCCTCCGGCAGTAGAGAAGGGCGGTTGTAGTTTTTGTGTTTTCGGAAATAAAAATCCAACCGGTCGGATGCGATATCACCGACATTGGATCCAGCGCTATACCCTATAAAATTCGGTATCCATCCCTGTTGAACATACCTGCTCGGTTTGCGAGCCTACACACACTATTGCAAACGCAAATAATTATCAATAGTATTCGGTTTACCGTTTTCTTGGGCAGCGCCTCGCGCCGCGAATTTACCGGCTTTCCTGAAGCTGCCAGCTAAATAGTGAATAGGCGTTTTGAAAACAAAATCCGAGTCAGAAAGCAGCAGATTATTATCGAGCAAGCACGCCGGGCGTCATGGATGGTGGCTGAATATCGCCAAACGCGGCACGCCGCTGGTGGAGCTGCAAGGCGATGGGCGAGGGAAGGTCACATTTTTATGGCGCGATCCTCAGGGATGTGAGCTCACTTCAGCCTATCAACGCGTCTGGATCCACATCAACTGCCTCACCGATCATCATCAGCCCTCGCCACCGCAGAGCTTGCAACGGCTTGAAGGGACCGACGTCTGGTATTGGCAAACCGAGCTGAACGCCGACTGGCGTGGCAGTTACTGCTTTATGCCCTGCATGGACGATCGGCCGCTGACGCTCAGCGATAACGATGCGCACGCCAATATGCATTCGGTCCGTCACTGGTGGCATCAGGTGTTTGCCAGCGCCACCCACGATCTGCTTAATCCCCATCGCTCCTGGTTCGGCGCCAACGGCAACGTCTTGTCCGGCCTGCATATGCCGGCGGCGCTGCCGCAACCGGCCTGGCAGGATTTCGATCGTTATGCGTCGGCCTGCGGGCGCTGTACCCCGGCACCGCCCGCCAGGCTGCAACGCCACAGCTGGCACAGCGCGCGGCTGGGCAATACCCGTAACGTTTGGGTTTACACCACCGGCGACAGCAACCCGGCGCAACGGCCGTTGGCCCTGCTGCTGGACGGCCAGTTCTGGTCGAGCAACATGCCGGTCTGGGATCCGCTGATGCAGTTGACCCGTGAAGGCCAATTGCCGGAAGCGGTTTATCTGCTGATCGACATTATCAGTCTCAAGCACCGCAGCCAGGAGCTGGCCTGCAATGAAGATTTCTGGCTGGCGGTGCAAGAAGAACTGCTGCCGCAGGTAGCCGAATGGGCACCTCACAGCCGTGACCCTGCCACGACGTTGGTATGCGGCCAGAGTTTTGGCGGCCTGTCGTCGCTGTATGCCGGGTTGCACTGGCCACAGTGCTTCGGTGGAGTGATCAGCCAGTCCGGTTCATTCTGGTGGCCGCGCCGTGATATGTATCAGCGTGAAGCAATACCGGCCGATGCCGGCTGGCTGCTGCATCAGGTAGAGCAGGGCGTCGGTCAGGGTAAATTGAAGGTATTTATGGAAGCCGGCGTGCACGAAAAAGTGGCGCACCGGGTGAATGACCGAATGGCAGAGTTGCTGCGTGACGCCGGGCATCGGGTGCAATACCGGACGGTGGCGGGCGGCCATGACTACCTGTGCTGGCGCGGCGGCCTGATCGACGGGCTGCAGGCGCTGTGGTCGGATAGCCTTCCTGCCTCTGCGGCCAAACTCACCTTCACCGTCCAGGGAGTCCGTGATGGAAACTCAGAACCCGTTCGATGACGAACAACAAATTTGCCTGATTGTGTGCAATGACCAACTGCAGTACAGCCTGTGGCCCGAATTTAGCGCAGTACCGGCGGGGTGGACGCCGGTATTCGGCCCGGCGGCGCGGCCGCTGTGCGTGCTGTGGCTGGAACAACATTGGCAGGATATGCGGCCCGCATCACTGCGTAAGGCGTGATGGCAATAATACCGAGAACAGGAGTCAGTCCCTTGTCAGACAGCACTTTATTATCGACCGAACAGCCACTTGCCACTGAGTTGCCGTTGGTCGCCGCGCAGCCCGGGATCTGGGTTGCCGATCAAATTTCACCGCACGCCAACGCCTATGCGGTTTCCCACTATATCGAGCTCTGCGGGGCGCTGGACCAGGATTGCCTGCTGCAGGCGATCGCGCAGGGGCTGTCCGAAGTGGATACCCTGCAGTTCCGTTTTGAAGAGCGTGACGGGGTGCCGATGCAGTGGCATGACCCGCAACTGGCGATCCTGCCGGTTGAGCTGATTGATCTGCGAGACTCCCCTGATGCAGCAGCGGCAGCGCGTGCCTTGATGCAGCTGGATATGTCCGGTGACTTACGCATCGGCAGCGGCAATGCACTGTATCGCCATATGTTGATCCGTCTGTCGGATCAGCGTTGGTTCTGGTATCAGCGTTATCACCATATTCTGGTGGATGGCTTCAGTTTCACCGCCATTGCCCGCAGAATTTCCCATATTTACACCCGGATGTCGCGCAATGAGCAGCCGGACCCGACGCCGTTTAGTGCCTTCAGTGAAGTGGTTGAAGAATATCAACGCTACGCACAATCGGTGACTTGCCAGCGTGACGCGGCCTTTTGGCTGAACAAGGCAAAGCAGTTGCCTGCGCCAGCCACACTCTGTCCGCAGCCACTGGCCGGCCAGACGCCGACCACCCGCATTCATCGGTTATCACAGCTGTGCGACCGCCAGGACTTTAGCCAACTGGTGAACGCCGGTCAGCAGCAGTTCAGCGTGGCAGATATGGCGTTGGCGCTGGTGGCGCTGTGGGTGTCTCGCCTGAGCGGTCACGCCAGCTTCAGCGCCGGCTTTATCTTTATGCGCCGTACCGGCTCGGCCGCGTTATGCGCCAACGGCCCGGTGATTAACGTGCTGCCGATCGAAATGCACCTCGATCCTCAGGCGACGCTGAGCGAGGTTGCCGGCAATATCGGCCGTGAGCTGAAAAGCGTCCGTCGCCATCAGCGTTACGAGGCGGAGCAGGTGCAGCGTGATCTGGGGCGGATCGGTGATGCCCAGCCGCTGTATGGCACCGTTTTCAACTTTAAGATGTTCGATTTCCAGTTGGACTTTGGCGATATCGAAGGCATTACCCATGAGCTGGCCTCCGGGCCGGTGCGTGACCTGGAGATTGCGCTGTATCTTGATGAGGCCGGCACGCTGAAGGTCGATCTGCTGGCCAATGCCGAGCGTTATCAGCGGGATGAGTTGGCGGCGCATCTGCAACGCCTGCCGTTGTTGTTACGTCAGTTCGCCGCTCAGCCGCAAATGCCGATCGGCGACGCCGACTTGCTTACCGGGCAGGATCACAAATTATTGGCTCGGGTCAACGACACAGCTTATCCTGTGGCGCCGCAAACCCTCAGCGGCTTGCTGGCGCAGCAGGCGCAGAAAACCCCGGATGCCCCGGCGCTGGCCGATGCGCAGTATCAATTTAACTACCGCGAGACTCGCGAACAGGTCAGTGCGTTGGCGCGCCAACTGGTAGCGCAGGGCGTGCAACCCGGCGATATCGTTGCCGTCGCCTTGCCGCGCTCGGTGTTTCTGTCGCTGGCGTTAATGGCCATTGTCGAGGCCGGCGCGGCTTATTTACCGTTGGATACCGGTTACCCGGACGAACGCCTCAGCATGATGCTGGAGGACGCTACGCCGCGTCTGATTATCACCGAAGCCAGCCAGCAGGCACGTTTTGTCGGCAAGGGTGACATTTTTCTGTATGACGCGCCGCTGGCGGCAGACAGCGCGACGGACGTGGTGCTCAGCGGACCCACGCCGCACCATCCGGCCTACATTATCTTTACCTCAGGTTCGACCGGGCGACCGAAAGGCGTGCTGGTGGGGCACCAGGCAATCGTCAACCGTCTGCTGTGGATGCAGCATCAGTATCCAATGGCGGCGGGCGATGTGGTGTTGCAGAAAACTCCCTGCAGTTTTGACGTCTCGGTATGGGAGTTCTTCTGGCCGTTGATGGTCGGCGCCCAGTTGGTGATGGCACCGCCGGAGGCGCATCGCGATCCGGAACAGCTGCTGCAACTGATTGATCAACACCGCGTCACCACGATGCACTTTGTGCCTTCGATGCTGGCGGCCTTTGTCGGTGCGCTGGACAATCGGCAGGCGGTGGCGTGCTGCGCGCCATTACAACAGGTGTTCTGCAGCGGCGAAGCGCTACCGGCCGAGCTGTGCCGCCTGTGGCAAAGCCGCACCGGGGTGCGACTGCACAACCTTTATGGCCCGACCGAAGCGGCGGTGGACGTTAGTTGGCACCCTGCCTGGGGTGAGGCGTTGGCCGCCGTCACCGGTGCTAACGTTCCCATCGGTCTGCCGGTATGGAATACCGGATTGCGTATTCTTGACGCGCGCTTACGGCCGGTGCCGCCGGGGGTCGCCGGGGATTTGTATCTCACCGGTGTACAGCTCGCGCACGGCTATCTGGGGCGACCTGAACTGACCGCCAGCCGCTTTGTGGCTGACCCGGCGGGCGACGGTGGGCGGATGTATCGCACGGGTGACGTCGCGCGCTGGTTACCGGGCGGCGAAGTGGAGTATCTCGGTCGCAGCGACGATCAGCTAAAAATTCGTGGTCAACGCATCGAACTGAGTGAAATCGATCATGCGTTGTTGTCATTGCCGGGCATCAAGCAGGCGGTAACCCATGCGCTGGTGCTGGACAATACGCCGACAGATCCGGCCGGTGGTGATGCCCGCCAACTGGTGGGGTATCTGGTAGCGCAGCCGGGTGTACGCCTTGATCTGGAGGTGCTGCGTGCCGCGCTGGCCGATCGCCTGCCGCCACATATGGTGCCGGTGGCGTTAGTCGAAATGGACGCCTTGCCGCTGAGTGCCAATGGCAAGCTGGATCGCAAAGCGCTGCCGCAACCGCAAAGCGGGGTCAGGGCCGCAGGGCGCGAGCCTGAAGCAGGACTGGAAACGGCGATCGCGGCGGTATTCGCCCGTTTGCTACAGCGTGAAACGGTGTTTGCCGATGATGATTTCTTTGCCCTTGGTGGACACTCGCTGCTGGCGATGCGCCTGGCGGCGGAGCTGCGCCGTGAACTGGGTAAAGCGGTTTCGGTCGGGCAGGTGATGGTGGCTTCCCGCGTGGAACAGCTGGCGCAACTGCTGGCAGAAGATCGCACGCAGGAAGAGGCCGATCGGACTGGTTTCGACAGCGTACTGCCGCTGCGCACCACCGAAGGTCCGACGCTGTTCTGTTTGCATCCGGCTTCCGGATTCTCATGGCAGTTCAGCGTGCTGCCGCGCTATATCGACCAGCATTGGTCGCTGGTGGGTATTCAGTCACCGCGCCCCGACGGCCCGCTGGCGCTGAGCGAGAATATGGATCAGGTATGCGACGCGCATCTGGAGCAGGTATTGCAGGTACAGCCGCAGGGTCCGTATCACTTTATCGGTTATTCACTGGGTGGCACCCTGGCGCAGGGTATCGCCGCCAGATTGCAGGCGCGGGGGGAAGAAGTGGCCTTCCTGGGGTTGCTGGATACCTATCCGCCGGAAACCCAGAACTGGGACGTGATGCTCGACGACAACGTGCTTAAAGAAGTCCAGCGCGAGCGCGAGCAGTTCCTGGCCGTTTCCGAAGATGCGCTTGATCCTGCATTGGGCGAAACTCGGGTGGCAATGTTCGATAATATCGAAGCCAACTATGCCGACTCAGTGCGCCTGCTTTCAGCCACCCATACGGCGAACTTCAAAGGGCAGGCGACGCTGTTTGTCGCGCGTCAGACGTTGCAGGAAGGGATGGACGTGCAGCAGACCTGGTCGCAATACGTCGATGCCTTGCAGGTGCATGAGCTGGATTGTGCGCACGTAGATATCGTTTCACCAGCATCGTTCAAGGTATTAGGCCCCTTGCTGAACCGTATTCTAAGAGCGCTGTAATACCCAGTGACGGGTAGGGGGCGAATAGATTCGCCCCGATTAACGCGGGCCCAGCATGCTGGGCCCCTACAATATTTATGACTTACCCAGTGGTACCACCAACGGCGTATGCGAGACAGGATCGTCAATGATCATGCAGCGCAGGCCGTACACCTCTTCGATCAGTTCCGCGGTCACAATCTCCTTCGGCGCCCCTTCGGCCACCACCTTACCGTCGCGCATGGCAATCAGATGCGTGGCGTAACGACAGGCATGGTTGAGGTCGTGCAGCACCACCACCAGCGTATGGCCGTTTTCACGGTTTAGCTGACGCATCAGCTCCAGCAGATCGATCTGATGGCTGATGTCCAGCCAGGTGGTCGGCTCATCCAGCAGCAGCAGCGGCGTTTGCTGCGCCAGCACCATCGCAATCCACACTCGTTGCCTTTGCCCGCCGGAGAGCGTATCGACCGGCTGTTCGGCCAGTTCGAATACGCCGGTGGAGCGCATCGCCTGTTCCACAGCCTGCTGATCCGCTTCGCCCCAGCGGCTGAATAGGCGCTGATGCGGATAGCGACCGCGCGCCACCAGATCAAACACGGTGATGTCACCCGGCGCGGTGGAGCTTTGCGGCAGCAGCCCCAACTGGCGCGCCACCTCTTTGGTGGCGTATTCGCTGATGTGTTTGCCGTTCAGCCAGACAGCCCCGGCCTGCGGCTGCATCAGGCGGCTGAGGGTACGAAGCAGGGTGGATTTGCCGCAGGCGTTCGGCCCGATAATCACCGTCAGTTCGCCGTGCGGGATAGCGACGGAAAGGTCGCTGGCGACAATCTTTTTGTCGTAGCCCAGCGTCAGGTGTTCGGCGCGCAACGGTGCGGACTGCAGGGGTTCAGCATTCATTTTTTACGTGACTCACGGATTAATAGCCAAATCAGATAAATGCCGCCCAGGCTGACGGTCAACACTCCGACCGGCAACTGATAAGGCATAAACAGGCGCTGCGCAGCGACATCGGCGAGCAGCAACAGCAGGGCACCGATCAGGGCCGTCAGCAGCAGCACGCTGCGGTTGGCACACAGGCGTCGCGCAATCTGCGGGGCCACCAGCGCAATAAAGGAGATTGGCCCGGCCACGGCGGTGGCTGCTGCCGTTAGCGTTACGCCGATCAACAGCAGCATGACGCGCGAACGTTCAACCGGGACGCCCAGCGCGCAGGCGGTATCATCCCCCATCTCCAGCAAGCGCATGCGGCGGGTCAGGGTCAGGGTCAGTAACAGCAGACAGCACAGCGCAATCACCGCCAATACCGGCAGGCTTTTCGCCCAGTTGATGCCATTAAGTGAACCGGCGCTCCACAACCCGGCGGTCATGGCCGACTCCAGCGAGGCGCTGATAATAAGCCAGGTATTGCCGGCCACCAGCAGGGCGCGCACGGCGATGCCGACGATAATCAAACGGAATGACTCGACGCCGTTGCGCCATGCCAGCAGATAAATCAGTGCAGCGGTTAACAGGCCGCCGGCCAGCGCCCCGGCGGTAATGCCGATAACGCCGCCGTTAAACAGCACTATGGCCACCAGCACGCCGCTGTAGGCACCGGTATTAAAGCCAATCACGTCCGGGCTGCCGAGCGGGTTGCGCAGTATCGACTGGAAAATGGCCCCGCTGAGGCCCAGTGCCGCCCCCAGTAACAGCGCCATCACCACGCGTGGCAAACGCCACTGGGTGACGATTACCGCCAGATTGGCCGGACCTTCGCCGCGCAAGGCGTCGATCACCTGGGTAGCCGTCAGTGACAAGGCACCTGAACCCAGAGCGTAAATCGCCAGCGCCAAAGCAGCCAACAGCAGCAGCAGGGCGGTTAGCGTCGGGCGCGACAGGGCGCGCATTTTGTGAATGGTCATCAGACGGGCCGCGGACGTCGACATTAGCGCTGCCTCCTGAACATATGACGTTGTCGCACCAGCATGATCAGCAGTGGGGCGCCAATCAGGGCGGTGACGATGGACACGCGCAGTTCACCGGCCACCAGGAAGCGGCCGATCAAATCGGCGCTCAACAGCAGGATGGGGGTCAGTACCAGCGTCCATGGCAGCATCCAATGCAGTTCGGAACCGCCCAGCCGCCGGGCGATGTGCGGCATCATCAGGCCGACAAAGGCTATCGGGCCGACGGCAGCGGTAGCCCCGCCGCACAGCAGAGTAATCGCCAGCAGGCCCAGCAACTGAGTACGAACAATGCCGGTACCCAACGCGGTGGCCAATTCATTACCCATGCTCAGGCTGTTCAGCGACTTGCTCATCCACAGCGTAATCAGCGTGCCCAACAGGATCGGCAGGGCGACGGTGCGCACCACCTGCATATTTTGAATATCCAGCGAACCGGCCTGCCAAAAACGGAGCTGGTCGAAAACCAGTGGATTCAGCAGGGAAATCCCGGAGGTCATGCCTTCCAGCACCGCCGCCAGCGCGACACCGGCCAGCGTCAGACGCACCGGGTTGAGGCTGCTGCCACCCAGAGCGCCGATCAGCGCCACCAGCAGTGCGGCGAACATCGCACCGGCAAAGGCGAACCACAGATATTGGCTGACGTCGACGGCACCAAAGAAGGTGATCCCCAGCACCACGGCAAAGCCTGCTCCGGCGTTAACCCCGAGAATGCCCGGATCGGCCAGTGGGTTGCGGGTGAGGGTTTGCATCAGCACGCCGGACAGGCCCAGCGCAATACCGGCCAGAATACCAACCAGCGTACGCGGCAGCCGGGCGTTGGTGATGATGGTGCAGTCCGCACCGCTGCACTGGCCTTTCAGCGCCTGGATCACCGTGTCGAAGGGAATAGATTTAGCGCCGAGTGACAGGCTGAGCAGCATAACGATCAGCAGCGCACCAACGGCAATCAGCAGGCCAAAAAGCCTGCGACGAAATGAACGGGAAGTGCCGCCAATAAGACGCTCCTGGGGAGCGGGGACGGGCTGTGTGCCTGGGCGTGTAATCCGTAACATACCAATCCATTATTCAATTGAATATAAATGAGTTTTATTATCATTATTGATTGCTTTCATCTATGGTACCATGAGTCCCTTCGCTATTGCAGCCCAGACGCTGCCCCTTTTTCTTTAGTTTTGGTGAGAAAGCTCATGAGTAAGCCCTCTATTTTGCTTGATTTTGGCCTGCTTAAGACCAATGGCGCTTTTCGTGCCGTTTTTTGCGCGCGCTTTATTTCCATTTTAGCGCTGGGGTTGATGGCCATTGCGATCCCGGTGCAGATCCAGGCATTGACCGGGTCGACGTTGCTGGTCGGGCTATCCGTAACGCTGGCGGGTAGCGGCATGTTTGCCGGTTTGCTGATGGGGGGCGTGCTGGCCGACCGCTATGAACGCCGTCGCCTGATATTGTTTGCCCGCTCCACCTGCGGCATTGGTTTTGTCGGCCTGTGCCTGAACGCCGCACTGCCTACGCCTTCATTAACGCTGATTTACCTGCTGGCAGTCTGGGACGGCTTTTTCGGTGCGGTTGGCGTCACGGCGCTGCTGGCGGCGACACCGGCGTTGGTGGGGCGTGAAAATATTGTGCAGGCCGGGGCCATCAGCATGCTGACGGTGCGTTTTGGTTCGATCCTCTCTCCGGCGATCGGCGGGTTGGTGATTGCCAATGCGGGTGTGGCATGGAACTACGGTCTGGCCGCATTTGGCACCTTGCTGACGCTGATCCCGTTACTGCGTCTGCCACAGTTGCTGCCGCCCCCGCAGCCGCGTGAGCACCCGTTACGTGCGCTGGCCGGTGGCTTTGGTTTCCTGTTTCGCAACCGGGTGATTGGCATGGTGGCGCTGATCGGCGCGCTGTTGACCATGGCCAGTGCGGTGCGGGTGCTGTATCCGGCCATGTCCGGTATGTGGCAGGTCAGTGCGGCTCAACTGGGCTTTATGTATTCCGCGGTGCCACTGGGCGCAGCCATTGGTGCCTTTACCAGCGGCCGGGTGGCTCATGTCGCGCGTCCGGGCTGGATGATGCTGATGACGGCGATTGGCGCTTTCGTCGCTATTGGCCTGTTCGGTCTGATGCCGTGGTACGGCCTGGCGCTGTTCTTCCTGGTGGTTTTCGGCTACCTGAGCGCGCTGAATTCACTGCTGCAATACGGATTGATCCAGAACCTGACGCCGGATGCGTTCCTCGGCCGTATCAATGGCCTGTGGACGGCGCAAAACGTGGTGGGTGATGCACTGGGCGCGCTGCTGCTGGGGGCGATGGGGGCGTTTATGCTGCCGGCGATGACCTCCACCAGCTTTGGTTTTGGCGTGGCGCTACTCGGTGTGGTGCTGGCATTTGCGATGCGCGGTTTGCGTCAGGTGGGCAGTGGCGGGCAAGAAAGCGATCTCCAGCCCGCCGCGGGATCTACTGAGAAGTAAACTGCTTTTCCAATAGCGTCAGCAGGTTGCTGGCGCTGTAGTAATCGAGTCGGAAGGTGTCGCTGCCCAATGCGTAAACCCGCTTGTGCTGCACCGCCGGCAGGTCCGCCAGGAAAGGATTGGCCATCAGCCGCTCGACGTCGCTGTCATTGTTGGCGAACAGCATTAGCGTCTGGCCGTTCAGGCCTTCCGCCAGGTTCTCACCGGCCAGTTGAATAATGTCCTTGCGCATCCCCATGCTGCGGCTGTTGTTCAGCTTGGCCGGTAGCGTCGCCAGTGTAAAACCCAGCTGTTTGAGCATTTGCCCCTGGGAGGATGCGGCGGTCCACAGGTTGGCGGATTTGCCATCGGCGTTGAAGACCAGGGCGGAAACCGGTTGTTCCGGCAGTTTCATACGCTGCTTCAGCGATTGTTCACGTGCGTCGAAATCACTGACGACTTTCTGCGCCTGGGCTTCGTGGCCGGTGGCCTGGCCCAGTTCGAGTGCCAGTGCCTGCCAGCTTTTGTCGTCGTAATTGACCACCAGCACCGGGGCAATGGCGGAGAGCTGATCGTACAGACGCAGAGCGGAATCGGCACCGGTCGCCGAGATGATAATCAGATCGGGCGCCTCACCGGCAATGGTTTCTGCGTTGGGTTCGCCGATATACAGGCGTTTAACGCCGCGCTGCGTCGCGACAGCGCTCCATTGATGGAAGAACCCTTGTGAGTCTGCCACCCGGTTGTTGGGGGTAGTTGCGCCACTGGCGATCACCGGGGCATCAATCGCCAGCAGGGTTCCGGTAACGGTAACGCTGGTAGAAACGATGCGGGCAGGGGCTTGCGTGAGGGTCACGACGCCGTGTGAGGTTTCGATTTTACGTGGCCAACCGGCGTCTGCGGCATGGGCCGTGCCAATCAGCATCAGCCCAAACAGCATCAGGCTGAAGACGGGGTTCTTCTTCATAAAGCATTCCTTAGAAGTTAAATAGTAATACTTATCATTTATATAATTAAAACTGCTGGTTTTATATCACGATTATGAATGGAAGAACTGTTTACATTTATTGACATAGCATATTCACGAGGGTAATTTAACGCGATTCAATACAAATGATAATCATTATTATACAGGTTATTGTTCATGATACGAAAGGGAGCACCGATGAGCGTTACACTAAACAGTACCGGGCAGAAGAAGCCGCAAAGCAAGGATAGCGAACAAGCTGCTGCAAATGTGTCGCCGACCTCCGGCTTTTTCTTTACCTCTCCTTTCCGTAGCCTGAGCACCCAAGGCTGCTTTGCCAAAATCACGATGCCGGCCCATAACGGGGACCAGCTTAACGGTGAGTTCCAGCAGGCGGTACAACATGCTTTTGCCGAAGCGAAACTGGCGGGGGTTAAAAACCCGGTTCTGTGCGGCGCGATCCCGTTTGATACTCATCAGCCCTCCGCTCTGTTTATTCCCCAGCAAACCCAATGGTTTGAGCGCGATGCCTTTCTGGCTGGCGTAACTTCCCCGCAGGACGCGTTGCCGGAAATTATCCGCCAAAATGAAGTGCCTGCCCAACAACCCTTTATGCAAATGGTGGCGGATGCGGTGGAAGCGACCCGCGGCGACCAGTTGGATAAAGTGGTGTTGTCGCGTCTGCTGGAGATTGAAACGCGTGAGCCGGTAGACCGCCAGGCGTTGATGGCGCGGATCATCGCCCAGAATCCTCATGGTTTCCACTTCCATGTCCCGCTGGAACAAGGGGCATTGCTGGGAGCCAGCCCGGAATTGCTGCTACGCAAATCCGGCGCGCAGTTCTACTCCAATCCGCTGGCCGGTTCTGCCCGTCGTGATGCCGATCCGCAGCGGGATCTGGAAGTCAGCCAGCAGCTGTTGGTGTCCGAAAAAGATCGCTATGAGCACCAGTTTGTCACCGAAGGCATGCGGCAGGTACTGGCCGACCGCTGCCGCTATCTGAATATTCCCACCGTGCCTGAATTATTGAGCACCACCACGCTGTGGCACCTGTCCACGCCTATCGACGGTGAAGCCGCCAGCCGCGCTGAAAATGCGCTGTCGCTGGCCTGCCTGCTGCACCCGACACCGGCGCTGTGCGGTACCCCGACCGCGTTGGCGCATCAGGTGATCAAGCAGTTGGAGCCGTTCGATCGCGGCCTGTTTGGCGGCATCGTCGGCTGGTGTGACGCCGAAGGCAACGGTGAGTGGGTAGTGACCATCCGCTGCGGCACGGTGCAGGGCAATCAGGTGCGACTGTTTGCCGGTGCCGGCATTGTGCAAGACTCTTCGCCGGAATCCGAATGGCATGAAACCGGCACCAAACTCAGTACCATTTCGCGGGCGTTTGGCCTGAACCAAGGATAGACATTCTGATGACCATTGCTTTTACCCCCTGGCCTGAGGCGTTAGCCCATCGCTATCGCGAACGCGGCTATTGGACCGACCGGCCCCTGACCGACATCATCACTCGCCAGGCCAAAAATGACGCTATCGCGCTGATCGACCCGGAGCGCAGCCTGAGTTACCGCCGGCTTAATCAGCTCTCCGATCGGTTGGCTGCCGCCCTGCAGCGCCGCGGCATTCAGAGCGGAGATACTGCTCTGGTGCAGTTGGGCAACGTGGTCGAGTTCTATGTAACCTTCTTCGCGTTGTTGAAAATTGGCGTGGTACCGGTGAACGCGCTGTTCAGCCATCAACGCAACGAGCTGAACGCCTACGCCGTACAGATCAAACCAGCATTGCTGATTGCCGACCGTCAGCATGGCCTGTTTGGCAACGACGAGTTTCTGACGGCGTTTCGCGCCGAGCATCCTTCATTGCGCGTGGTGGCATTGCGCAATCAGGACGGGGGCGAGCAGTCGCTGGCGGCCTGGCTGGAAGAGGACAGCAGTGGTTTTGTTGCGACGCCAAGCCCGGCCGACCAGGTGGCGTTTTTCCAGCTTTCCGGTGGCAGCACCGGAACGCCAAAGCTGATCCCGCGGACTCACAACGATTACTACTACAGCATTCGCCGCAGCGTGGAAATTTGCCATTTCGACGTCGATACCCGCTACCTGTGCGCGCTGCCGGTGGCCCATAACTATCCGATGAGTTCTCCGGGCGTCCTGGGCGTGTTTTATGGCGCCGGGCTGGTGGTGTTTGCCAGCGACCCGGATGCCGGACAATGTTTCCGTTTGATCGAGCAGCATCAGATTAACGTGACGGCGCTGGTGCCACCGGCGGTGACGCTGTGGCTGCAGGCGATTGAAGAGTGGGGCGGTTGCCAGCAACTGACCAGCCTTAAGCTGTTGCAGGTGGGCGGCGCCAAGCTGGGCGAAACCCTGGCGGCACGTATTCCGGCCGAGATCGGCTGCCAGTTGCAGCAGGTGTTCGGCATGGCGGAAGGCCTGGTGAACTACACCCGTCTGGACGATGACGATCAGCATATTCTGACCACTCAGGGCTGCCCGATGTCGCCGGATGACGAGCTGTGGGTGGCCGATGAGGACGGCAACCCGCTGCCGGTGGGGGAAACCGGGCGTCTGATGACCCGTGGCCCTTATACCTTCCGCGGTTATTACCAAAGTCCGGAGCACAACGCCGCCGCCTTTGATAAGGACGGTTTCTACTGTTCCGGCGATTTGATCAGCCTGACCGAAGATGGCTATGTGAAAGTTGAAGGGCGACAAAAAGATCAGATTAACCGCGGTGGGGAAAAGATCGCTGCGGAAGAAATCGAAAACCTGTTATTGCGCCATCCGGAAGTGATCAATGCGGCGTTGGTGTCGATGCCGGACGAACTGATGGGTGAAAAAAGCTGCGCCTATATCATCGCGACCAGCGCGTTGAAGCCGGTGGTGTTGCGCCGCCATTTACGCGGCGAGGGCGTGGCCGAATTTAAATTACCCGACCGTTTTATACAGGTTGATACGCTGCCGCTCACCCCGGTTGGCAAAGTGGATAAAAAACTGTTGCGCCAACGCCTGGAGGCGCAACAACTGACTCAGGTCCAGGGAGAATAAGTCATGGCCATTCCAAAACTTAATGATTACGCGTTGCCGACTCAGGCTGAACTGCCGACCAACAAAGTGAGCTGGACGGTGGAACCGCAGCGCGCTGCACTGTTGATCCATGATATGCAGCAGTATTTCCTGAATTTCTGGGGTGAAGACAGCCCGTTGATCAGGCAGGTGGTGGAGAACATTGCCAACCTGCGTCGTTACTGCAAATCACAGGGGATCCCGGTGTTTTACACCGCGCAGCCTAATCAGCAGAGCGATGAAGACCGTGCATTACTCAATGACATGTGGGGGCCGGGCCTGAATAAGCACCCGGAACAGCAGGCGGTGGTCGCCGCTCTGGCCCCGGAAGAAGACGATACGGTGTTGGTGAAGTGGCGCTACAGTGCCTTCCACCGCTCACCGCTGCAGGAAATTCTGCAGGAGTCGGGGCGCGATCAGTTGATCATCTGTGGTGTCTACGCCCATATCGGCTGTATGACTACGGCGATCGACGCCTTTATGCGCAATATTCAGCCGTTTATGGTGGCTGACGGCCTGGCCGATTTCTCCCGCGAAGAGCATCTGATGGCGCTGCGTTATACCGCTGGCCGTTGTGGCCGCGTGGTGACCACTGCCGAACTGTTGCCGGGCATTGCCAGCAAGGCTGCCTTACGCCAGCAAATCATGCCTTTCCTCGATGAAGACAGCGAAGACATGGGCGACGATGAAAACCTGATCGACTACGGTCTGGATTCAGTGCGCATCATGGAGTTGGCGGCACGCTGGCGTAAAATTCGTGGCGATATTGATTTTATCGCACTGGCCAAGAACCCGACCATCGATGGCTGGTGGACGCTGCTGTCGGAGGGAAAAGCCTGATGGAACAACGGGGCGATTTCGCCGGTAAGCGAGTCTGGGTCACTGGTGCTGGGGCCGGGATTGGCCTGGCAACGGCATTGGCGTTTGTGCAGGCCGGTGCCGAAGTGATTGGCTTTGATAAACATTTTGGCGAGCCGGAATACGCATTCCGCACCGAAGTGCTGGATATCGCCGACAGTGACGCGGTAGATCGGGTTTGCGGACGTTTGCTGGCGGAGCAGGGGGAGTTGGACGTGCTGGTCAACGGCGCCGGTATTCTGCGTATGGGGCTGGCGGATGAAACCAGCACCGCAGACTGGCTGGCTTGCCTGGCCGTCAATGCCGGTGGGGCATTTAATATGTTCCGCCACGCTTTGCCGGTATTCCGTCGCCAACGACGCGGTGCGATTGTCAGCGTGGCATCTAACGCCGCGCATGTGCCGCGCGTCGGCATGGCGGCCTATTGTGCTTCCAAGGCGGCATTACGCAGCCTGTGCAACACCGTAGGGCTGGAGATGGCCCCTTATGGCGTACGTTGCAACCTGGTTTCGCCAGGATCGACCAATACGCCTATGCAGCGCGGCATGTGGCAGGATGAAACCGGTGAGCAGAACACCATTAACGGTTTCCCGGAACAGTTCAAATTGGGCATTCCGCTGGGTAAAATTGCTCAGCCGCAGGAAATCGCCGATGCCATTTTGTTCCTGGCTTCCGATCGCGCCAGCCATATCACCATGCAGGATATTGTGATTGACGGCGGGGCGACGCTGGCGGCCTGATAATCAGGTTCTATCTTCGCAATAGCCACAAGGCGCTGCAAGCAGCGCCTTTATTTTGTAGTGAAATAGTTGTCTTTAATCCCGAGATACTCGGGCCTAGCGCACCGAGGGGCGCTCCGGCGGGCAAGCCGCTACGACCCCTTCGGCACGCTCTCCCTAATAACGAGTATTGTTAGTTGTATGGAGATACTGGGAGGATTACTGAAGTTTTGAGCGCTTCCGGACGTCAGATGCGAAAAAAGCGCCAAAAGGCGCTTTTTTCTGTAGTGGTGGGTCGTGCGGGATTAACTCGGCCTTTGGCCTCACCCTTCGGGCCAGCGCAAGCGCTGTTCAAAATTGCCGGGGCAATTTTGTCGAACCTGCACAGGTTCTCATCCAGCACGACACTCTGCACTATGTTAGAAAGGTGTTTGAGATGATTACTGTGCTGCAGATGCGAAAAAAGCGCCAAAAGGCGCTTTTTTCTGTATTGGTGGGTCGTGCGGGATTCGAACCTGCGACCAATTGATTAAAA
>RCUM01000292.1_pt1 | contig 33211 bp, 33 predicted proteins | sample 2166141 | NCBI WGS metagenome assembly RCUM01 (sample SAMN09932756, study PRJNA488358) | compost metagenome | isolation source: compost soil in crotonic acid-enriched | place: Germany: Experimental Botanical Garden
AGCTGATCGTCGATGAAACCATTTATGGCTGCACCTTCAGCTATTTTCATCATGGGCTGGCGCGCTACGGCGTGAAAATCACCCACGTTGACCTGACCCGGCCGGAGCGGTTGGCGGCGGCGATAGGCCCGCGTACCCGGCTGGTGTATTGCGAAACGCCGGCTAACCCGAATATGCGCCTGGTCGATATTGCCGCAGTGGCCGAGATTGCCCACCGTCAGGGGGCGCTGCTGTTGGTGGATAACACCTATTGCACGCCGTATCTGCAACGGCCGCTGGAGTTGGGGGCGGACATTGTGGTGCATTCCGCCACCAAATACATCGGTGGACACGGTGATTTACTGGCCGGTCTGGCGGTGACGCGTCAGGATCTGGCGCAGGACATTCGTTTGGTCGGGCTGAAAGACATGAACGGGGCGGTGCTGTCGGCGCAGGATGCCGCACTGTTGCTGCGTGGGCTGAAAACCTTGCCGTTGCGTATGGAACGCCACTGCGACAACGCTCAACGCCTGGCGGAAATGCTGGCGCAGCATTCGGCGGTGGAACGGGTTTATTATCCCGGTCTGGAGGATTTCCCGCAGTATGCATTGGCGCAGCGGCAAATGGCGCGACCGGGCGGCATGCTGGCCTTTGAATTGAAAGGCGGCATGGCGGCGGGGATCCGCTTCCTCAATGGGTTGAACCTAATCTTGCGTGCGGTCAGCCTGGGGGATTGCGAGTCTCTGGCCCAGCATCCCGCCAGTATGACTCACTCGGCCTACAGCGCCGAGGAGCGGCAGCGACACCATATCAGCGATGGTTTGGTGCGGCTGTCTGCCGGACTCGAAGATCCTGACGATCTGCAGGCGGATATCCGTCAGGCGTTGGCCCAGCGCTAAGCACGATGCCCCCGCCCAGAAGGCGGGGGCGGGGATTACAGCAGCGTCGGGGCGATCTCCGCCAGCGCCTGTTCATCCTGTAACAGTGCGGCGCTGCTGGCGATATCCGGTGCCAGCCAGCGGTCCTGATGATAAGGGGCCACTGTTTGCCGCAGCCGTTGCCAGGCACGTTGGGTGCCGTCACCGAAACTGTGCTGCTGCAGGAACTCAAAGGCCTGTGCCGCCAGCAGGTATTCAATCGCCAGGATCTGGTTAACGTTGGCCAGCGCCTTATGCAGCCTTAGCGCCGCCCCGGTGCCCAGGCTGAGGTGATCTTCCTGCAGCGCCGAGGTCACATAATTATCCACCACGCAAGGCTGTGCCAGTTGGCGGTTCTCCGCACACAGCGATGCCGCCACGTATTGAGCGATCATCATGCCTGAGTTCACCCCGGGCTCGCTGACCAGAAATGCCGGTAAGCCACTGACCAGTGGGTTAATCAGCCGATCAATGCGCCGTTCTGCGATACCACCCAGTTCGGCGATGGCAATCGCCAGCAGATCGGCGGCCATGGCCACAGACTCGCCGTGTGGGTTGGCCTGTGACATCACTCTATAGTTGTCTGGCGTACCGAGCAGCAGGGGATTATCGCTATTGCCGTTCAGCTCGATTTCAATCTGCCGTTCTGCATGAGCAATTTGATCGCGGCAGGCACCGTGCACCTGCGGGATTGAACGGATGCTCAGCGCATCCTGGGTACGAATGCCCTTGCTGGCGGCAATCATCTCGCTGCCGTTCAATAACATCCGCAAATTACTGCCAACCCGTTGCATACCCGGGTGCGGTTTCAGTGCCAGGATTTCGCTGTCGAAGGCGGCGATCTGTCCACCCAGCGCTTCAAAGCTCATCGCCGCGAGCACGTCCGCCCAGCGGGCCAACCGCCAGGCATCGGCCAGCGCCAGGCAGCTCAATCCCGTCATGCACGGCGTGCCGTTGACCAGGCACAGACCATCTTTGGCGCCCAACTGTGGCGGCACAATGCCTTCCTCCGCCAAAGCCTGGGCTGCGGAGACGAGTTGGCCACGGTAGCTGACTTCGCCCAGACCGAGCAGCGCGACGCCGACGTGTGCCATATGGGTCAGATAGCCGACCGACCCTTGCGACGGCACCCGCGGGGTTATCCCCCGGTTAAGCAGTGCCAGCAGCGCTTCTACGACCGGGCGTTGAATGCCGGACTTACCCTGGCAATAGTTGACGATGGCGCAGCAGATAATGGCGCGGGTCTGCTCATCGCTCAGCGGTTCCCCTACGCCGCAGGCGTGACTCATCAGCGTGTTGCGGGACAGTTGCGCCAGCTGTTCGCCGTGCAGTGCCTGATTGCAAAGCGCCCCCAGGCCGGTATTGACGCCATAGGCACGTTGTTCACTGGCGACAATTTTCTGAACGATGGCCTGCGCATTGTCGATACGCGCCCAGGCAGCGTCAGACAGGTTGAGCGGTGCCTGATACCTGGCTACCGCCACCACGTCTTGCCAGCGTAACGGCAGGTTGTCGAGGGTGACCGAAATAGGGTAGTGCATATTGCTCTCCTCAGGCACGGGCCGCGATCATCGGGCGCGGTTTCTGTACGTTCTCATCCAGCGCCAGACGGCGTTGCACGAAGCGGTTAACATACTCATCGGCCGGGTTGTTAAGGATCTCCTGCGGCGTGCCGACCTGGATCAGTTTGCCGTCTTTGAGGATCGCGATCCGGTTACCGATGCGCACGGCCTCGTCCAGATCGTGGGTGATAAACACCAGCGTCTTGTGCAGCTCTTTTTGCAGCGCCAGCAGTTGATCCTGCATTTCGGCGCGGATCAACGGATCGAGCGCGCTGAACGCTTCGTCCAGCAAAATGATATCGGTATCGGTGGCCAGCGCACGCGCCAGCCCGACGCGTTGACGCATGCCGCCGGAGAGTTGATGCGGGTAGGATTTTTCATAGCCCTTTAGCCCGACGGTGTTGATCCAATGCAGTGCGCGCTCCTGATACACTTCTTTTGTTTCACCGCGTACTTTCAATCCGTAGGCCACGTTGTCCAGCACCGTCTTGTGCGGCAGCAGGCCAAAGCTCTGGAACACCATGCTGATCTTGTGACGGCGGAAGTGCTCAAGCTGCTTTTCGTCGTAGCGCAGGATATCTTCGCCATCCACCAGGATCTGGCCGCTGGTGGGATCGATAAGCCGGTTGAAGTGGCGCACCAGGGTGGATTTCCCCGATCCGGACAGGCCCATGATCACAAAGATCTCACCGGCTTCGATCGACATCGACAGATCGTGCACGCCGATCACGCAGTCCGTCGCGGCCTGCACTTCCTGCTTGGTTTTACCCTGCTGGCTCATTGCCAGCGCCGCCGTCGTTTTGTGGCCGAAGATCTTGTAGACGTTCTTGATTTCGATTTTGTTCATCGGGGTTACCTCGCAATGGCGGTGCGGCCATAAGCCTGGGTGATACGGTCAATGACTACGGCGAGAATAACGATCGCCAGACCTGCCTCCAGGCCCAGACCGACGTTCAGTGTCTGAATGCCCACCAGCACGTCTTCGCCCAGCCCGCGTGCACCGATCATCGAGGCCACAACCACCATTGACAGCGACATCATGGTGGTCTGGTTGATACCGGCCATAATGCTTGGCAGCGCCAGCGGCAACTGCACGCCGAACAGTTTCTGCCAGCGGTTGGCGCCAAAGGCAGTGACGGATTCCATCACTTCTTTGTCCACCTGGCGGATACCCAAATCGGTCAGGCGGATCAGCGGTGGCGTGGCGTAGATCACCGTCGCCAGAATTGCCGGCACCTTGCCCAGCCCGAACAGCATCAACACCGGGATCAGGTAGACGAAGCTCGGCATGGTTTGCATCACGTCCATCAGCGGCATCATTACCGCCCGTACGCGATCGCTACGCGCCGCCAATATGCCTTGCGGAATGCCGATAATCACCGCCAGCAGCGTGGCGACCAGCACCAGCGCCAGGGTTTGCATCAATTTGTCCCACATCCCGGCGGTACCGACCAGCAGCAACAGGCCGACGATCACCAGGGTTGGCAGCCAACGGCGGGTGGCGTGCCAGGCCAGTAGCCCGACCACGGCCAGCATCACCCACCATGGGGTGGCGCGCAGCAGGCTTTCGAGGTGGATCACCGCCCACAGCAAGGTGTCGGAGATCTTGCGAAACATATCGCCATAGTTGGTGACCAGCACATCGACCCAGCGATTGATCCAATCGGCGATGGAGAAAGTAAAACGATCTGGAAACATAAGTATTTACCCCTGTCAGGCCCGAAGCGCACAGGCTCCGGGTTGGTGTTTACTGAATGCCAAAGCGATTACAAGGAGGCCTGAATTTTTTTCGCTGCGTCTTCGCTGACCCACTGTTTCCAGATTTCCGGGTGCTGCTTGAAGAACTCCAGCGCCAGCTTCTCTGAGCTGATGCGTTCCTTGCTCATGCGCGCCAGATTCTGGTTAATCAGATCAAGCGGCAGATTCACTTTTGACAACACCTGCACCAGTTCAGGCGCCTGCTGGTTAAACACGCTGGAAATACCGACCTTGATATGGATGTTCTTGTCCACGCCCGGTTCTTCCAGTTTCACCAGATCGAGCTGACCCATGATTGGGGTCGGTGACCAGTAGTAGAACAGGATAGGTTCGCCGCGACGGTAGCTGGAGAGGATCGCGGTATCCAGTGCCGGGCCGGTACCAGGGCGGAAGTTGGTGAACTTGTCATCCAGCTTGAATTTTTTGAGGATCGCGGTGTTATCCAGTTCGCAGGTCCAGCCGGCCGGGCAGTTGTAAAAACGGCCTTTGTCCGGTTCTTCCTGATCGCGAAATACCTGCACATATTTGGCCAAATCGGGGATGCTTTTCAGATCCGGCGTCAGCGGTTTCAACTTGCGTTTGGCATCGCCTTCAATCACATAGCGCGGCACGTACCAGCCTTCAACCGCGCCGACAATCGGCGCACCGACGCTGACCGCTTTGCCGGCTTTCTCTGCCTTGTTCCAGACTTCGCTGCGGCCAATCCACTCTTCGGCGAACACCTGAATGTCGTTGGTGCCGACTGCCTGCTCCATGGTGATGGAGTTACCCGGCAGCGCGTCGGTTTTACAGTCGTAACCCTTTTGCAGCACATATTGCATGACGTCGGTCAGCAGCATGCCGCTTTCCCAGTTCAGTCCGGCGAACTTGACCGGTTTACCGGATTCGCACCAACCTGCGGCGCGCGCGGAAAGGCTGCCTGTCATCAGCCCGAGTGCGATTAAGGGGAGCCATAGTTTATGTCGTGTTTGCATCGTGATACTCCACGTTTAATGACGAAGAGCCCGGGAACGGCGGGCTCGTGGGTTTAATACTGCGGTGAGGTCGTGACGGGTGAACCCCCGCCTTTTTTACGCACCCACAACCAGTATGCCAGGGTAAGGAAAGCCACCCACACCAGCCCGACGTACAGGGCGATGCGGCTATCCTCGAAGTAACCGAGCAGGCCGATGACGAACAGCATAAATACCGTCGCCAGCGCCGGTGCTATCGGCCACCACGGAACCGGGAAACTCAGTTTGCTGACCTCCTGCGGCGTCAGCGTACGGCGCATGGCTGCCTGCGACAGCAGGATCATCAGCCACACCCAGACGGTCGCGAAGGTGGCGATGGAGGCGATGATCATAAAGACCTGTTTGGGTATCAGGTAGTTAAGCACCACACCCAACAGCAGGGCGACAGACATCACCAGCACCGTCATCCAGGGCACGCCGTTGGCGGTCAGTTTGGAGAAGCTTTTCGGTGCCTGACCATCCTGCGCCATGCCGTACATCATGCGGCCTGCCCCGAAGATGTCGCTGTTGATGGCGGAAATGGCGGCGGTGATCACCACCACGTTCAACACGTTGGCGGCGGAGCTGATGCCCAGATTGCTGAAGATCTCCACAAACGGGCTGCCGTTCTGGCCGATGCTGTTCCACGGATAGATGGCCATCAACACCAGCAGCGTCAGCACATAGAACAGCAGGATACGCACCGGCACCGCATTGATCGCTTTCGGCAGCACCTTCGCCGGGTCTTTCGCCTCGCTGGCGGTGATACCGATGATCTCGATGCCACCGAAGGCGAACATCACTACCGCCAACGAAGCGATCACGCCGCCGATGCCGTTAGGCATAAAGCCGCCGTGCTGCCACAGGTTGCTAAAGCCGGTGGCATGCTGGGCCTGGCCGAAACCAAACAGCATCACCGCCGCGCCGCCGACGATCATCGCCACGATAGCCGCGACCTTGATCAGCGACAGCCAGAACTCCATTTCGCCGAACACTTTCACGCTGCACAGGTTGAGCGCGCCGATAAACATGATAATGCTGAGCACCCACACCCACTGGGCGACGTCCGGAAACCACAGCCCCATATAGATGCCGAAGGCGGTGACGTCCGCCAGGGCGACGATCACCATTTCGAAGGTATAGGTCCAGCCGGTGAGGAAACCGGCCAGCGGGCCAAGATAATGGCTGGCGTAGTGGCCGAACGAACCGGAAACCGGCTGATGCACCGCCATTTCCCCCAGCGCGCGCATCACCATAAAGACCGCTGCGCCGCCCACCAGATAGGCCAGCAGCACCGCAGGACCGGCCAGTTGGATCGCCCCGGCGGAGCCATAGAACAGCCCGGTGCCGATGGCGGAGCCGAGTGCCATAAAGCGGATATGTCGCGCGTTTAATCCGCGTCTGAGTTGTGGTGTTTCGTTATGCATGTTGCTTCCCGTCGAGTTTTTACGGCAGAACAGGCACGCGCTATCCGCACCGGGTGGAACGCACCCGGTGGGACAGAACAAACTGCGTGGTAGGTTTTCTTTATGCCTGGCTAGGCAGCAGCGCTGCTGGCATCAGCGATGTCAGATGACCGGCCGCCAACAGCAGGCTGGCAGCTTCAATGTCGGGGGCGAAGAAACGATCCTTGTCGTAGTAACTGACATGTTCACGCAGCGTGCGGCGCGCCTGCTCCAGGGCTGCCGACGTTTTCAGGCCCTTGCGCAGATCCAGCCCCTGACAGGCGGCCAGCCACTCGACGGCTAAAATGCCGCGCACGTTATCCGCCATTTCCCACAGGCGGCGGCCTGCGGCAGGCGCCATGGAGACATGGTCTTCCTGGTTGGCGGAGGTCGGGATGCTGTCGACGCTGGCCGGGTGGGCCAACGCCTTGTTCTCGCTGGTCAGCGCTGCGGCGGTCACCTGGGCGATCATAAAGCCGGAGTTCACCCCGCCGTTGTCCACCAGGAATGGCGGCAACTGCGACATGTGTTTATCCATCATCAGCGAGATACGGCGCTCGGACAGCGAGCCGATTTCGGCAAACGCCAGCGCCAGGTTGTCGGCGGCCATGGCTACCGGTTCTGCATGGAAGTTACCGCCGGACAGCACATCGCCCTGCTCGGCGAACACCAACGGGTTGTCGGACACCGCGTTGGCTTCGATCTCCAGTACTTCGCTGGCCTGGCGGATCTGCGTCAGGCAGGCACCCATGACTTGCGGCTGGCAGCGAAGGGAGTAAGGATCCTGCACTTTCTCGCAGTTGCGGTGCGAATCGGACACTTCGCTGCGTTCGCCGAGCAGGTGGCGGTAGGCGGCGGCGGCGTCGATCTGGCCACGTTGGCCGCGTACCGCATGGATACGCGCATCAAATGGGCTGCGTGAACCCAAAGCGGCTTCCACTGTCAGGCTGCCGGTGACCGTGGCCGCAGCGTACAGATCTTCCGCGTCGAACAGGCCGCGCAGGGCAAAGGCGGCGGAAACCTGGGTGCCGTTCAGCAGCGCCAGGCCTTCTTTGGCGGCCAGCGTCAGCGGCTTCAGGCCCGCTTTGGCCAGCGCCTCGGTGGCAGGCAGCCATTCGCCCTGATAACGGGCCTTGCCTTCACCCAGCAGCACCAGGCTCATGTGTGCCAGCGGTGCCAGGTCGCCGGAGGCACCTACGGAGCCTTTCAGCGGGATATGCGGATAGACTTCGGCGTTGACCAGCGCCATCAGCGCCTCGATCACTTCCAGACGGATGCCGGAGAAGCCGCGCGACAGGCTATTGATTTTCAGCACCATAATCAGGCGCACCAGATTGTCGTCGGTGGGCGCACCGACGCCGGCGGCATGCGACAGCACGATAGAGCGCTGCAGGTCTTCCAGATCTTCACGGGCGATGCGGGTGGATGCCAGCAGGCCGAAACCGGTGTTAATGCCGTAGGTGGTACGGTTTTCCTCAACGATACGTTCAACGCAGGCAACGCTTTTCTGGATATCTGCGTAGGCGTTGTCGTCCAGAGTCAGGGTGACCGGGTGTTGATAAATTTCACGCAGTTGCGCCAGTGTCAGTTGGCCTGGGCGAATAGTCAGCGCTTTCATGCTTTGTCTCCTTGAGTCGCAGCCACCATCGGCAGGTTCAGACCTTGCTCGCGGGCGCATTCAATGGCGATGTCGTAACCGGCATCGGCGTGACGCATTACGCCGGTGGCCGGGTCATTATGTAATACGCGGGCGATGCGTTCTGCGGCTTCATCGGTGCCGTCACAAACGATAACCATACCGGAGTGTTGGGAGAAGCCCATGCCGACGCCACCGCCGTGGTGCAGGGAAACCCAGGTCGCGCCGCTGGCGGTATTGAGCAGGGCGTTGAGCAACGGCCAGTCGGACACGGCGTCTGAGCCGTCTTTCATTGATTCGGTTTCACGGTTCGGGCTGGCAACCGAGCCGGAGTCCAGATGGTCACGGCCGATGACGATAGGTGCAGACAGCTCACCGCTGCGGACCATTTCGTTGAACGCCAGACCCAGTTTGGCGCGTTGGCCCAGACCGACCCAGCAGATACGTGCCGGCAGACCCTGGAAGCTGATGCGCTCGCGTGCCATATCCAGCCAGCGGTGCAGATGCTCGTCATCCGGGATCAATTCTTTAACCATGGCGTCGGTTTTGTAGATGTCTTGTGGATCGCCAGACAGTGCGGCCCAGCGGAACGGGCCAACGCCGCGGCAGAACAGCGGACGGATATAAGCCGGTACGAAGCCTGGGAAATCAAAGGCATTGCTGACGCCCATTTCTTTCGCCATCTGACGAATGTTGTTGCCGTAGTCGAAGGTTGGCACGCCCATTTTCTGGAACGCCAGCATGGCTTCAACGTGTTCAGCCATTGACTGCTTGGCGGCGATAACCACCTGAGCGGGTTCGGTCAGCGCACGCTGACGGTATTCTTCCCAGCTCCAGCCCTTAGGCAGGTAGCCGTTCAGCGGATCGTGGGCGCTGGTCTGGTCGGTGACCATGTCCGGACGCACGCCGCGGCGCACCAGTTCCGGCAGAACGTCCGCCGCGTTACCGCACAGGGCGATGGAGATGGCTTTGCCTTCAGCGGTGTATTTCTTGATGCGGGCCAGTGCGTCGTCCAGATCTTTGGCCTGTTCATCGACATAGCGGGTTTTCAGGCGGAAATCGATGCGGCTCTGCTGGCATTCGATGTTCAGCGAGCAAGCACCTGCCAGCGTGGCAGCCAGCGGCTGTGCGCCACCCATGCCACCCAGACCGGCGGTCAGTACCCAGCGGCCTTGCAGGCTGCCGTCATAATGTTGGCGACCCGCTTCCACGAAGGTCTCGTAGGTGCCCTGGACGATGCCCTGGCTGCCGATGTAGATCCAGCTGCCGGCGGTCATCTGGCCGTACATGGCCAGGCCTTTGGCATCCAGTTCGTTAAAGTGTTCCCAGGTGGCCCAATGTGGCACCAGGTTGGAGTTGGCGATCAGCACGCGCGGCGCGTTGCTGTGGGTTTTGAATACGCCGACCGGCTTGCCGGATTGCACCAGCAGCGTTTCGTCGTCTTCCAGCGTTTTCAGGGTGGCGACAATTTTGTCGTAGCAGTCCCAGTCACGCGCGGCGCGGCCAATACCGCCGTACACCACCAGTTCGTGTGGGTTTTCCGCTACTTCGGGATCGAGGTTGTTCATCAGCATGCGCAGCGGCGCTTCGGTCAGCCAGCTTTTTGCATTTAATTGTGTGCCGCGTGGTGCGCGTACATCGACATGGCGAACTTTGTTATTTGCAGTCACAGCATTTTCCTCAAACAGTATCGGTGCAGATTCCATGGCGCGGTGGGGTTAATCATCACGCCATAACAATGCGTAGGGTTTATTAACATATACTTGTATGTACAAGCATATGCAACACCGACCAGTGGATGCCCAAAATGGCATAAGAGAAAGTTATTTTTGTTATTAATCAATGTGTTGTTATTTAATCAGACGTTGTGGCCATTAGCTGGGCAGGGGAGAACAGTGAGCTATTCAACAAAAATGAATTAAAAATGGGTCAATTTTGCGCGTCCAATCACAATAAATTTACATACCTATTACAAGTTAGGCCCTGTGATAAAAAAGTCCTATATCTGAAAGCAAAACGCCCGCCAGAGGGCGGGCATTTCTCTTTATGCAGCAGGCTGTAATACCGCTCTGCGGGTCATTTTGAATACCGTGGCAATAGCGGCGATCAACGCCGGCACGCACAGGAACATCAAAATACTCTGTACTTCCCACTGCATGGCCAGCAGCTGCGCCCCCATCATGGTACCTGCCACGCCACCAAAGCGGCCGATGCCCTGCATCCAGGCAATGCCGGTTGCGCGACTGTGGGTGGGGTAGAAGGTCGCCGCCAGCGTTTGCAGGCCGGACTGCGCGCCGTTCATGGTAATCCCCATCAGGAAGATAAAGGTGCCCAGCAGCACGATATGGCTGTCCTCGGTGGCCATCGCCACGATCAGCAGCGCGGTAATGACAAAGCCGCTCGACACCACCTTATGGGCGTTCCAGCGATCCATCAGCCAGCCGGCCACCAGAATGCCAAGGGTGCCGCCGAAGGTGAACAGCGAGGTCAGGATCGCCGACTGCTCCAACTGATAGCCCAGTCCCTGCATCAGGATAGGCATCCAGCTCAGCAGCACGTAATAAATTACCAGCCCCATAAAGTAGGTCAGCCACAGCATCAGCGTGCCGGTCAGATAAGGCCGGGTGAACAACAGGCCGACGCTGGTTTTCGACTGTGCCAGTTTCTCTTCATACAGATAGAAACGCGTGACGTTATCGAGATTTTGGCTGACAAAGCGCTGGGCAATGCGTTTGATTTTGATCGCGTCTTTGCCGCGGTTAACCATGTACTTCACCGATTCCGGCAGGAACAGGATCAACAATACCGTCAGCACCAGCGGAGCGATCGCTCCCAGCAACAGCACGCTGTGCCAGCCATAGGCCGGGATCAGCCATGACGAAATCGCTCCGCCGCCTGCGGCACCCAGAGGGAAACCACAGTACATGGTGTTAATCGCCAATGAACGGCAGCGCTGCGGTGCATATTCGGAAATCAGCGTGATGGCGTTCGGCATTGCCGCTCCCAGCCCCAGACCGGTGAGAAAACGCCACAGCGTCAGGCTATTGAGTGAGCCGGCATAGGCGGTGGCCAGGCTTGAAAGACCGAAGAACAGGCATGAAAACACCAACACCCGTTTGCGGCCGATTCGGTCGGAAATCGGCCCGGCGACCAAGGCACCGAGTGACAGGCCCAACAGGGCGGCGCTCAGTACCGGGCCGAGATCCTGTTTCACAATGCCCCAGTCTTTGGCGACCGAAGGGGCGATATACCCCATGGCCGCAGTGTCGAAGCCATCAATGGCCAGGATCAGGAATCCCAAAATGATCAAGGTCCAGTGAAACAGCGAGAATTTGCTGTCGTCGATGGCCTGCTGAATATTCAACTCGGTGGAATGAGCCATGGCACCCTCTAAACGCAGATGTGATTGTGGTGGATGAACCGCCGAAACTGGCGTCCGGCTTGTGCTTGCCTGTATATACATCTGCGTGCGAGCGATTTATGTCAAATATATTTATCTTATACGTTAATTAAATGTTGTTTTTGCGAAGCAGATTACACCGTCAGTGCAAGGGGCTGGCTCAGTAAACTAATTAAATGAAGCCGATAGCCGGTGAGATCGGCTGGCCGCCGAGCGCTGGATAAAATTTAATACAATTTCGCCCGTTTGGTCGCCGGGCCGGAATCTGCGATAATCCCTTTTTACCTTTCCAGATTGAGAAACCGATGCAGTACCCGATTAATGAAATGTTCCAAACCTTGCAGGGCGAAGGCTTTTTTACCGGCGTTCCGGCCATTTTTATCCGCCTGCAGGGCTGCCCGGTAGGATGCAGCTGGTGCGATACCAAACATACCTGGGAAAAGGAAGCCAATCGGGAAGTCGACATGCAACGGATTTTGGTGAAAACCGAAGAGAGCGACGCCTGGGGCAGCGCCAGCGCCGAGCAGTTACTGGCGGTCATTCGCCAACAAGGCTACACCGCGCGCCACGTGGTGATCACCGGCGGTGAACCCTGCATTTACGATCTGACTCCGCTGACTGAATTACTCGAAGAGCACGGCTACGGTTGCCAGATTGAAACCAGCGGCACTCACGAGATCCAATGCTCGGCGAAAACCTGGGTGACGGTTTCACCCAAGGTGAATATGCGCGGTGGCATGAAGGTGCTGAGCCAGGCTTTGCAGCGCGCCGATGAAGTGAAACATCCGGTCGGACGTGAGCGTGATATTGAAGCGCTGGATGCGCTGCTGGCGACGCTGCACGATGAGAAGCCGCGGATTATCGCGTTGCAGCCGATCAGTCAGAAGGAAGAGGCGACCCGCCTGTGTATTGAAACCTGCATTGCGCGCAACTGGCGCCTGTCGATGCAGACCCATAAATATCTGAATATCGCATAAAAAAGTTAACCAAGGATGGTTAGGATTGAAAAGAGAAATTGCTTGGGAAGAACCTTTTGATGACAGCTATGGCCCCGGATTTATTACCAGAATGTTTGTTGTTTCTGGCAGGGTCTATGCAGTGGGTTTTGAGGAAATCTACAACGATCAACAATTGGTAAATAAAGGCATTCATATCAACGCCGACATACCTGATTTCCAATTTCCTGATGCGGGAATGTGGGCTGTCGCATTTGATCAGGTTGAAACGGCTGAAGCGTGGGGGGGTTACAACCACGTGAGATTACCTGGATTATTGGCCGGTAAGGTGCTGCTTAAAGTTGCCAGGTCAATTATTGAGCATTACTATGTATCAAATGCAGGTGCTTATGTTTTCAGTGCTGCACTGGACCGAGAGCATGAGAGGAATGTGGATCTCGTAAGCATTTATAATGGTTTCTTGGGATTAGGCTATAAAAGAACGAAACCGTTGGTCGCACTACCTAATATGAAATGTTATGGCAATCTGGGTGAAGGAGGGAGAGGATATGTCGTCACTACAGAAAGTTACTGATGCTGCAACTCTGGAGCGTTTGTCTTTAGACTTGGGTTCCAAACTTCACGCAGCGGCCAGAGACATCATGAAGAAGAAGTTACAAACTGGCGAATATCAAATGATCAATGGGCGTATTGTTTCTGTTGATCATAAGCGCAGTAAAAAAACTGTTGTAGAGGTTTGAAACAGGACATTTTGTAGAAGGGCGCCATAGGGCGCCCTTTCTTTAGCCTTTATACACGCATCCGGCGGTACAGGTTTCTTTCACCATCACCGCAGTCAGCTCCGGCAACTGGGGTTTAAGCTGCTGCCAAATCCAGGCGGCAAGGACTTCGCTGGTGGGATTTTCCAATCCTGGAATATCGTTCAGATAATGGTGATCCAGGCGCTCCCAAATCGGGGAGAACACGGCTTTAAGCTCGGCGAAATCCATCACCCATCCGGTGTGTGCATCCACTTCACCGGTCACTTCCAGACGCACCATAAACGAATGCCCATGCAGACGGCCACATTTATGGCCCTCCGGCACATGCGGCAAACGGTGTGCGGCTTCAAACTGAAAATCTTTAAACAGCGTGGTTGCCATTATTACGGCCTCATTGACTCAAAAACCGCCGCATAGTACCGGAAAGCTCGCCTGCTTGCCATTTATACTGCTTTAGTCTGGCCGCGCGCCGTTAAACCGGCGTTAACACTTTTTTTGTTTGGTCCGCGCCGCACCTATCGGATGGGGTAATCAGCGGTAAATGCGATTCATTCAAAAATCGCCAAAAAAACCGTTTTATTTTCAAAAGGATAAAAAACGCTCTTTAGCGTTTTAACCACTATCCCTTACCAGAAAAACCGCTTAGTCATTTTGGTTATTATTTATTGCTATCCCTTATTTAATCGTTGCTATTGTGCTCGGTAACCTTACAAACTCTCCTGATCTTTTCAGGACCCCAGACTGAACGAAAAGACAGCGACTGACATTGGCGAGCGCCTAGCTGGATAGGTGCCATACCCGTTGCCTTTCAAACTGCAGCGTTGTTACCTGCACTCGCTCACCCCAGTGGCTTACCTAAGTAAGCGCCTGGGGTGAGCGAGTTGGCCGCCCGGCTGCAGCTTGAAATTCATAGGCTATAAGTAAGGAAATAAGTACTGCGATGACGACTCAGGCTCCTCCAACATCTTTGCTCCCGCTGACGCCCGAACAGCTGGCGCGCCTGCAGGCGGCGATTGGTGAATATTCACCGACGCAGCTGGCGTGGCTGTCAGGTTATTTCTGGGGAATGGTTAATCAACAGCCTGGCAGCGTTGCCATTGCGCCGGTGGCTTCCGCTGCCGCCAGCATCACGGTGATCTCTGCTTCGCAGACTGGCAATGCACGTCGCCTGGCGGAACAGCTGCGCGACGATCTGTTGGCCGCCAAGCTGAGCGTCACCCTGGTGAATGCCGGTGACTACAAGTTCAAGCAGATTGCCCAGGAACGCTTGCTGGTGATCGTCGCCTCCACACAGGGGGAAGGCGAGCCGGCGGAAGAGGCGGTTGCGCTGCATAAATTCCTGTTCTCGAAGAAGGCACCCAAGCTTAACGAAACCGCGTTTGCGGTCTTCGGGCTGGGGGATACTTCCTACGAAAACTTCTGTCAGTCGGGCAAAGACTTCGACGGCAAGCTGGCCGAACTGGGTGCCGAGCGCCTGGTCGAGCGGGTGGATGCCGACGTGGAATATCAGGAACTGGCCACGGCCTGGCGTAAACAGGTAGTGGAAGTGCTGAAAGCCCGCGCGCCGGCGGAAAACGCCGCACCGGGTGTACTGGCCAGCGGCGCAGTTGACCTGCTCGATAGCAGCCCATACAGCAAAGAACAGCCGCTGACCGCGCAACTGGCGGTGAAGCAAAAAATTACCGGCCGTGCGTCAGATAAAGACGTACGCCATATCGAGATTGATCTGGGCGATTCGGGTCTGCGCTACCGACCGGGTGACGCGTTGGGCGTCTGGTTCGATAACGATCCTGCGCTGGTGGACGAACTGGTGCAACTGCTTTGGCTGAAAGGTGACGAGCCGGTAGAGGTCGAAGGTAAAACTCTGCCGCTGGCGCAAGCGTTGCGCAGCCATTTCGAATTGACGCAGAACACTACGCCGATCGTCGACAAATACGCGGCGCTGTCGCGCGACGAGAAATTGATTGGCCTACTGGCAGATAAAGCCGCGCTGCAGCATTACGCGCACAACACGCCGATTGTCGACATGGTGCGTCAGGCACCGGCCGATCTCAATGCCGAACAGTTGATTGGCCTGTTGCGCCCTCTGACGCCGCGCCTGTACTCCATCGCCTCCTCGCAGGCTGAGAACGAAAACGAAGTGCACGTTACCGTCGGCGTGGTGCGCTACGACATTGACGGTCGCGCTCGTGCCGGTGGCGCTTCCAGCTTCCTGGCCGATCGCCTGGAAGAGGACGGTGATGTGCGGGTGTTCATCGAGCACAACGACAACTTCCGCCTGCCGGCCAACCCGGAAACGCCAGTGATCATGATTGGCCCTGGCACCGGCATTGCGCCGTTCCGCGCCTTTATGCAGCAACGTGACGCTGATGGCGCCGGCGGTAAGAATTGGCTGTTCTTCGGCAACCCGCACTTTACCGACGATTTCCTGTATCAGGTCGAATGGCAGCGCTATGTGAAGGATGGCCTGCTGACTCGTATCGATCTGGCCTGGTCACGCGATCAACAACATAAAGTCTATGTTCAAGACAAACTGCGCGAACAGGGCGCGGAAGTGTGGCGTTGGATCCAGGAAGGCGCGCACATTTACGTCTGTGGCGATGCGAACCGCATGGCGAAAGACGTGGAAAACACATTACTGGAACTGGTGGCCGAGCACGGTGGCATGGATACCGAGCTGGCGGATGAATTTTTAAGTGAGCTGCGCCTTGAGCGCCGTTATCAGCGAGATGTTTACTGATGAGTGATAAACACCCGGGGCCTCTGGTGGTTGAAGGCAAATTGGCCGATGCCGAGCGTTTGAAGAAAGAAAGCAACTTCCTGCGCGGCACCATCGCTGAAGATTTGAAGGACGGTTTGACCGGTGGTTTTACCGGTGACAACTTCCTGCTGATCCGTTTTCACGGCATGTACCAGCAGGACGACCGTGATATTCGCGCCGAACGCGCCGAGCAGAAGCTGGAGCCGCGCCACGCGATGATGCTGCGCTGCCGTCTGCCGGGGGGGATTATCTCACCCCAACAGTGGCTGGGCATTGATAAGTTTGCGCAGGAAAGCACCCTGTACGGCAGCATTCGTATCACCAACCGCCAGACCTTCCAGTTCCATGGCATTTTGAAGGGCAACGTGAAGCCGGTTCACCAACTGCTGGGCCGCCTGGGGCTGGACGCGCTGGCTACCGCCAACGACGTTAACCGTAACGTGCTTTGTACTTCTAACCCGGTGGAGTCAGAACTGCATCAGGAAGCCTACGAGTGGGCGAAGAAGATTTCCGAACATCTGTTGCCGCGCACCCGTGCTTACGCGGAAGTGTGGCTGGATCAGGAAAAAGTGGCGACCACAGACGAAGAACCGATCCTCGGGGCGACCTATCTGCCACGCAAGTTTAAAACCACGGTGGTGATCCCGCCGCAGAATGACGTTGATCTGCACGCCAACGACATGAACTTTGTGGCGATCGCCAAAAACGGCAAGCTGGTGGGCTTCAACCTGCTGGTGGGCGGCGGTCTGTCGATTGAACATGGCAACAAGAAAACTTATGCGCGCCAGGCCAGCGAGTTCGGCTACATCCCGCTGGAGCACACGCTGGCAGTCGCCGAAGCGGTAGTGACCACCCAGCGCGACTGGGGTAATCGTACCGATCGTAAAAATGCCAAAACCAAATACACGCTGGAGCGCGTCGGGGTGGATACTTTCCGCGCCGAAGTAGAAAAACGGGCAGGCATCACTTTTGAGCCGATCCGCCCGTACGAATTCACCGGTCGCGGCGATCGCATTGGTTGGGTGAAAGGTATTGATAACCAATGGCACCTGACGCTGTTTATTGAGAACGGTCGGTTATTGGATTACCCGGGGCGTCCGCTGAAAACCGGCGTTGCCGAGATCGCGCGGATCCACAAAGGGGATTTCCGCCTGACGGCCAACCAGAACCTGATCGTCGCCGGTGTGCCGGAAAGCGAGAAAGCGAAGATCGAAGCTCTGGCGCGAGATCATGGTCTGATCGACGATGGGGTCAGCGTACAGCGCCAAAACTCGATGGCCTGCGTATCCTTCCCGACCTGCCCATTGGCAATGGCGGAGGCCGAGCGTTTCCTGCCGGAGTTCGTCACCAAGGTGGAAGGGATCCTGCATCGGCACGGCGTGGGTGACGAGCACATAGTGCTGCGCATCACCGGCTGCCCGAATGGCTGTGGCCGCGCACTGCTGGCGGAGATTGGCCTGGTGGGTAAAGCGGTAGGTCGCTATAACCTGCATTTGGGCGGTAACCGGGAAGGCACGCGTATTCCGCGCATGTACCGAGAAAATATTAACGAAGAAGAAATTCTGCGAGAGATTGACCAACTGGTGGGCCGTTGGGCCACCGAGCGCACGGCAGGCGAAGGCTTTGGTGATTTCACCATCCGCGCCGGTGTGGTCAGGCCGGTGGTCGATCCGGCACAGGATTTCTGGGACTGACGCCATTTGGCCCCGCTGGCACAGGGGGCTGGATCTGCGCGGTATGATTCAAGCATCAGGAGGCAGGCAACATGGCTGAATTCAATCTGGCGGAGCTGAACGCGCTGCCCAAATCAGGGCAGGCGTTGTCACTGGCGGTGGTTAATGGTCAGTTGGAAACCCTTTCCGCCGAGCAACGTGTGGAATGGGCGCTGGAGCATTTGCCGGGCGAGTTTGTACTCTCTTCAAGTTTTGGCATTCAGGCGGCGGTGTGTTTGCACTTGGTGACCAGGATCAAACCGGATATCCCGGTGATCCTTACCGATACCGGCTACCTGTTCCCGGAAACCTATCAGTTTATCGATCAATTGGCCGACAAGCTGAAGTTAAACCTGCAGGTGTTCCGCGCCGAACAGTCGCCTGCCTGGCAGGAGGCACGCTACGGCAAACTGTGGGAGAAGGGCGTTGAGGGCATTGAGAAATACAACCAAATCAACAAGGTTGAGCCGATGAATCGCGCGCTGGAAACCCTCGGCGGGCAGACCTGGTTCGCCGGCCTGCGTCGCGAACAATCGGGCAGTCGTGCTCACTTGCCGGTGTTGGCAGTGCAGCGCGGAGTGTTCAAGATCCTGCCGATTATCGACTGGGACAATCGAAAAATATATCAATACCTGACCGAGCACGGCCTGAGTTACCACCCGCTGTGGGAGCAAGGCTATCTGTCGGTAGGAGATACCCACACTACGCAGAAATGGGAACCGGGCATGAGCGAGGAAGAAACCCGCTTCTTCGGCCTGAAGCGTGAGTGCGGCCTGCACGAAGGCTAATGTAAACTTCCAAGGGCTCGGCATTGGCTGGGCCCTTGTTAATTTAGCAGCATATGTCGCCAGAGTGCCGCACCGATATCTTGGCGGGTATGTAAAATCAGTAGAATATCTACGCGATTTTCTGTCACTTCATACAGCGTGCGGTAGTCGTGACGATCCAAACGTTCACGTACTGCCAGGCCAAACTCGGCTAACTGAGCGTTATAACGGCAGCGTAGTGGGTCAACGCGCAAATGTTCGAGATTTTCGGCAAATATCGCATCAACGAATCTTGCCGCCCCTGGTGGGCCAAGAGTGATGGCTTTAAAGGACTCAATATCACTGAGGCACTGCAATGCGGTATTAGTGAGGTGAACATCATACATGGTGGTGATCCTTACCCCCGTGATGCGCGTAACCTTTGTAATGCCTCTTCAGCAGAAAGTGTTCTGCCTTCAGTGACATCCTGTTTAGCCTTCAATGTTAGCTTCAGCAACGCATGTGTTTGCCGTTCTCGTTCCCAGGCAGCCAGCTCTTCCTGGCGCTCGGCTGCAGTTTGAACGAATAATTCAGCGGTTCCATTTCTCGTCACCCAAACACCTCCCTTGAAAATTTCGGGAGAGCCGAGGCTTTCCCGCGTCGCTTTCTGCGACAGGGTCTTTTGTGTGCTCATCAGTCGGGCTCCTGCTGCGAAATCCTGGCAACAGTATACTCAGTCGAGCATTGGGGTACAAAATTTGTACTGAATTTTACCCCCGATACGACTACTTTTTCTTTGGCGCTTTAGGTGGATGCGCCTGCGCCAGCTCTTTGATCAACGGCAGCAGGATCTGCACGCTCTCGCGGCTGCGTTTATCAATCCGTCCTGGCAAATTACGTTCCAGGTATTGCAGATTATCGTACTGCGGGCGGTGCCAACTTATGCCCTGTGGGAAATGCGGGCTGACGGCACGCTGCTGATAACCGTCTTTCTTGCCCAACGACCAGTTGGTGGCTTCGACGGATAGCACCGGAATACCGGCTTTATCGAACACCTCCTGATCGGAGCAGCAGCCGGTGCCCTTCGGGTGCGCCTGGCTGCCTGGGTTAGTGGCGGCGCTAATGCCATAGCGGTGGGCGATGTCCAGTGCGCGATCGCGGCTCTGTTTCGCCAACTTGGGTGGCGTGTTGTGGCCAGCGTTGAAATACAGTCGATCGCCGGTGATCAGGCTGTCGAGGTTAATCACCAGCACAGTATTGCGTTTTTCTTCCGGGCTCATACGTTGCAGATAGTTCTGCGCCCCCAATGAGCCGATTTCTTCGGCGCTGGTGGCAACAAAGCGCAGGCCATAAGCCGTGGGGATGTTCTTCAGGCGCTCTGCCAACTCCAGCATTACACCGATACCGGAGGCATTGTCATCGACGCCCTGTAGCGTCAGGCCGCCGAGGTTGTTATCCAGGTCGGCGTCGCTTTGTGGCGTATAGGTATCAAAATGCGCCACGATCAGAATTTGCTGCGGATTGCTGCCATTTTTAGCGGCGATCACCGAGCTGGCGGTAACATTATTCCAGTTCTTTTTACCGTCTTTACTGGTGTAGAGATAACGGGTATTGAAGCTGCGGATATCGCTCTGATAACCCATCTTGCTGAACTGCTGGTTTAGATAGTCTGCGGTGAGCAGTTCGGCCGGGCTGCCTGCCATACGGCCGGGGAAATAGGTAGCGATATGGCGGATTTGGTCAGCGGCGAATTTACCCATCGGGAGATCTTTCGCGGGCTGTGTGGCGGCAGAAACGCTGAAAACACCGCCGAGCACTGCCACCAACAGGCCGGCCTTTAGATAAAAGCGGGAAAACATACCGAAAAATCCTTCTTTTTAATGTCGGTAATACCGATTCTTTTTGCGGCCCTCAGTATGAGACTCGGCGGCAGATTAAACAATTTCCACCGCTCTGAAATTTTAGCTGCACAGGCAAAATTTCGGTGCTGTGCGCAACTAATGATGTCGAACCTTGTTCCGTGCAAAATATTGTGCGAAATGCTGGGCACATTACGGGAATCGGTATTTAACCATGGTCGCGGTGTGGTTTATTATTCAGCGATAAGGTTCATATGGATAGAAGGAGAAACCCTGATGTTGGACAAGTGCAATGACAGGTTCGGCCTGATAGAGAAGAAAGCCGAGTGTGTGGAACATACTCTCAATCAGGTCAAAACCGATTTGGCGACGCTGACCATGCGTTCAGTGGAGTTTGTTACCAAAGGCGATTTGCATAAGGAAGTGGGATTGCTACACCGGGAGATCGGTTTGGTTCATAAAGAGATGGCTAATCAAACTAAATGGATGATTAGTGCCATATGGGTGATTAGCACTCTATTGGCTGTAACTGGCCTGTGTATAACCGCCGCGAAGTTTTGGTTTTAACTTCTGCCTCCTTGCGCCTGCCTGGGCTGGATAATCGCCGCGGCCTTACCGGATGTGTAACCGCCGCAAACCCTGACGCTGCGGCCTATATTCCATAAAAGAACTAGTCATTCCTTTTCGTCATTTCAGAGGCTAAATCTCAGCCCGTATAGTCACAGTATCTTCCCGCATTACGAAAAGGCTGTTGTGGACTATCTACCTATATTTGCCGACCTGAAACAACGCCCGGTGTTGGTCGTTGGCGGCGGCGAAGTGGCTGCGCGCAAAGTTGATCTTCTCCTGCGCGCCGGGGCTGAAATACGGATAGTTGCGCAGTCGCTCTCACCGGAACTTGAACATCAGCGTCAGCAGGGGCATATCCGCTGGCTGGGGCAGGCGTTCGCCGCGCAACAGCTGGATGACGTTTTCCTGGTGATTGCCGCAACCGACGACAGCGTGCTGAATGCCCAGGTGTTTAGCGAGGCGGATAAACGCCGAGTGCTGGCTAATGTGGTCGACGATCAGCCGCGCTGCTCGTTTATCTTCCCGTCGATTATCGATCGCTCACCGTTGGTGGTGGCCGTTTCTTCCAGCGGCCAGGCGCCGGTATTGGCACGCATGCTGCGCGAAAAGCTCGAAGCGCTGCTGCCTGCCAGTCTGGGGCAGATGGCGGAGGTGGCCGGGCGCTGGCGCGGCCAGGTGAAGCAACGGCTGAGTTCGATCGGCGAACGTCGTCGCTTTTGGGAGAAAATCTTCGGCGGCCGCTTCTCCACGCTGGTGGCCAATGGCCAGCAGGCGCAGGCGGAGCAACAGTTGGAGCAGGATTTGCAGCAGTTTGCGCTGGGGCGCGAAGGCACCCAGGGTGAAATTGCGCTGGTGGGCGCAGGCCCCGGCGACGTGGGGTTGCTGACCCTGCGCGGGCTGCAGGTGATGCAGCAGGCCGATGTGGTGCTGTATGACCATTTGGTTAGCGATGAAATCCTGGATTTGGTGCGTCGTGACGCCGAACGCATCTGCGTGGGCAAACGTGCCGGCGCACACTCGGTGATTCAGGAAGAAACCAACCGTCTGCTGGTGGAACTGGCGCAACAGGGCAAACGCGTGGTGCGGTTGAAGGGGGGCGATCCCTTTATCTTTGGCCGCGGTGGCGAAGAGCTGCAAGTGGCTGCAGCCGCAGGCATTCCATTCCAGGTTGTGCCAGGTGTAACCGCAGCGGCCGGGGCGACGGCTTATGCCGGCATCCCGCTGACGCACCGTGACCACGCGCAGAGCGTGACCTTTATTACCGGCCACTGTCGCCCCGACGGCGACGGGTTGGATTGGGCCGATCTGGCGCGTGCGCGACAGACTCTGGCTATCTACATGGGCACCATGAAGGCGGCGGATATCAGCCAGCGCCTGATTGCCCACGGCCGCGAGGCCAGCACGCCGGTTGCGGTGATCAGCCGCGGCACGCGTGCGGACCAACAGGTGCAGATCGGTACCTTGCAACAACTCGAACAATTGGCTCAACAGGCACCGTTACCGGCGCTGCTGGTGATCGGCGAAGTGGTGGAACTGCATCACCAAATCGCCTGGTTTGGGCATCAACCGCAGACGGAAGGGGTATCACGCCCAGCCGTCGTGAATTTGGCTTAAGGATCTGTTATGGACGAAAAACGACTCACTCATTTGCGGCAATTGGAGGCGGAGAGTATCCATATCATCCGTGAAGTCGCCGCTGAATTCGGCAACCCGGTGATGCTCTATTCCATCGGCAAAGACTCTTCCGTGATGCTGCACCTGGCGCGTAAGGCGTTCTACCCGGGCACGTTGCCTTTCCCGCTGCTGCATGTGGATACCGGCTGGAAATTCCGCGAAATGTACGAATTCCGTGACCGCACGGCGAAAGAATACGGTTTTGAACTGCTGATACACAAAAACCCGGAAGGCGTGGCGATGGGGATTAACCCGTTCGTGCACGGCAGCGCCAAGCACACCGATATCATGAAAACCGAAGGTCTGAAGCAGGCGCTGAACAAGTACGGTTTTGACGCCGCCTTTGGCGGGGCGCGCCGTGACGAAGAGAAATCGCGCGCCAAAGAGCGCATCTATTCCTTCCGCGACCGCTTCCACCGCTGGGACCCGAAAAACCAGCGCCCGGAGCTGTGGCACAACTACAACGGTCAGATCAACAAGGGTGAGAGCATTCGCGTGTTCCCGCTGTCGAACTGGACCGAGCTGGATATCTGGCAATACATCTTCCTGGAAAAAATCGACATCGTGCCGCTGTATTTGGCGGCACCGCGTCCGGTGGTAGAGCGTGACGGCATGTTGCTGATGGTGGACGACGATCGTATCGATCTGCAGCCGGGCGAAGAGATCAGCCAGCGTATGGTGCGTTTCCGCACCCTGGGCTGCTGGCCGCTGACAGGCGCGGTGGAGTCGGAGGCGGAGACGCTGCCGGAGATCATCGAAGAGATGTTGGTATCCACCACCAGTGAGCGCCAGGGACGGATGATCGACCGCGATCAGTCCGGCTCGATGGAGCTGAAGAAGCGTCAAGGGTATTTCTAAGGAGCCGCCGGATGAAGACTATAGTTTCGCAAAACCAGGCAATTGCCCAGCAAATCGCTGACCAGGGCGGAGTAGAAGCCTATCTGCACGCGCAGCAACATAAAAGCCTGTTACGGTTCCTGACCTGCGGCAGCGTCGACGACGGTAAAAGCACCCTGATCGGCCGCTTGCTGCACGATACCCGCCAGATCTACGAAGATCAGCTGTCAACGCTGCACAGTGACAGCAAGCGCATCGGCACTCAGGGCGAGAAACTCGATCTGGCGCTGCTGGTGGACGGCCTGCAGGCCGAGCGCGAGCAAGGCATCACCATCGACGTGGCTTATCGCTATTTCTCGACCGAAAAACGCAAATTTATCATCGCCGATACCCCGGGACATGAGCAGTACACCCGCAATATGGCGACCGGCGCTTCGACCTGCGATCTGGCGATCCTGCTGATCGACGCCCGCAAAGGGGTGTTGGATCAAACCCGCAGACACAGCTTTATCGCTACGCTGCTGGGGATTCGTCACCTGGTGGTGGCGGTCAACAAAATGGATCTGGTGGACTATAAAGAGTCGGTGTTCGAGCAGTTCAAGCAGGACTATCTGACCTTTGCGCAGCAGTTGCCGAACGATCTGGACATCAAGTTCGTGCCGCTGTCGGCGCTCGACGGCGACAACGTCGCGACCGAAAGCGTGCATATGCCTTGGTACAGCGGCCCTACGCTGCTGCAGGTATTGGAAACCGTGGATGTGATCAGCGAGCGTGAAGCGCAGCCGCTGCGCTTCCCGGTGCAATACGTCAACCGACCGAATCTGGACTTCCGCGGCTACGCGGGCACGCTGTCGGCCGGTGTGGTGCGTGTCGGCCAACGTGTGAAGGTACTGCCTTCCGGCGTGGAATCCACCGTGGCGCGCATCGTCACCTTTGATGGCGACTTGCAGGAAGCAGTGCCGGGCGAAGCCATTACGCTGGTGCTGAAAGATGAAGTGGACATCAGCCGCGGCGATCTGCTGGTCGATGCCGGGGAAACCCTGCAGGCGGCGCAAAGCGCACTGGTCGATGTGGTGTGGATGGCTGAGAAGCCGCTGCTGCCGGGCCAGAGCTATGACATCAAAGTCGCGGGTAAAAAGACCCGAGCGCGTGTGGAAGGCATTCGCCACCAGGTAGAAATCAACTCGCTGGCGCAGCATCAGGCGGATACCCTGCCGTTGAACGGCATCGGTTTGGTGGAGCTGACCTTCGACGAGCCGCTGGTGCTGGACAGCTATCAGCGCAACCATGATACCGGCGGGCTGATCTTTATCGATCGTTTGAGCAACGTTACGGTCGGCGCCGGCTTGATCCGCGAAACCTTGCAAGGTGCGCAAGCGCTGGCGGGGGACCATAGCGCGTTCGAACTGGAACTGAACGCCCTGGTACGCAAGCACTTCCCGCATTGGGGTGCGCGCGACCTGCTTGGGGGCAAATAACGTGACCGAGGATCAACGACGGCCCACCGGGCCGGATGATGACAACGTGGTCTGGCATCCGCATGCGGTAGCGCGTGCGGATCGCGAAGCCCGTAATGGCCATAAAGGCGTAGTGTTGTGGTTTACCGGGCTGTCCGGCTCGGGTAAATCCACCGTTGCCGGTGCGCTGGAGCAGGCGCTGCACGCCCTTGGCGTCAGCACCTATTTGCTGGATGGCGATAACGTGCGTCACGGCCTGTGCCGCGATCTGGGATTCTCAGATGACGATCGGCGCGAGAATATTCGCCGCGTGGGTGAAGTGTCCAAACTGATGGTAGATGCCGGGCTGGTGGTGCTGACCGCGTTTATTTCACCGCACCGCACAGAGCGGCAGATGGTGCGCGAACTGCTTGATGAAGAGCGCTTTATCGAGGTGTTTGTCGACACGCCACTGGCGATTTGTGAGCAGCGGGATCCGAAGGGGTTGTACAAAAAAGCCCGGGCCGGGGAACTGCGTAATTTCACCGGAATCGACTCGGTTTACGAGGCCCCGCAACGGCCGGATATTCACCTTGATGGCCAACAATTGGTAACAAATTTGATTGCGCAATTGTTAGACGTGTTGCGTGGTCGGGCTATTATCAAACCCTGAATTCAAAAAAGCGTGTGGCGTTTTTGCGCCATACGCTTTTTACGCTAAGCTCGCCGCAGAGCGCGCCGAATAACCAGGGATTACTATGCAAAATGTCTCGCCTGTCTTGATCGACTCTACGCTTGAAAAAGAGGAACCCTCGTATTCTTTCCTGGGCGGCGTCTGCGGCTTTGTTTTCTACTGGCTGGCGTTCGCGGTGCCTTTTGTGGTCTACGGTTCCAACACGCTCTTCTTCCTGCTCTACACCTGGCCGTTCTTCCTGGCCCTGATGCCGGTATCGGTACTGATTGGCATCACGCTCAGCATGCTGTTGCGCGGTCGTCTGATCCTGACGCTGCTGCTGACCGGCGCTATCGTGCTGTGTCTGTTCTGGCTGGTATTCAGTTTTCTCACCGGCTGGTGAGAGAGTGGGCGCAGTTGCCTGCGCCCGAAGCATTGCAAAGCCGTGCCGAAGGTTACAAAACTTTGCTTAGAAAAGCCTGAGTGCGCGGGTTGGTCGGATTGCTGAAAATCTGCTGCGGTGTGCCTTCTTCCTGAATGATCCCCTGATCGATAAACAACACCCGATCGGCCACTTCACGGGCAAAGCCCATCTCGTGGGTTACCACCACCATGGTCATACCTTCGTGTGCCAATGACTTCATCACCGCCAGCACTTCGCCGACCAACTCGGGATCAAGTGCTGAGGTGGGTTCGTCGAACAACATGATTTTTGGCTCCATCGCCAGCGCCCGGGCAATGGCCACCCGTTGTTGTTGGCCGCCGGACAGGCTGCTGGGATAGGCGTCTATCTTATCCAACAGACCCACTTTGCGTAACAGCGCTTCTGCACGCAGGATGGCGTCGGCACGCGACAGTTTTTTCACCCCCATCGGCGCCATAATAATATTCTCCAGCACCGTCATATGCGGGAACAGGTTAAAGCGCTGAAACACCATCCCCACGCTTTCACGCATTTTATTGAGATCGGTTTTCTGGCTGTGAATGGCGAAACCGTTGACCAGGACTTCGCCGCCGGAAAGCGTCTCCAGCGCGTTGATACAGCGCAGAAAGGTACTTTTACCGGAACCGGATGGGCCAATGACGCAGACCACTTCGTTGGCCGCGATCTCGCAGGAGATACCACGCAGTACGTGGCTTTCGCCGAATTGTTTTTGCAGGTTATGTACGCGAATCACTTTTCCCGAACCTCTTTTCCATGTGTTGCACCATCAGCGAAAGCAGGAAGGTGAGGACCCAATAGACCAGCGAAATGGTCAGGTAGGGCTCCCAATAGGTGGCATAGGCGCCGGAAACCGTGCGGGCGGCATAGGCCAGATCGGCAAGCCCAATGGCGGAGGCCAGCGAAGAGTCTTTGACGATGGCAATGGCATTGTTGCCCAGCGGCGGCAGCATGCGGCGAAACGCCTGCGGCAGGATCACTTTGCGCATGGTTTTGCCGTAGCTCATGCCCAGCGAACGTGAAGCTTCCATCTGGCCGCGATCGATAGATTGAATGCCGGCGCGGAAAATTTCCGAGACGTAGGCACCTGCGTTAAGCGTAATCGCCACCACGCAGGAGAGAAATGCGCCGTAATCGGAGCGTAGCGCGCGGGCGAAATCGGTGCTCATCAGACCGCTGGTGACCAGCAGACCGTCACGAGGGTTGATAAACAGCGGCACCAGCGCGAAATGCACCACCATAATCTGGACAAACAGCGGCGTACCGCGGAAGGCGCTGATGTAGATGCGCACCGGCCACTGAACGCCATAATGCAGTATCGGTTTCCAGATGCCGTGTGGTGCCTGCGCCAGACGACCGAGCCCGAGGAGCAGCCCCCAGGTGGTGCCCAGTATCACGCAGATAATGGTGCATTTGATGGTCATCCAGGCGCCTTCCATAAACAGCGGGGCATATTCCTGGATAATCTCCCAACGGAAATTCAATGGGTGTTCCTTCTCGGTGTTCTCACGATAGTGTTGCTCCGGAGCTCGTGCGAGCTCCGGTCACTTAAGGCTTATTCGGCAGGCAGTGTCGGCACGTTGCTGTCAAACCAGGTCTGGTAAATTTTGGCGTAGGTGCCGTCGGCGATGATTTTCTTCAGGCCGGCGTTGATTTTACCGCGTAGTTCATCGTTGCCTTTGGCAACGGCAATGCCGAAATACTGACGTTCGAATTTGGCGTCTGACACCAATTTGAACTCTTTTTCCGGGTGGGTTTTTATGTAGAACTTGGCTACGCCAACGTCACCTACGGCTGCGCCGATGCCGTCTTCGTACAACTCCTGCAGCAGCAGCGGGGTATTGTCGAAACGTTTGATGGCGGTGCTGTTTTTACCCAGCACGTCGGATACCACGATGTCGCCGGTGCTGGAGTTCACCACGCCAACTTTCAGCGCTTTCAGCGCGGCAATAGAGTTCACTTGAGAGTCTTTGGGAACCACGATGGTCTGCTCCGCCGGGAAATAAGGGGCAGAGAAATCAACCATTTGCTTGCGTTTATCGGTGATGGTGATGCCGGAAATAATGATGTCGCGATCGCCGGAGTTCAGCGTGGCAAAGATGCCTTCCCACGGTGTATTTACCAGCTTGACCTGGAAGCCTTCGGCCTTGGCGACGGCCTTGATGATATCAATATCAAAGCCTTCCAGCTGTTTGCTGCTGTTTTCGAATTCGAACGGACGATAGGTGCCGCCGGAGCCGACGACGTAAGTGGGTTCTGCCGCCAGAGCAGAAGCCGACAGGGTGGCGGCCAGGCAGGCGCCAATCAGAATTATGCGTTTTAACATCACTATCCCCGATAATTAAAAGTTATTCATTGGATTTATTTATGCACTATGTGTGCATAAAAATAACCTTCAATGAATAAAAATACAACTCCTACCTGATGGTGTGATTTTTAATGGTGATAAATATGCACTTTTCTATTGTGATTGGCGGAAGCGTTGGTGAAATGGCGGCGCAGCCAGTTTTTCTTGCTGCATAACCGATAAAAACTCTGAGAGTGGGATTACAGAGAGGTCGAGCGGTGACTTATCGGGTGAAAGTGCTTTTTTTTGCCGCTTTCGGCGCGAATTTAGGTTATAAACTCAAGAAATTCTCATCCTACTCTGAATTTGGCGGTGAAATGCCGTTCCCAGTGTGGAGTCCAACGAAAAGTTGTGGGATGATTAGGCGGTTTTTCAGGGGGCGGAGATGGGAAAACTTACGCTGTTATTGCTGGCATTGCTCGGTTGGTTACAGTATTCACTGTGGCTGGGCAAAAATGGTGTTCACGATTACGTGCGGGTCAATGATGACGTTGCGGTCCAGCAGGGCAGCAATGCTAAATTGAAAGCGCGTAACGATCAGCTGTTCGCCGAAATCGACGATTTGAACGGCGGTCAGGAAGCGATCGAAGAGCGTGCGCGCAATGAACTGAGCATGATCAAGCCCGGTGAGACTTTCTATCGTCTGGTTCCTGACCAATCCAGACGCAACGCGGCGTCCGCCTCGCAAAATAACCTACAAAAGTAACGCATGAATCACTCCGCAGGAACCTTTCCACCGGTGATTGCCGTCCTGCCCGCTGCCGGTATCGGCAGCCGTATGCAGGCGGATTGCCCGAAGCAGTATTTAACCATCGGCCACCAAACCATTCTCGAGCACGCGATCCATGCGCTATTGCGCCATCCGCGTATTCCGCAGGTGATTGTGGCGATCGGTCCCGATGACCAGCAGTTCCACCAGTTACCGATTGCCAAAGATCCGCGCGTGCGGGTCACCGTCGGCGGTCAGCAACGCGCCGATTCGGTGATGGCCGGGTTGCAACTGGCCGGCGAGGCCAAATGGGTGCTGGTACACGACGCGGCAAGGCCCTGCCTGCATGCCGAGGATCTGGAACGCCTGCTGGCGATCACCGAACACAGCGAGGTGGGGGGCATTTTGGCCGCGCCGGTGCGTGATACCATGAAGCGTGCCGAACCTGGTCGCAGTACTATCTCACACACCGTTGAACGCCAGGATCTGTGGCATGCGTTAACTCCGCAACTGTTCCCGCTGGCGTTGCTCAAGCTCTGCCTGCAGCGAGCGATGGATGACGGTGCGACGGTCACCGATGAGGCTTCTGCCCTGGAGCATTGTGGCTATCATCCGCTGCTGGTCAGTGGACGCTCGGACAATATTAAAGTCACGCGCCCGGAAGATTTGGCGCTGGCGGCCTTTTACTTAACTCAGTTGGACAATTAAGGAGCGCATCATGCGTATCGGTCACGGTTTTGACGTACATAAATTTGGTGGCGAAGGGCCGCTGGTGATCGGTGGTGTTCGCATCCCTTATGAAAAAGGGTTGCTGGCCCATTCGGACGGAGACGTGGCCCTGCATGCGGCGACGGATGCCCTGCTGGGAGCGGCGGCGCTTGGGGATATCGGTAAACTGTTTCCGGACACCGATCCGGCCTTCAAAGGCGCCGACAGCCGTGAGCTGCTGCGTGAAGCCTGGAAACGCATCCGCGCCAAAGGTTATCGCCTGGGGAACCTGGATATCACTATTATTGCCCAGGCGCCCAAAATGGCACCGCATATTCCGCAGATGCGCATTTTCCTGGCGGAAGACCTGCAGTGCCATATGGACGACGTTAACGTGAAAGCCACAACCACCGAACAGCTTGGTTTTACCGGGCGTGGCGAGGGCATTGCCTGCGAAGCGGTTGCCTTGTTGATCAAGGAATAACGCATGGATATGGCTAATTTGACCTGGCTGCACGGCCAGCCGCAAAGCACAGGCGTGCTGAAAGCCAGCCCGGAAGATTTCGTGGTGGTGGAAGATCTGGGCTTTGAGCCGGACGGAGAAGGCGAACATGTGCTGGTGAACATCCGCAAGAACGGATGTAACACCCAGTTTGTCGCCGATTATCTGGCGCGTTTCGCCGGCATTCACGCCCGTTCTGTCAGCTACGCCGGCCTGAAAGATCGCCATGCGGTGACCGAACAATGGTTCTGCCTGCATCTGCCGGGCAAAGAAACGCCTGATTTCAGCCAGTTCTCGCTGGAGGGCTGCGAAGTGCTGGCCAGTGCCCGCCATCTGCGAAAAATGCGCATCGGTACGCTGAAAGGCAATGCTTTCACTCTGGTGCTGCGTCAGATCTCCGATCGACAGGATGTGGAACAGCGCCTGCAGGCCATTGCGGCGGGTGGCGTGCCGAACTATTTCGGCAGCCAGCGTTTTGGTCGCGGTGGCAATAACCTGGTCATGGCGCGTCGCTGGGCGAATGATGAGATCCGGGTTAAAGAACGCAGCAAGCGCAGTTTTTATCTTTCCGCCAGCCGCAGCGCGCTGTTTAACCTGATCGCCAGCCGGCGCTTGGCCAATCAACAGCACCGCACGGTGCTGGAAGGGGATGCGCTGCAACTTACCGGCCGCGGCAGTTGGTTTGTCGCCAAACCGGACGAACTGGCTGAGTTGCAGCAGCGGCTGGATGCCGGTGAGCTGTTGATTACCGCACCGTTGCCGGGCGACGGCGAACCGGGCACCGCCGGGGAAGCGCTGAACGTTGAACAACAATGTTTGGCGGAACAGCCGGAGCTGATGGCGTTGTTAAAGCGGGAACGCGTTGATCCGGCTCGTCGCGCGTTGTTGCTGCAGCCGCAAAAGATGCAGTGGAATTGGTGGGACGATGCCACCGTTGAATTGCGTTTTTGGCTGCCGGCCGGCAGTTTTGCCACCAGCGTGGTGCGCGAAATCATGCGGCAAGAGAGCAGTGACGCGGACATTAGCGAGTAATAAAGAAAACCTGCAGACGCAGGTTTTTTTTCGTCTGGCGAATGGTGACCGCGAAACTTGGGGGCTTTTGACCTGCCAGTGGCTGGACGGTCAAAATTCGTCTTTCCCTTGGTTACTGGACACGCCGGGGGGAGTAAACATAATATCTGCTGGTTAAGTACCGCCTTTTGGGCGGCTATTGCGGGTATTTAAATGCCAGGCTGCGTGAAACGCTGCGTGGGTGAGAGAGATAAAAGAAGACAACCTCTTATGCGGATATTGCTGAGTAATGACGACGGAGTTACCGCCCCAGGTATTCAGATGCTGGCGGCGGCGCTGCGAGAATTCGCTGAGGTGCAGGTTGTGGCGCCCGATCGTAACCGCAGCGGTTCTTCCAATGCATTGACGCTGGAGTCGCCGCTGCGCACCCTGACGTTGCCCAATGGTGACATTGCAGTGCAGCAGGGAACGCCGACCGACTGCGTGTATCTGGGGGTGAATGCCTTGATGCAGCCTGCGCCGGACATCGTGGTTTCCGGCATCAACGCCGGGCCCAATCTTGGCGATGACGTTATCTATTCCGGCACCGTAGCCGCCGCCATGGAGGGGCGCCATCTGGGCTTGCCCGCATTGGCGGTGTCGTTGAACGGCCATCAACATTACGCGACTGCGGCGGCAATCACCTGCCGCGTGCTGCGCGCGTTACAGCGTGAACCGTTGCGAACGGGGAAAATTCTGAATATTAACGTGCCGGATTTGCCGCTGGACCAGATCAAAGGCATTCGCGTGACTCGATGCGGCAGCCGCCACCCGGCCGACAAAGTATTCTGCCAGCAGGATCCGCGTGGGCAAAACCTCTATTGGATCGGGCCACCGGGTGATAAGTTTGATGCCGGGCCGGACACCGATTTCGCTGCTGTGGAGCAAGGTTATGTGGCGATTACGCCCTTACAGGTGGATTTAACCGCCTATGCAGCCCAGGACGTGGTAAAAACGTGGTTAACCAAAGCAGGGGTTGGCGGGGAATGGTGAACAAGCGTATGCAAACATTGCTGACGCAGCTGCGTCAACAGGGGATCCGGGACGAACGGTTGCTACAGGCGATCGAAGCAGTGCCGCGTGAACGCTTTGTTGATGAGGCACTTGAACACAAGGCTTATGAGAATACGGCGTTACCTATTGGCTCCGGCCAAACTATCTCTCAACCTTATATGGTTGCACGCATGACCGAACTGCTGAATCTGACGCCAACCTCCAGAGTATTGGAGATCGGCACCGGTTCTGGCTATCAAACCGCTATCCTGGCGCATCTGGTACAGCATGTTTGTTCCGTTGAACGTATTAAGGGGCTGCAATGGCAGGCCAAGCGGCGGCTGAAACAACTCGATCTTCACAATGTTTCCACTCGTCATGGCGATGGCTGGCAGGGTTGGGCATCGCGAGGGCCGTTTGATGCCATCATTGTCACAGCAGCGCCGCCGGAGATCCCTCCGGCGCTGATGGAGCAGTTGGACGACGGTGGCATTCTGGTGTTACCTGTCGGTGAGCAGGCCCAAACTCTGAAGTACATTCGGCGACAGGGAAGCGAGTTTGTTATCGATACCGTCGAAGCGGTGCGTTTTGTTCCCCTGGTGAAGGGTGAACTGGCCTAGCGATTGTCTGAATTTTCGGCAGGAAACGAAATCTGTTGCACTTTCATCACCTCCGGTTAATGTTTTAACGTTTCAATAAAACTAATTTTCAATACAATTGCCTTTCTGCGTAGTTGTCTTATGGTGCAGCAGCGCTAATGTGGTTAGCATTGGCGCGCTGTTTTGA
>RCUM01000293.1_pt1 | contig 33139 bp, 30 predicted proteins | sample 2166141 | NCBI WGS metagenome assembly RCUM01 (sample SAMN09932756, study PRJNA488358) | compost metagenome | isolation source: compost soil in crotonic acid-enriched | place: Germany: Experimental Botanical Garden
TTGAACCGCGCAATGTGCTGAACCGAGTGTGGCAGCGTTTGCGTCAGCGCGGGCTATCCCCCGTAGTAGCGGTAGAGTTGGAGTTCTATCTCATCGATCGCCAACGCGATTCGGAAGGCTATCTGCAGCCGCCGTGTGCGCCGGGCACTCAGGAGCGCAATACCCAAAGCCAGGTGTATTCGGTTGACAATCTTAACCACTTTGCCGACGTGCTGAGCGAGATTGACGAATTGGCGCGTATGCAGGGCCTGCCGGCAGACGGTGCGGTGGCGGAGGCTTCACCCGGCCAGTTTGAAGTCAATCTGCATCATACCGACAACGTCCTGCAGGCCTGTGACCATGCGCTGGCATTAAAACGCCTGATCCGCATGGTGGCGGAAAACCACAACATGCAGGCCACCTTTATGGCCAAACCCTACGAAGAACACGCCGGTAGCGGCATGCACGTGCATATCAGCATGCTGGACCGGCAGGGCAACAACGTACTGGCAGACGACGACGGTGAAGACTCCGCGCTGCTGAAACAGGCGCTGGCCGGGATGATTGCCCTGATGCCTTCTTCTATTGCGTTGCTGGCACCGAACGTTAACGCCTATCGTCGTTTCCAGCCGGGCATGTACGTGCCGACCCAGGCGTCCTGGGGCCATAACAACCGCACCGTGGCGCTGCGCATTCCCTGCGGCGATCGCGACAGTCATCGCGTGGAGTATCGCGTAGCCGGTGCCGATGCCAACCCTTATCTGGTCATGGCGACCATTCTGGCCGGTATTGTCTACGGCCTGGAAACCACCCTGCCGCTGCAAGAGCCGGTGACTGGCAACGGGCTGGAGCAGGAGGGGCTACCGTTTCCGATCCGCCAAAGCGATGCGCTGTATGAGTTTGAGCATCAGCCGGTATTGAATGCCCTGCTGGGCGAAAGGTTCAGCCATGTTTACCTGGCTTGTAAAACGGATGAGCTGGTGCAGTTTGAGCGCCTGATCACCGAAACCGAAATCGAGTGGATGCTGAAAAACGCCTGACCCGCTCGACGCCAATCCTACCGCGCGCGTATGGCGCATTCCGCCGGCTATCCTGTGGCCTGCGATGCTGCGCGCTGCGGTAAAGCATTGCTTCCACTTTGGCGTACAGGACGCCGGCGAGGAAATAACCATGACAGCCATAACTGTTTCATCCGTCTGCGCAGGCATCTGCCTGTGCCGCAGTGAATACGGGCCAGCCGCTGGCCGAGTTTTATTGTCTTTAAACCACACTTCCCGCCGCCTGAGCAGCAGTTTCCCCGCGGCCTCTCTGAATGACGTTAAACGGTTACCAGCAGAGGACAACGAGGGGAAGAGCCATGACGACTAATGTGACTGACATCAATGAGGCAGCAAAGCCGCAACTGCGTAAAAGCCTGAAGCTGTGGCAAGTAGTGATGATGGGCCTGGCCTATCTGACGCCAATGACGGTATTCGACACTTTCGGCATCGTCTCCGGCCTTACCGACGGTCACGTACCGGCCTCCTATTTACTGGCGCTGGCCGGCGTGCTGTTTACCGCCATCAGCTACGGCAAGCTGGTGCGCCAGTTCCCGACCGCCGGTTCAGCCTACACCTATGCGCAAAAAGCCATAAATCCGCACGTCGGTTTTTTGGTGGGTTGGTCTTCACTGCTCGATTATCTGTTCCTGCCGATGATCAATACCCTGTTGGCGAAAATTTACCTGACTGCGTTGTTCCCGGAAGTGCCGCCGTGGATATGGGTGGTGGGCTTTGTGATTATCATTACCGCCATCAACCTGAAAAGCGTCAATCTGGTGGCCAACTTCAATACCCTGTTCGTACTGGCCCAGGTGGCAATCATTGTGGTGTTTATCTTCCTGGTGGTACGTGGCCTGCACAACGGTGAAGGACTGGGGACGGTATGGAGCCTGCAACCCTTCGTCAGCGAAAATGCGCATTTACTGCCGATCATCACCGGCGCCACCATCTTGTGTTTCTCTTTCCTCGGCTTTGATGCGGTGACCACGCTATGTGAAGAAACGCCCGATGCCGCCAGGGTGATCCCGCGCGCTATCTTTCTGACCGCGCTGTATGGTGGGGTGATCTTCATCAGCGTGTCATTCTTTATCCAACTGTTTTTCCCTTCGATTCAGCGGTTCCATCAGCCGGATGCGGCACTGCCGGAAATAGCGCTGTACGTGGGCGGCAAGCTGTTCCAGTCGATTTTCCTGTGCGTCACCTTTATCAACACCCTGGCCTCGGGCCTGGCATCGCATGCCAGCGTTTCACGGTTGTTGTATGTGATGGGGCGCGATAACGTGTTCCCGGAAAAATATTTCGGCTATATCCACCCGAAATGGCGCACGCCATCACTCAACGTGTTGCTGGTGGGGCTGGTCGCACTGTCTGCGTTGTCTTTCGATCTGGTCACGGCGACCGCATTGATCAACTTCGGTGCGCTGGTGGCTTTTACCTTCGTTAACCTGTCGGTGATCAGTCATTTCTATATTCGCGAGGGGCGTAACAAGAGCTGGAAGGATCGCTTCAACTACCTGTTCCTGCCATTGGTCGGCGCGTTAACGGTCGGCGTGTTGTGGTTAAACCTGGAAAAAAGCTCGCTGACCATGGGACTGATCTGGGCGGTTATGGGCTTTGGTTACCTGGCGTATCTCACCCGGCGTTTCCGCCAGCCGCCACCGCAGCTGGAACGACAACCGCAGCAATAACTGAGTCAGGCGGGGATTCCCGCCTTTCTTTTTTGTCCGTCGGACAGTAGAGTGAAAATACTGATAAAAAATAACCGATTGGATCACCTCCATGTCTTCACTCCCCGTTTCGTATAAAGCCACTTTGCTCGGTCTGCTGGCGATCCTGCTGTGGAGCAGCGTGGTTGGCCTGATCCGCAGCGTCAGCGAAGGGTTGGGGCCCATTGGCGGTGCCGCGATGATCTACAGCGTCAGCGCAGTTTTTCTGCTGTTGGCGCTACGGCTACCGAATCTTCGCCATTTTCCGCGCGCCTACCTGCTCCTCGGCAGCCTGCTGTTTGTCAGCTATGAAATCTGTCTGTCGCTGTCGCTGGGCTATGCCAACACCCGCTTGCAGGCCATCGAGGTCGGGATGATCAACTACCTTTGGCCCTGTTTCACCGTACTGATGGCGCTGGTGTTTAACGGACAAAAGGCCAAGTGGTGGCTACTGCCCGGATTACTGCTGTCATTGTTCGGTATCGGTTGGATCATGAGCGGTGAGGGCGGCTGGTCACCGGCGCAAATGCTGGCTAACGTACGCAGTAATCCATTGAGTTATTCGCTGGCCTTTGGTGGCGCGATAATTTGGGCGTTATATTGCAACCTGACCAAGAGAATTGCCCAGGGCCATAACGGCGTGGTGCTGTTTATTACCCTGACCGCCGTTGCGCTGTGGGTGAAATACGCCTTTAGCCACGAAAGCGGCATGCAGTTCACCCTGCCGGTGACCCTGACGTTACTCTGTGCCGGCATGGCGATGGGGGCGGGGTACGCGGCGTGGAATGTGGGTATTCTGCACGGCAATATGACGCTGTTGGCGACGGTATCCTATTTTACCCCGGTGCTGTCGGCGGTATTTGCCGCACTGGTATTGAATACCGCACTGACCGCCAGTTTCTGGCAGGGCGTGGTAATGGTGACTCTGGGATCGTTAATTTGTTGGCGGGCAACCCGAGGAAACTAACGGAAATGCTCCGCCGGTTGCCCAATGTTGAACTAGAATCTAACTAGCAGACAAACATGAAGGAACATAAAAATGAGAGACGATATCCAATTCATTCAGCAGCCAGAGATTGACGGTGGAAGTTATATGCGCGGTGATACCGTGCGCCTGACTACCGCCAATCTGCGCCATGAATATCAGCTTGATGTCAGCATTCTGCGCCGGGAAGACAAACTGATTTATGGTTCGGTGATCGCCGCCGCGCCGAAGGTGGATATCCCCCCCAGGGAGTGGGAGATCCAGCCGGGGCAAGAGGTGGTATTCCGTAAGGAAAATATCGCCAAGGCAATACCTTCAATTAGCTGAATCCTGGCAAGTGTTCCGCCGTATCCTCCGTTTTCCTCAGTAGCATTCCCAAGAAATGCCGGTGCTATAAACACCGGCTTTTTCATTTCTGCGAAAAGATCCGGTAACTTTTTGTGTTGCGCACAATTGGCACAGAAACTGCTTTAAAAATCACCGTGCATGACAAAAATCACAGCGAACGTGAATTTTCATGAAACATAATTTGACAAATGTGAACGCAATCGATTACCTATTCGCGAAATGCATAACTGGATCACAGATTATTACACTCAGTGATTTCTATAATGCGCGCGTCGCCCGAGAAGTTTGTCAGCGGGGCAACGCCAGGTGTCGTCAGACTCATTGTCATCTTTTCTAACGGGCAGGAAATGGCCCTTTAAGCATGTGGTAATAAAATGAAAAAAATAGCTCTCGCAGCAGGTATCCTGCTCGCAGCGTCTTACAGTGCATCATCAATGGCTGATAGCAAAGACAGCCAATACGTCTCGGATTGGTGGCACCAGAGCGTTAACGTGGTGGGCAGCTACCACACCCGTTTCGGACCTCAGTTGAACAACGACGTCTACCTGGAGTACGAAGCCTTCGCTAAAAAAGATTGGTTTGATTTCTATGGCTACGTCGATGTGCCTAAATTCTTCGGCGTTGGCAACACCCCGGACCGTGGTATCTGGGACAAGGGCTCACCGATGTTTATGGAGATCGAACCTCGTTTCTCTATCGATAAACTGACCGGTACCGATCTGAGCTTTGGTCCATTCAAAGAATGGTACTTCGCCAACAACTACATCTATGACCTGGGCCACGACACCGACGGCCGTCAGAACACCTGGTACATGGGTCTGGGCACCGATATCGAAACCGGCCTGCCGATGAGCCTGTCGATGAACATCTATGCCAAATACCAGTGGGAAAACTACCAGGCTGCCAACGAAAACAGCTGGGATGGTTACCGCTTCAAGGTGAAATACTTTGTGCCGTTGACCCAGGTGTGGGGCGGCAATCTGAGCTACATCGGCTTTACCAACTTTGACTTTGGTTCCGATCTGGGCAAAGACAGCAACTGGACCGACGGCACTGGCAAACAGGTTCGCACCAGCAACTCGATCGCTTCCAGCCATATTCTGGCGCTGAACTACGATCACTGGCACTACTCCTTCGTGGCTCGTTATTTCCATAACGGTGGCCAATGGCAGGATGGGGCAGATATTGGTACCCCACAGGGCCCAATCAAATCCACCGGCTGGGGCTACTACCTGGTTGCCGGTTATAACTTCTGATTTTCCGTGGTATCAGAAACAGAAAACCCCGCTTTGGCGGGGTTTTTTTTCGTCATCACTGCACTTGTTCAGCGGGTAAATGTCGCACCGGCATAAATAATCGTCCTTTGATTACGTGGCATTCATTATCAATCCAACTGATGATTTGTTCACGGCTCACGCCTTCGGATTGCGCGTAGCGGTGAAGATCGCCATTAAAGTGCTGCGTGATATATTCCATGAGGGTCATTTGCATGTCTTTTGCTCCTGAACGCCCACCCGTCGCCAACTGGCTACCGCGGGAGGTTAAGGTTTCTCAGACGCTGAATTTAAAGTATTGGCAACCAAATCTCAACAAAAAGCACTGTATTGGTGCATCTGATGTCTAATTATTGGTAAAAATAATCCCGCACTGAGCGGCGGGAAATCGTCAGAATTATCATTCTGGATGATAATAAATGATTTGAGGTGCGACGAAAAAGAGCAAGCTAACTCTTTTTTGTGACACTGCCAAACTACGGCAAGACTTATTTTGCTGCAAGAAAAATCTGGGCTTAAAATTCGGTTTTATCGAATTGTTTTGCGCTGGAATAATATTTCTCAACATTGCCTGCCACAGGTCTCTAAAGGGGATCATACTCTCAGAGTTTTCCGCATGCTTTATGTGGGGAATTAGGCTTATAGTGACGTTAATAACCCATGCAGGAAGTGAAATCATGAGCAAACGTCGTACTACTCTCACAGTGCTGGCGCTGATTGTTTCGATGGGCCTGTCATCCGCCCCGGCATTTGCCGATAAAGGGGGCAACGGTAACGGTAACGGTCATGGCAACAGCGGTAATCATGGTAATAACGGCAATCATGGGAATAAAGCCAAAGGCAACGAGAGTGACCAGGGGCTGGTTTCCGTCAGTATTACCCGCGATCGTGCACGTTCACTGGCACGAAACTATGGTTTGACCGGCTACAGCTCATTGCCGCCGGGGATTGCAAAAAATCTGGCGCGCGGCAAGCCGCTGCCTCCGGGCATCGCCAAGAAAATGGTGCCGTCATCCATGTTGCGAGATCTGCCTTACTACCCGGGCTATGAATGGCGTATTGCCGGTGACGATCTGGTGCTGGTGGCGCTGAGTACCGCCCTGGTGGCCTCGGTGATCAACGGCGTATTTAACTAAGATTACACACTCCGTTTTAAAGCCTCGCCTCGGCGAGGCTTTTTTATTTGCCTGGGGTAGGGGAACGTGGTGAACTCTTTTCCTGATTATTTTCGAGAAGATAAGGAATGGTCATGTTCAGGACGTTATTGATTGCCTGCTGTCTGGTCAGTTTTTCAGCGCTGGCGGACGGCGGTGCAGCGCTCGGCGAACTGGTTAATCAGCGGTTGGCTTATATGAAAGACGTTGCCGGTTACAAGGCGCAGCAGCATTTGCCGATCGAGGATTTGGCGCAGGAATCTAAAGTGTTGGCTGGCGCGCAAGCAGAGGCAGAACGCCTGGGATTGGATCCGCTGACGGTGCGGCCATTTATCATGGCGCAAATGGATGCCGCCAAGGCAATTCAGTACCGTTTCCGCGCCGACTGGCTGGCACAACCGGAAAATGACTGGCAGCCGCGCCCGCTGGATAGCGTGCGGCCACAAATTGCCGAACTCAGCAGCCGCATTTTACAGCGGCTGGCGCGGCAGTTAAAAACCGGCCCGCTGACCGAAGCCGCCCGTAACAGTTTCATTCACACTCTAACGCAGACTAACCTCAGTGAGGCCGACAAGCAGCGGCTGTTTACCGCCTTACTGGCCGTTCGGGCCGGCAAACCGGGGTGATCGGCAGGATTAATCGCCACCGGCACCGCTACGCTGAAAGGTCAGCACCCGGCTGCGGTTGGCAATCAAATTCACGCTATATCCACGAAAGTACAGGCAAAAACGCTTCTGCCACGGGCCGTCGCTGCTTTCGACCAGCATGCGGCCCTGACCCAGTGAGCTGATAGTGCCGTACTGCGCTGCGGGGCCAACGCCAATGTGTACCTGGTCACCGCAAATTTCAAAGGCGGTGCGGTATTGCGGGTGATACCACAAACCCTGCACGTGTTTCAGACACTCGCGGTTGGCCGTGACCGGCAGGAAACGGCGTTCCACGTGGCAGACTTCTCCCTCAACCGCTTCGCCGGTCCATTTCAGCCGCATCGGCATATGGGCGGAAAGCGAGACCGCGTAGCCGTCATCGGCCTGATACAGCGGTTCATCGCTCCCCATATAGGCGACATTACCGTCCTTCACTTCCAGCCAATAGGGATCGGCTACCGTGGTGTAAATGCCATCGGGAATGGCGCAGCTGCGTTGCGGTAGTGTTGCGCCCAGTAAGGTGGCCATCACCTGCAATGCCATGCCGAAACTGTCGCAGTCCTCGCGGTTAGCCACCAGTGCGACACCGACTTGCCTATCGGGTGCCAGCAGGAAGTAGGTTTTGTAACCGGCGTGGGAGCCGCCGTGTCCCAGCAGACGATGTTTGCCGAGCGGAGTTCGCGCCAGCCCCAGCCCGTAAGCGCTGAGTTGCCCCTGATTGAGATGTCGCGGAGCGCTCAGTTGCGCCAGCACGCCGCGCCCCGGCCCCTGATCGGCCAGCAGCGTTTGCAACCAGCGGGTGAGGGCATTGGCGCTGCCGGTCAGACTGCCGGAGGCGGAGAGATGCAGGCCGGCACTGGCCAGTTGCCAACCCTGTTTTGAACGCCAGTAACCGGGGGTTAGCCCCGGCACCACGTCAAACCAGCTCTCTGGCGCCCGTAGCTGCACTTTTAGCGGCTGGGCGATGTGTTGCTGCACCAGATGGTTAAAGTCATACCCCTTGGCTTGCAGCGCCGCCTCAACCAACCGATAGCCGGTATTGGTATAGGTGATTTCGCTGCCGGCCGGATAGTTCAGCCCGCCAAGCTCCTGAAGGAACTGCATCACCGGTTGCGCTTCGCTGCGGGTATGTACCGAGATGCCCAGCAGCCCGAGGGTTTCACGCACGTCAGGCAGCCCACTGGTCATATCCAGCGCCTGACCGACGGTAACGTCCGCCAGTGGGGCCTGCAGCTCCGGCAGCAAGTCGCCAAGCCGGTCATCCAGGTTCAGGGCGTTGTCGGTGGCGTTCAGCGCCAGCGCGGCAAAAATATGTTTGGTCACCGACGCATAACGCACCACGCTGTCGGCGGTAAAAGGGGTTTCTTGTGCCAAGTCAGCCAGACCGGCGCTGGCGCACGCCTGGACCTGTGCGGCGTCGAACAGGGTAATGGCACCGCCGGGCTCGCCGTCGTGCTGCCAATCAGCCAGCAACTGCTCGGCGCATGCCTGTGCGGCGCGCCAGTTTAGTGGGACTTCGGACATACATCGCCTCCAGAGTGAGTTCCTGATTTGTGCCTCAGCGGGCTTTTCGCCAGATTGTCGCGTACCGCGAAATCCCTGTGCCGCTGTTTTGTGCGCTGTTCCGACCAGATAGGCAGATTTTCGATCAAAACTGCGATGCAGTACGCAAATCGAAACGGTGGAGGGAGAGAAGCAAGAAGTGCGCCAGAAAATTAGCCGGCTAAGAAATATCGTTCAGAGGGCGTGCTGGCTGCGGGGCCATAACCTGGCCCCGCAGCAGGGACGAAAAGGGTTAGCGCGGCTGGCCACCCCAGGACAGCAGGCTGTCGATCATTTGTTTCAGCAGGCGTTGCAGGGAAGCGGCGCGCTGTGGGTCAAAGGCAAAGGGATACTGTTCGGACATGTAGTTCACCTGCGCCAACTCCAGTTGGATCGCATGCTGCTGCTGGTGCGGTTGTCCATAAGCGCGAGTGATATACCCACCCTTGAAGCGGCCGTTAAGCACGTGGGTGAATTGCTGTTGTTGTTCACAACAGGCAACCAGACGGTCGCTCAGCGCCGGGGCGCAACTTTCGCCACCGTTGGTACCCAGATTGAGATCCGGCAGTTTACCGTCGAATAAACGTGGGATCACCGAGGCGATAGAGTGCGCATCAAACAGCAGCGCGTAGCCGTGTTTAGCCTTTAACCGCGCCAGTTCGTCTTGCAACTGCTGGTGATACGGCTGCCAGATCTGCTGCAGATAGTCGGCCCGTTCCTGGTCAGAAGGTGCCTTGCCCGGCTTAAAACTCGGACGGCCGTCAAACAGCACGTCAGGGTACAGGCCGGTGGTGGCGGTGGTATACAGCGGCTTATCGTCCGCCGGGCGGTTCAGATCGATGACAAAACGCGAGTAGTTGCCGATCAACACGCTGGCACCCATCGTGCGGGCAAACTCATACAGCCGCGGAATATGCCAGTCGGTATCGGGCAGTGGCCGCGCCTCTTCGGTCAAACCGGCTTCGACCGCCGGCGTCAAGCGGGTGCCGGCATGGGGAATGCTGATCAGCAGCGGCAGGCTGCCGGCCTGGAAATCATAGGGATCGCGAATGGTCATTGACGTACTTCTCCTCGGAAAATCACCGTACAGGGCAGTTGTCCGCCCAACCAGTAAGCCAGTTCAGCCGGCCGGGAAAGCGGCCAGTGCACAAAATCCGCCACCTTGCCGGTTTCCAGCGTGCCGTGGCTGTCCTGCAGGCCCAGCGCTTTGGCCGCGTGAACCGTGACGCCCGCCAGCGCTTCTTCCGGCGTAAGGCGGAACAGCGTGCAGGCCATGTTGATCATCAGGCGCAGCGACAGCGCCGGGGAGGTGCCCGGGTTGGCGTCGCTGGCGATCGCCATTGCCACCCGGTGCTTGCGGAACAGATCCACCGGCGGGCACTGGGTTTCGCGCAGCAGGTAATAAGCGCCGGGCAGCAGCACCGCAACGGTGCCGGCATCGCCCATCGCCCGTGCATCTTGCTCGGTGGCATATTCCAGGTGATCGGCGGAGAGCGCATGGTGATGCGCCGCCAACTCGCTGCCGCCGAGGGCGGAAAGCTGTTCGGCGTGCAGCTTCACCGGCAGGCCGGCGGCCTCGGCGGCGGCGAACACCCGCTCAACCTGCGCCGGTGAGAACGCCAGATGTTCGCAGAAGGCGTCGACCGCATCCGCCAGCCCGGCGGCGGCGGCCTGAGGAATAATGGTATTGCACACCAGATCGATGTAGTCGTCGGCGCGGTTGGCGTATTCCGGCGGCAGCGCGTGGGCCGCCAGGCAGGTGGTTTTCACCTCTACCGGCAGCATGTCGCCAAGTCGGCGCGCCACGCGCAGCATTTTCAGTTCGCTTTCCGGCGTCAGCCCGTAACCGGACTTGATCTCCACACAGGTCACGCCTTCCGCCAATAGCGGCCGCAAACGGAACAGCGCTTGCTCGAGCAGCGCTTCTTCGTCGGCGTCGCGGGTGGCTTTGACCGTGGAAATGATGCCGCCGCCTTGGGCGGCGATCTCGGCATAACTCACGCCGTTCAGGCGCTGTTCGAATTCGCCGCTGCGGTTGCCGCCGAACACCAGATGGGTATGACAGTCGACAAAGCCCGGCGTGATGATGCCGCCGTCGAATTTCACCCTTTCATCGGCGATCAGCCCCGCAGGCAGCGCGGCATATTCGCCCACCCAGACGATTTTACCGGCACGCACGGCGATCGCGCCATCGCTGAGGGTGTGATACTTGCCGTCGCGCATGGTGACGATGTCGGCCCCGTGCCACAGGCTGTCGCAGTGAATCTCAGACGTCATTGCTTTCCTCCGCCGGAGCCTTGGCTCCCACATGGTTGTATATACAATTAAAAACAACCTAGCGCATTCATTGAGTTGTCACAAGAGGCGGGATAAAAATTTGTTATCGGGATGTGATCGTTGTGGAAGGACGGGTGCCAAAGCAGCACCCGCCGGGGTCAGACTTCGCTGGTGAAACGGCCAAACAGTTGATAGCGGCTGCCGGGGTACAGCAGGCGCGCCGAGGTCACCACGGTTTTGCCGGACCAGGTGCGGCGATGGATCAGCAGGCCGGGTTCGTGGTCCTCCAGTTGCAGCAGTTCGCGCTCCTGATGGGTTGGTACCACGGCTTCCACGATGTGCTCGCCTGCGGTCAACGGGGCGGCCTGCGTCAGGTAGATATAAGGCGTGACGCGATCGAAATCCTGCAGCATGTAGTCGGGGGCGATCAGAGGATTGACGCAGCGGTCTTCCACCTGCACCGGCAGGTCGTTTTCATAATGCACGATTTGCGAATAGAACAGCTGCTGGCCGGGTTGAATGCCTAGCGCCAGCGCTTCTTCTTCACTGGCCGGACGGGCCTTTAGCTGCAGGATCTTGCTGCTGTGGCGGTGGCCACGGGCGGCGATTTCGTCGGCGATGTTATGCACTTCCAGCAGGGCGGTGTGCGCTTTGGCTTCGGCGACAAAGGTCCCCACGCCCTGCATGCGGATCAGGAAACCTTCGGTGGTCAGTTCGCGCAGCGCACGGTTGATGGTCATGCGACTGACGCCAAGCTCGGCCACCAGTTCACTTTCCGAGGGGACGCGTTGGTGCGGTAACCAGTGGCCGGCACGGATTTGGTTTACGATCGCCTGCTTGACCCGTTGATAGATCGGGGCGGGGGTATCGCTCATGGCAGCAGCCAGTTGCAGCACGGTCTGTTGATCAACCAAGACGTTAACCTCGTCAAATAAAAAAATAATAACACCAGTTTACTGTTGGTGTCGGCGTATGTATATGTATATACAACTAAGGGCCGGTTCGCCACAGCAATGCGATGGGCCAGTGCATTTTTCGGATGCGCGATTATCGCGCGTTATTAGTCTTTACACTAACAGTGGAATTCTGCCATGCCTGCTTATTTTGCCTCACGCGCTCTGCTTCCTGAAGGCTGGGCGCATAACGTTCGGTTGGACGTTAATGCGCAAGGTCACCTGACCCAGGTGACTGCCGATGCCGATCCTGAGGGCTGCACCCGACTGCACGGCGACGTAGTGCCGGGTATGCCAAATCTTCATTCTCACGCCTTTCAGCGTGCGATGGCCGGGTTGGCGGAGGTGGCGGGCAATCCGCAGGACAGTTTCTGGACCTGGCGCGATCTGATGTACCGCCTGGTACAGCGGTTGACGCCGGAGCAGGTCGAGGTCATTGCACGCCAACTGTATATCGAAATGCTGAAAGGCGGATACACCCAGGTGGCAGAGTTCCACTATCTGCATCATGGTGCCGACGGCAATCCTTATGCCGATCGCGGCGAAATGACCGGTCGGCTCAGTCAGGCGGCGGCGCAGGCGGGGATCGGTATGACGCTGTTGCCGGTGCTGTACAGCTACGCCGGGTTCGGCGGCCAGCCTGCCCAGCCGGGGCAAAGACGTTTTATTCAGGATGCGGACGGCTATCTGGAACAGCAGCAGGTGATCGCACGTCAATTGGTTGATCAGCCCCTGCAGAACCAGGGCTTGTGTTTCCATTCGCTGCGTGCGGTGGAACTGGGCCAGATGCAGCAGATCCTGGCGGCATCCGATCAAACGCTGCCGGTGCATATCCATATCGCCGAGCAGCAAAAAGAAGTTAATGACTGCCTGGCCTGGAGCAGTCGTCGTCCGGTGGCCTGGTTGTATGAGCACCTGCCGGTGGATAGCCGCTGGTGTCTGGTGCACGCTACCCACCTTGATCGCGACGAGCTCGAGCAGTTGGCGCGCAGCAAGGCGGTGGCGGGCCTGTGCCTGACCACCGAAGCCAATCTGGGCGACGGTATTTTCCCCGGTGACGCTTATCTGCAACATCAGGGCCGTTGGGGCATTGGTTCCGACAGCCATGTATCGCTCAACGTGGTAGAGGAGCTGCGCTGGTTCGAATACGGCCAGCGCCTGCGTGACCAGCGGCGTAACCGCCTGACCACGCCGGAGCAGCCTGCGGTGGCTGACGTGCTTTACCAGCAGGCCCTGCAGGGTGGGGCACAGGCCTGTGGCGCGCCGATCGGTCGTTTGCAAAGCGGCTACCGTGCCGACTGGCTGGTGCTGGACGGTGACGATCCTTACCTGGCCGCCGCACCGGATGCCTCCATTCTGAATCGCTGGTTGTTTGCCGGAGGTAAAGAACAAATTCGCGACGTCTTTGTCGGCGGTCGTCAGGTGATCGACCAGGGGCGTCACGCGTTACAGCAACAGAGCAGCACGGAGTTCTTGCAGGTGCTGAAAACCTTTCAGCAGGAGGCATGATGAGCCTGACGCGTTTTGATTTTGCTGCACTGCCGGTCACGCCGTGGCGCAATGGCGGCGGGGAAACCCGCGAGATTGCCTGCTGGCCGCCGGGGGCTCAGGACTTTGACTGGCGCGCCAGTATCGCCACCATCGCGCAGGACGGCCCGTTTTCGGCGTTCAGTGGCATAGATCGTTCTATCACGCTGCTGGAAGGTGACGGTGTTCACCTGTTCAGCGAAGGGCAGATTGATCATCACCTGTCACAGGTCGGCGAGCCGTTCTCTTTCTCTGGCGATGTGGCACTGCAGGCGACCTTGCTGGGGGGCAGCAGTCAGGATTTCAATATCATGACCCGGCGTGGGCGCTGGGCTGCCAGGGTGCAACGCGTAACAGCGGCGACCAGGTTACCGGCGCAACATGCGGGCGTGTTGTACGTGTTGCAGGGCAATTGGGTGCTGGGTGACGGTGTCACTTTAGCGATGCGTGAAGGGGGCTGGTGGGCGGCAGGTGAGCACTCCGGTTCACTGACGCCGCTGGTGGAGGATAGCGTTATTCTGTGGGCCGACATCACACCCGGCTAAAGTGGGCTAGAGTCCGGCGCTAAGTTGTGGGATCATCTGGTTTTCTATCCGACACAGAGAAGGGCGCATGGCCTCGCTGAAAGACGTTGCCAAACTTGCCGGGGTATCGTTAATGACGGTATCCCGCGCCATCAACGAGCCCGATAAGCTGCGGCCGGACACCTACCAACGCGTTAAGCTGGCAATTGACCAACTCGATTACGTGCCCGATCTCGCGGCGCGGCGTATTCGCGGTGACAGCAGCCGGGTGCAAACCCTCGGCGTGCTGGCGCTGGATACCGCGACCACCCCTTTCTCGGTTGACATGATCCTGTCGATTGAAAAAACCGCGCGTGAACACGGTTGGAACAGTTTTGTCGTCAACCTGTTCGCCGATGACAGCGCGGAGCACACCATCGATTTGCTGCTGGCGCATCGGCCGGACGGGGTGATCTTCACCACCATGGGAATGCGCCAGGTGAGTTTGCCTGCCAAATTGCTGGATAAAAAACTGGTGCTGGCCAATTGCGTCTGCCCGGAACATGCGGTTGCCAGCTACATCCCCGATGATGAGCAGGGGCAGTACGATGCTATGCGTACACTGATCGCCAAAGGGTATCGTGCGCCGCTGTGCATTCACCTGCCGGAAAATACCCTGGCGGCCGGGTTGCGCCGTCGTGGGCTGGAGCGAGCCTGGCGTGAGGCTGGTGGCGACGTTGAGCAGTTGCGGCAATATCATCTTGATCTGACCGACGGCGACGAGCACTACCGCGACAGCGTGGAACTGCTGCAACGACATTTCTCGCCGGGGCAGCGCGATTGCGATGTGGTGGTGTGCGGCAACGATCGGGTGGCGTTTATGGTCTACCAGGTGCTGTTGGCACAGGGCTGGAAAATCCCCCAGCAGGTCGGGGTGCTGGGCTATGACAATATGGTCGGCATTGGTCAACTGTTCCTGCCGCCGCTGACCACGGTACAACTGCCGCACTACGAACTGGGCCGCCAGGCGGCGCTGCACCTGATTAATCAGCTGGATCACCGGGAGACGCGAAAAGTGGCTTGCCCGCTGCTGCTGCGCGAATCACTTTAATCAATCAGGGCGCGCTATATGTGCCTTGTCAGATTCTAAGTTGCCTTTAAGGCTGAGATACCCGGGCCTAGCGCACCGAGGGGCCATTATGGGACACATCCATGTGTCCCACCCTACGGGCCGACTGGAAGTCGTTCCAATTTGCTCCCGGCAAATTGGTCGGCGGACAAGCCGCTACGACCCCATCGGCACGCTCTCCCTAATAGCGGACATTCCCAATAGCCTGTAAAAAAAGGTCAGTCCCAGATACTTTCCAGTTCCCAGCCCTGTGATGCAGCAAACTGCGCCTGTCCGCCTTCGGCAAACAGGCTAACGCCGCGCTGACCGTCGGCCGGGTAGATGCGGCTGGTCAGACAGGCCACACCCTGATTGACGAACACCTCCAGCGATGAACGATCAATAAAGACTCGCAACGACAGTTCGTCCCCCTCCGGTAGGGGAACGCTGCGACAACCGCACAGCCCTGGCTCCTCACTAAACCGTTCTAACACCAGGCGATGGGCCTGATTGTCGACGTACAGCCTTGCCGCTTTGCCGATAGTGATGCCATAGCGCTCGGCATTGCTGTTGGCCAGGTTCAGCGTCAGCGCCAATTCTTGCACTTCGCCGTCCAGAGCTTGCCGTTGGTTGCTCAATGTGACCGCGGCAAACGAATGTTGCTGACCGCGCAACGCCGTCAGCTCCCGCGCCGGGTTCATCAGTACATTGCCATCGGTTGCCAGCGTCAATTCACGCGGCAGGGTCAGTGCACCGGCCCAGCCGTGCGCTTTACTCGGCATCGGAGATTCCCACATGTCCATCCAGGCGAACAGCATGCGACGGCCATCGGCGGCGGTGAAGCTTTGCGGCGCATAGAAATCGTGCCCGCTGTCCAGCTCACAGAAGGGCTGTGTGACGCCAAAATCCTCACCCGGCTGCCAGTGGCCGAGCAAATAGCCACTCTGGAAGCGGTTGCGATTCCGGTAACCCTGGGCCGCCAGCCCCTGTGGTGAAAACAACAGAACCTGTTTTTCGCCCAGCGGGAAGAAGTCCGGGCACTCCCACATAAAGCCCTGACTCAGCGTTTGCGCTCCGCTCAGCACGCGGTCAAACTGCCAGTCGCGCAGGTCGCTAGAGCGATAAAGGCGCGCCTGTCCCAGCCCGTTCTCTTTGGCTCCGACCACCATCCACCAGCAGTCACCGGCGCGCCAGACTTTCGGATCGCGAAAGTGTTGAATGCCTTCCGGCGGCAACAGCACCGGCCCGTGTTTAACAAAATGGATCCCATCCTCGCTGGTGGCCAGGCACTGAACCTCGCGCACCTGATCGTCATCACCGGCTTTACCCAGCCAGACGTGGCCGGTATAGAGCAGCGTCAGTACGCCGTTATCATCTACTGCGCAGCCGGAGAAACAGCCATCCTTGTCATAGTCGTCACCGGGGGCCAGAGCGATCGGCTGGTGCTGCCAGTGCGCCAGATCCCGGCTGGTGGCATGGCCCCAGTGCATCGGCCCCCAGTTCTGGTCGTAAGGGTGGTGCTGGTAGAAAGCGTGATAAACGCCGTTAATACACACCAGGCCGTTGGGATCGTTGATCCAGCCGGCGGCCGGGGCCAGATGAAAGCGCGGGTAGTAGAGATCCTGACGCTGAGCGCGCAGGGCTTCGACCGCATGATCGGCTTGAGCTAAGGCATTTTTCATTGGGTTGGCTCACTTGATTTTAACGTGGATTGAAATTGAGGCGCACTGGCGACGGTCTCGCCGCGCAGCAGGAAGCAGGAAATCAGCGTGGTTCCAGCCACCGCGCAACCCATCAGCAAATAGGTGTCGGCAAAGCCGATGCGGTCGTAACCATAACCGGCCAGCGGTGCCAGAAAACCGGCGACGATTTGGCTGATAAACTGGAAGCCCACCAGGTACAGCGTGGAGGACAGGCGGCTGTCGAAACGGGTGGTGATGTACTTGAACATCGCCACCAGCAGGATTGGCAATTCTACGGCGTGCAGCAGTTTCATGGCGGAAATCATCAGGGCGCCGCTGGCAAAGCCGGAACCGACCATGCGCAGCGCCATCACGCTGCTGGCCAGCAACAGGCTTTGCTTTATGCCAATGCGGTTAACCAGCAGCGGGGCCAGGAACATGCCACCGGCCTCCAGAAACACCTGCAGCGAATTAAGGAAACCGTACATGCGGTTGCCTTCTTCGTGGGTGGGGAACTGCGAGGCGAAATACACCGGGAACTGCTGGTCAAACACGCCGTAGATGCTGGTGCCCAGCACAAACACCACCAGCGCCCAGAACCCCGGCAGGCGCAGCAGGGCCAGTGCGTCCTGCAGCTTCAGGTTTTCCGGCTTGCCGTATTCCAGACCGGCCATGGCGTTGGGTTTCAGCTCACGCACTTGCCACAGCAACAGCAGAAACACTGCCGCCGAGGCCGAGGCGATCCAGAAGTTGATATTGGGGTCGATATTGTAGTTAAAGCCGGCAAAGAAGGTGGCGCTGGCCCAGCCCAATGACCCCCACATGCGCGCCCGGCCGAATTCGAAACCGACGATGCGGCTGACTCGTTCGGTATAGGATTCCAGCGCGCCAATACCGGCATTGAACGCCAGGCTGACAAACACGCCGCCCACCAGTGCGCCGACCACCAGGTTGCTCTGCAGCAGCGGGGCGTAGACATAGATAAAGAACGGGCCGGTGAGCAACAGCAGCACGCCGACAAACAGTAGCAGGTGCTTACGCAGCCCAAGCTTGTCCTGAATAAAGCCGTACAGCGGTTGGGCGCACAACGCCATGATCGACATTGCCGCGAAGATCAGCCCGGTTTCAGTCCCTTTCAGGCCGATTTTCTGGTTCAGCCAGATTGAGATCAGTGAAAAGCTGGATGACCAGGTAAAGAAGAAGAAAAACAACAGGCCGCTGAGAAGCACATAATATTTTTTTGTTTCGCGGTTCATGTGGAATGCCCTGATGGATGAAATTGGCACTATTGTTAACGTTAACTTTAAACCAGATAAAGCCATCAAAGTAAGGGATTGCGATGTTAATCACAAAAGTTAACGTTAACATTTTGCGAATGTGATCGAAATCACCGAAGGGAAACAGGGCGCGCTGGGCGCCCCAAAGGGATCAAGATTCGTTAAGCGAACGCAGATGATCGTCGCGGCGCAGGGTCATCAGCGCGAACAGGCTGACCACTGAGGTGGCTACCACGTAGTAGGCCGGGATATCGAGGTTGCCGGTCTGCTTGATAAGTCCGGTGATAATTAGCCCAGCGGAGCCTGAGAACACCGCATTGGACAGCGAGTAGGCCAGCCCCAAACCGGTATAACGAACCTGGGTGGGGAACATTTCTGCCAGCATCGCCGGGCCGGGGCCGGCCAGCAAGCCGACCACCGCACCGGCAATCATCACCGCGATGCCTTTGGTCAGCAGTGAACTTTGCGGGTCCTGCAACAGGTGCAGCAGCGGGAAGGTAAACAGGATAACCGCCACCACGGCCGTCAGCATCACCGTTTTGCGTCCCAGCTTATCGCTGAGGATACCGGCGGGCAAAATGGTCAGAGCGAAGCCGATGTTGGCCAGCACCGTGGCCACCAGTGCCTGCTGGAAGGTGGCGTGCAGCGAGGTTTGCAGATAGGAGGGCATGACGACCAAAAAAGTGTAACCGGCGGCGGACCAGCCCATCATGCGGCCAATGCCCAGGGCAATGGTTTTTGCTACGCCACTCAGTTTTACCGCCGGTGGCTGCGTCGTCGAGCTACGGGTTTGCTGCGCCTGGGTAAAGGTTGGCGTTTCTTGCAGTTTCAACCGCAGCCACAATGCCACCGCGCCCATCGGCAGTGCCAGCAGGAAGGGAATGCGCCAGCCCCAGTCGTGCAGCTGTTCCGGCGTCAATAACGCGGCCAACAGCGCCACCAACCCGGCACCGGCCAGCAGCCCGAACGCGACGGTCAGCGATTGCCAGGCACCGAACAGGCCGCGCTTGCCCTTGGGCGCGAACTCGGTCATCAGCGACACCGCGCCGCCGAACTCACCGCCGGCAAACAGCCCCTGGAACATGCGCAACAGGGTCAGCAGCAGCGGGGCGGCAACGCCAATAGAGGCATAGGTGGGCATCACGCCGATCAGCGCCGTGGCTACCGTCATCAGCAGCAATACGGCAATCAGCGTCGGTCGGCGACCAATGCGATCGCCGATGCGGCCGAAAATCACCGCACCGATCGGCCGACAGAAAAAGGCCAGTGCAAAGGCGGCGTAGGTGAGGATCAGGCTGGTGATTTCGCTTTCGCCCTGCAGGCTGAAAAAGTTGGCGGCGATCACGGTGGCGAGAAAACCGTAAACGCCGAATTCATACCACTCGATAAAGTTGCCGACCGATCCGGCCAGTAATGCCTGCCGCGACTGACGTGCGTCAATCACCGTCGTTGGTGTGCTCATCCCCATTCCCCTGGATTTGAATTATTGTTACTCCGTTCTAAATTCTTATGGCAAAACAATCAATTATTTTCAGCGGGAACTGTGAGGGGGGATCACCAGGGTAAGAACGTCATTACCCTGGTGGGGTTGGAATCAGGGTTTGTCGCCCTGTAAAACCACCGGTGGCTGGGGCAGTCCGGCGTCAGCGCGCAGTTTTTGCACCTGTTCGGCGCTGACGTTGGCCGCCGCCGGGTTGCCAAACTGTTTGCTGACGTAATTACTCAACTGGGCAATCTGCGAGTCGCTGAGTTCGCTGGCGAACGACGGCATCAGGATCTCCCCTTGCTGCATGTTGCGGTGTACGCCGCCCAGGATCACCGAAACCAGGTTATTCCCTGCGGCCGCGCCGGTGCTGCCATGGTTAAACAACGATGGATAGGCGTGGAACCCTTTACCGATGCCGCCGCCATCCGCACCATGGCAGGCAGCGCAGTTGCCGTTAAACAGCGCGGCACCGTCCTGCGGGTTGTTATCGCGACCGCGTCGGTCGAGATAATCTTGTGACGCCGTGCCCCAACTATCACGCGGCTTGCTTTGCTGCGCATCGGCGATGGCCGGTACGCTGCGCAGATAAACCGCCATCGCCTGCAGATCCGTCTCCGGCAAGTACTGCAAACTGTGTTCGACCGCCTCGGCCATTGGGCCGGACGCCGACGCACGGCCCGGTGCATAGCCGGTTTTCAGGTAGCTGACCAGATCCTGCTGCGACCAGCTGCCGATACCGGCGTTTTTGTCCGGGGTGATGTTATAGGCGGTCCAGGCTCCGAGATCGCCACCGGCGAAGGCTTTGTCGCTGTCCATGCCCATGGTGAGGTTCCGTGGGGTATGGCAGGTGCCGCAGTGGGCCAGCGCTTCGACCAGATAACGGCCCTGATTCCACTGGGCGCTCTGGGCTGGGTCTGGCTTTAGCTCACCCTGGTCGAAGTTGAACCATTTCCAGAAACGCATTCCCCAGCGCTGGTTGAACGGGAAGGAGAGATCGGTTTTCGGCGTGGCCTGTTTTACCGCTGGCAGTGACAGCAGATAAGCCTTGATCGCCAGCACGTCGTCGCGGGTCATTTTGGTGAAGGCATCGTAAGGCATTGCCGGGTACAGCTGGCCGCCGTCTTTGCCGATGCCGTCACGCACCGCCGCGACGAATTCATCGTCACTCCAGTTGCCGATGCCAAACTGTTTATCGGCGGAAATATTGGTGCCATAAATCACGCCGAACGGGGTATTCACCGGATAGCCACCGCCAAACGCCGGGCCGCCCGGCGCGGTATGGCAGGCGGTACAGTCGGCGGCGCGCGCCAGATATTCGCCGCGCTTGATCAGGTCAGCACCATTGGATTGCGCCCACAGATTGCCGCTGACCAGCAGCGGCAGCAGGGCCGTTAAGATTTTGTTCACGCCATGCCTCCTTTCAGGCTGTCCAACACCCGATCGGCCATATGCAGCGCCAGCGCGACGCCGGTCAGGGTGGAGTTAACGGTTGAGGCCGAGGGCATCACGCCGGTACCGGCGATAAACAAATTAGGGTGATCGTGGCTGCGGCAGTCGCCGTCCACTACCGAGTCGCTACCGTCACTGCCCATGATCATGGTGCCGGTAATATGTTGGTTGTTGTCATACAGGCCACGTTTGCTGTAAATCGCTTCGCTGCCGCCCATCTGCTTGACGATCCGCTGAAAGTCGAGCATCGACTGGTCGTAGCCGCGGTGAACATACTCCGGGAATTTGTAGTACACCTCCAGTCTGGGAATGCCCCAGGCGTCCTTCTCGGTTTGACTCAACTGGACGCGGTTTTCCGGTTCCGGCAGCATTTCCAGCAGGCATTTCAGCTGCACGTAGCGTTCGGACTGGAATGCCAGTTTGTCGTTCAGCGCTTTGCCGTAGTAACCCTGGCGGATCAGCCTCTCGGTGAGGTAACGCACCGGCGAGGTATTGGACACGTCAACGCGCAGCGCTGAGCGTTCGGCCCGGAAGGCGCCGTCGCGCAGGTTGTTGATGCTGCCGGGACGCATCGGGCCGCGGCCGAACCAGACCGGCTCGTCGGCGTAAAACTCCACCGAGCTACCGGGGTGATCCATCAGGTTGAGGCCCACCATACCGGAGCCGTTGGCGATGCCGTTCGGGTAGCGTTCACTGGTGGAAATCAGCAGAATTTTTGGGCTTTCGATACCGTTGGCGGTGAGCACGAAGCGCTTGCCGGTGACGCGATGGCTGACCTTGTTGCGGTCGAGATAATGCACCGCCACGATCTGTCCCTGGTCATTGGCCTCGATGCGGTGCACGACCGCATTGGCGATAATACGCGCCCCGGCCGCCAGGGCTTTATTCGCCGAAATGCCGCCGTGATACTGCGCGTCGATCGGGCAGACCGGCATGCAGTTGTTATTGCCGCAGCAGGCCGGGCGGCCGTCATAGGGCACGCTGTTACGCGCCTGCGGGCCGATACCTACCTCGTAACCCAACCCGGCGATGCGTTGCTTAAGGCGTTCAAAACCGTAAGGCAGAGGGATGCCGGGCAGCGGGTAGGGGCGGGAGCGCGGCGAGTCCAGTTCGCTGTCGCCGGACACCCCCATCTGGTACTCCGCCTCGCAATAATAAGGCTCCAACTGTTCATAACCGATTGGCCAGTCGCGGCCGACGCCGTACAGGGTTTTCATCCGCATGTCGTTTGGCAGCAGGCGAAAAGCCTGCCCGGCCCAGTGCCAGGTGGTGCCGCCGACGCCGCGCAGATATTGGGCGCGGTACGGATCCGGGCCTTTCTGGATCAGATAGTTGTTGTCCGTCGGAATAAATTTCGGCTGCGGTGCCCAGGGTTCGGGCGGGAAGGGTTCGGTGAAATCGCCTTTGAACGGCGAGTTGCGAAACAACTCGACCGCCTTATCGCGTTTGATTTCCGGGCCGGACTCCAGCATCAGCACCGAAGCGCCGGCCTGCACCATTTTCAATGCCGCCAACGAACCGGCGATACCGGCGCCAATTACCACAACATCGGCATTTAATGAATCAGACATGCGCCGTCTCCTTACGTGGGGGATGAGTCCAGAAATTGGGTTCGCCGGGGCAATAACTCGGCGGCAGCAACGCGGCGCGCACCCGTTGGTAGCTGACGATATTTTCAAAGGCGATACAGATTGGCCTGGCAGGATCACCGATCACGCCGAGATACCAGCCGCTGATGAGTGACTGGTACAGCGCAGCGAGGGGTTCAGGTTGGCGTTGGATCAGCGTATGAAAGTCTTCGCCGGCCAGATCGGCATGCTGCGCCATCAAAGTAGCCAGCGTGTCAACCTGCTGCTCAAGCTGTGGGAACAGGGGCTGCAACGCGACATAAAGGCGCAGCGCCAGGTGCGGATCCGGTAGTGGAATGTCGGTCAGCAGGCGCGAAATAGCCAGAAAGTTGTCCGGCATAGTGCCAGGTTGCGACTGAGCAAATGCGGCGCGGCCCAGCAGGTTTTGACCGACAACGCCAACCGCCCACAGACTCGCCGAAGCCAGCACCAGCCGGCGGCGTGAAATTGAAATCATGATGAGTTCCTCGAACGGGAAGATCAGGCCGCGGTTATTTCAACGCGCCGGCGGCGGTTTGCGATGCCTGGTTGTCGATTTCCTGTTTTGGCGTGCTGACACCGACAGCACCAACCACTTCGCCGTTCAGCGTCAGTGGATAACCGCCGCCCAGCGCCACCACGTGCGGAATGCTCAGTACGGTGATTTCACCGTTTTGCAGGCGCTGCATAAATTTCAACGTGGGTGCACGATACAGCGCGGAGGCCCGCGCTTTACCGATGGAGGCATCGACGCAACCCAATGGGGAACCGTCGAAACGCTGGAAGGCCAGCAACGTGCCACTGCTGTCGACCACTGCCACGCAGCCGAAGCTGTTTTGCGTTTTCAGCGTTGACTGCACGCTGGCGATCACCTGATTTGCCTGGGCGTTATTGAGTTGCGGAGCTTGGGCTGCCGTGGCGGTGTTGGCTAATGCCAGTAAGGCCAGGGCGCAGAGGGGGGCAGAGAGACGTTTCATCACAGTGTTTTCCAGTGCAAAGGGGGCGGCGTAGCCCGCGAAGAGATATATGGCTAGCGTGCTATGAATCATTTGGTACAAAATACGCCGTTATCAGGTTGTTAACAATGTTCGGCGTGTGAAATATTTTGGTTTTTTTGATGTTAATCACCGGCCGGATAAATTTTGCTCAATGCGGTTTGCCAAACGAAAGGCGTCAGTTCCGAATAGGCCAGCCTTTGGGCGCTCATGGCGTCAACCAGCCCCTGCTGACTGGCGACGGTCGCCAGGCTTTGGTGTGGCTCAATGCCAACGTCTCGCAGCGTTTGCACCACTTCACGCATCTCCTCGGCCCGGCGTTTGCCGTGCTCCGCGATCCGGCTGATCAGGTAGTGGGGCAACTGCTGGTCCCAACCCAGTGACGGGAAGCTGGCGTGCAGGGAATCCAGTACCGGTTGTTCGACACCGTAACGCTGGGCGGCGAGCAGGCACTCGGCGGTCAGGGCTTCCAGCCCCTTAATCATCACGCTGCGGCACATTTTGATGGCCGAGGCCTCCCCGATGTGAGGGCTGTAGACCTGGCTGTTGAAACCCAGGGCATTGAGCTGCGCTGCGATCGTCACCGCACCCTCACCGCCCAGCAGCAGTGGGGTTTTCAAGCGCTTGGGCGGCACCGGCGCCATCACCGCCACTTCCACGTAGACCGCGCCGCTGGCGCTGATTGCCTCGGCGGCGGCGCGCTTGGTATTGGGGGCCGCAGAGTTGAGATCGAGAAAAGTTTGGCCCGGACGCAGCAACGGTGCGCACTGTTGTGCAACCGCCAGCGTATTAGCGGCGGTGACGGCGGAAAACACCAGCGTTGCGCCTTCCAGCGCCTGCACCAGCGTTGAGGCGAAGTAGGCGCCGCAGGCGGCCGCTTTCTGCGCCATGGCCAGCGAAGCCTGTGGGTCAAAGGCACAGACGGCAATGTTTTGCGCACGTAGCTCCTGCGCCAGAATGCCGCCGACTTCGCCAAAGCCGATTAACGCTACCGAGGGGAGAGCTAAGCTCATGGTATCTCCTTGATTAGTGGGGCCATACTGCGCCGGGAATACAGACTTCACCGCTAAAAATCAGCCGGGCACTGCGCAGTAAACCAGCACCGAGCAGCGAGGCTGCGCCGCTGTGGTTTGGATCGCGCTGCAACAACACGCTGAATTCGCCGCTGGGGTGTTCAACGCTCAGACGCAGTTCCGCGCTGTCGCCGACCTGGGCCAGCCCCTGGGTGACGCTGCCGGGGATCAGGCAGGCGGTGGCGACGCTGACCGCGCCCAGTACGCCGATCGAGGCATGGCAGCGGTGCGGAATGAAGGTGCGGCTGCTGAGGGTGCCACCGTGACGCGCTTCGGCAATCAGGGCCATTTTGGGCACGCTACGTTGGCTGACGTCACCGAGGTTCATTTTTGGCCCGGCCTGCAGGCGGATGCTCTCCAGGCGGGCTTTCAGTTCTTGATCGGCATCCAGTTGTTCGCGGGTTTCATAGCCACTGCGGCCGACCTCCGCCGCACGCAGCAACACCACCGGCATACCGTTGTCGATACAGGTCACTGCCACACCGTCAAAACTGTCCTGCGGATTGCCTGTCGGCAGCAACGAGCCGCAGCTGGAACCGGCAATATCTCTGAAGGTCAGTACGATTTCCGCCGCGCGGCCAGGAACGCCATCAATGGCCAGGTCCCCGTCGTATTGCACTTCTCCATTGGGGGTGGCGAAGCGCGCCAGGGCAATCTGCCCGGTGTTCTGCATAAAGATCCGGACTTCGGTCGAGACTGGGCCGGGGTTAACCAACCCGCGCTCAATGGCGAACGGAGCCACCGCCGCCAGGATATTGCCGCAGTTCTGGCCGTAGTCCACCTGCGGTTGGTCAACGCTGACCTGGGCGAACAGGTAGTCGACATCGGCGTCGTCACGCGGTGAACGGCTGACGATTGCCACCTTGCTGGTCAACGGATCGGCGCCGCCGAGGCCGTCAATCTGCCGCAGGTCGGGGGAACCCATTACTGCCAGCAGCACCCGATCGCGTTGGTTCGGGTCGGCGGGTAAATCCCCGGCGAGAAAGAAGGCCCCTTTGGAGGTGCCGCCGCGCATCAGTAAACAGGGGATCCGGCGTTGGCGCATGTTAATCCTCCAGCAGATCCAGTGAGTCGTAATATTTCAGGCCTTTTTCCGCCAGCCGTGGGCGCATCTGGTAGATATCCAGCCCCAGTTCGCCGTTGGCCATACGCAGACGCTTGCTCTCTTCCAGCTCGGCACGCTGACGGCTGGCCGCCAGCACCTGTTCGGCCTCGGTTTGTCGCACCACCACCACGCCGTCGTCATCGGCGATCATCACGTCGCCGGGGTAAATCAGTTGCCCGGCGCAGACCAGCGGTACGTTGACTGAACCGAGCGTCTCTTTCACCGTGCCCTGGGCATACACCGCCCGTGACCAGACCGGAAAGCCCATTTCCCGCAGGGTGCGAGTATCACGCACGCCGAGGTCGGCGATCAGGCCGCGCACACCGCGTGCTTTCAGTGAGGTGGCCAGCAGATCGCCGAAGTAGCCGTCACCGCAGGGGGAAGTGGGGGCGACCACCAAAATATCGCCGGGCCGACACTGCTCAACCGCCACGTGAAACATCCAGTTATCACCGGGGGCGACCAACACCGTCACTGCGCTGCCGGCGATGCCGTGGTCCTGTTGGATCGGGCGGATTGCCGGGTCCAGCAGGCCTTTGCGGCCTTGCGCTTCATGCACCGTGGCTACACCAAATTCGGCCAGGGCATCCAGAGTGTTGGCGTTTGCCCGTGGGATATTGCGGATCACCACGCCTTTTTTACCGATCAGGCTCATGCCAGTTCTCCCGTCACGCGCGGGAAGATGCTTTGGTAGCCTTCGCCGTAAACGATGTTTTTGCTACTGGTGATGCCGACGTTGCGTTTGGCCTGCACGCCGCGCTGCTGGGCGACGCGGGTGTAGTATTCCCACAGGTGTTCCTGACCGGCCATACACTGGATCGCCTGGTATTTTTTGTCCCATACTTCGGTGATATCCAGCAGCACGTCCGGCTTCCATTCGCACTGTTCCGGCTGATGCGGTTCGAACAGGTACACCGGCGGCGCACCGACGATGGTTTCACCTGGGCGATAGCCTTCTGCCTGGGCGATAATGCGGGCCTCCTGAGTCAGGTGGCTGGCCAGCGGGTGATCGTAGTTGTACGGATCTTTTTGCGAATGGGTCAGCACAAAGTGCGGCTGTACTTTTCGGAATACGTCGGCCAGGCGGAACAGCGCCTCTTTATCGGCCCGTAGCGGATAGTCACCCATATCAAAGAATTCGATGCTGGCGCCCAGGATCTCGGCAGCGGCGTGGGCCTCCTCGCGCCGGGAGGCTTTCACTTTGTCCTCGGTCATCTGGCCTTTACGCCACAGCTTGGCGGATTCTCCCCGCTCGCCATACGACAGGCAAACCACGTGGACCTGATAGCCGAGCTGGGTATGCAGGGCGATCGCGCCGCCGGCACGCCAGACAAAATCGGCGGAATGGGCGCTGACTACCAGGGCGGTTTTGTTTGAGGCTGTATTCGTCATCATCGGATTCCTTGGGTCGGTGTAATGACTTCATGCTGTCAGCTCAGGCGGGTGACGGATAATTCATTTGATTGCAGCAGGTATGCGTTTTATTTATATTGCCAGCCACGGGAAAAGGAGATGACGCGATGGACTATGATGAGAATATGCTGACAAACCTGATGCAAATCAGGGCATTCAGTCAGGTAGTGACCCAGGGAAGCGTCTCACGCGCAGCCGATGAGCTATTCCGAACCCAGTCAGCAGTCACCCGCTCAATCCGCGATTTGGAGCAGCAGCTGGCGGCACCCTTGTTTGAACGCCATGCCAGCGGCATGCTGCTGACCGACTTTGGCAAATGCGTGCTGCCGCGCGCCCGGCGGGCGATTGATGAATTGCACCAGATACCGGCGCTGCTAAAGCGCTTACAGGGCAAGGGGGGGCAGACGCGCGGCGATCCCGAACCCTTGTACCTGTTCAATGTGCGACGACTGCAGATTTTCGTCTGCCTGTGTGAAACCCGGCATATGCAAACCGTCGCCACGCTGCTCGGACTAAGCCAGCCGGCGATCAGTGCCGCGCTCAAGGTGCTGGAAAACGGTGCCGGGGTGCCGTTGCTGGAGCGCACCCCACAGGGGATGGTACCGTCGCTGGCCGGCCGTGAAATCGAGGCTAACGTTCGCCGTGCGCTGAATGAACTGCAACATATTCCCGCGGATATCGCTGCTCGTCGCGGGGTGCTGGAGGGGCGAGTGCGGGTGGGGGCATTACCGTTGGGACGTACCCGGCTATTGCCGCAGGCCATCATCCAACTGACCTCCCGCTATCCGGGCGTCAGCGTGGTGACCAACGAAAGTGCCTTTGCCGCCCTGGCCACCGAGCTGCGTTCTGGGGATATCGATTTTATTTTTGGTGCTCTGCGCGCCAGCGATTATGCCGCCGATGTGTACAGTGAAACGCTGTTTACCGAGGATATGGTGCTGCTGGCGCGCCGCGATCACCCACTGGCGACACCAGGCTTAAGGCCTGAACAGCTAAGAGCGGCGCGCTGGGTCTTACCACGCTCCGCCACGCCGGCGCGGCGCTTGCTGGACGATTGCTTCCTGGCGATGAATATTCCGGTACCCAATCCGGTGGTGGAAACCGGCGATTTGGCATTGGTGAGGGGTTTGCTGCTGAATTCAGACATGCTGGCGGCGGTGTCAGCCCACCAGTTGGAATATGAGCTGGCCTCCGGTGAACTGGTTCAGTTACCGATAGCGCTGCCCAATACCGGACGCGCCATCGGTCTGAGTTGCCGCACCGGCAGCCTGCACTCCCCGGCGGCGCAGGCGCTGATCGCCTGCCTGCGGGAAGTCTGTGCGGTTAACCTGTAGCGATTATAACCGTGCCGCCTGCATCAGCGCGTAACGGTATCCCTGAATGCCAAAGCCGCAAATCACGCCGTTGGCCACGTCGGACAGATAAGAGTGATGACGGAACGGCTCGCGCTTGTGCACGTTGGTGATATGCACCTCGAACAGTGGCAAGGCCACTGCCGTGACAGCGTCACGTATTGCCACCGAGGTGTGCGTCCAGGCTGCCGGATTGATCACCAGCGCATGGGCCTTGCCGCGCGTTTGCTGGATCCAGTCAATCATTTCACCTTCATGGTTGGTCTGGCGAAACTCCAGCCGGCACTCCAGCTCGGCGGCGGTGCTGCGACACAGTTGTTCGATGGTCGCCAGCGTATCTGTGCCGTAGGTCTCAGGCTCGCGGGTGCCTAACAGGTTCAGGTTCGGGCCATTGAGCACGTAAATGGTTTTCATCTTTACTCCGATAACTCGCTAAAACCAAACAGCCGCTGCGGCGTCTGCCATAAAATTTGCCGGCGCGTTGGTGCGTCGGGGAACATCTGTTCGGCCAGCATCAGCAGCGTGCCCATATCCATGCGTTCGGTGGCACGCAGGAAAGGCCAGTCCGATCCCCACATGCATTTCTCACCGCCGTAGGCCGCCAGCAGCGCCAGCAGGTAAGGCTGACCGTCGCGGAACGGATACTGTTGGCGTGAAAACTTGGCCAGACCGGAAAGCTTGACGTAGGTGTGCTCACGCTGCGCCAACGACAGCAGAGCCTGAAACGCCGGTTGTTGAAGACCCGCGCTGACGTCCGGCCGACCCGAATGGTCGAACAGCAGCCGGGTGCGGGTGCGTGCCAGCAGCGGCATTAGCGCCGGTAACTGGTCGTCCTGCACCTGGATTTGCGCGAACATCTCCAGTTCTGCCAGTTGCCCCATTAGCCGATCCAACTGCAAGAAAGGTTCGACGCCGAGCATCGCCACATTCAGCGCGATGCCGACCACGCCCTGTGACTGCAATCCGGCAAGAGTTTGGCTGTCCACATCACGCGGCACCACGGCAATACCTTTGTGACGGCCTTCGCCACCGGCCAGTGCCGCCAGCAGGTAACGGTTATCGGTGTTGTAAGCCGACGTCGGGCCGACAATCAACGAGTGGCGAATGCCGTAGGCCTGCATCACCGCGCGATAATGTTCCAGGGTTGCCAGTTCGTGGCCTTGTGGGTTGTAACCACTGTCTGACGCATAGGGAAAGCGCTGTGGGTCGAAAATATGGTGGTGACAGTCTATTTTCGGCTGGTCAAAAATATTCATTTTGGCGCTTTCCCCGCAACGGAATACAACACTTGCTGATTGCGGGTTTGCTGGAACTCATCCAGCGTCTGGCCACGCATCGCCGAGTAGATATGCAGGTTGGATACCCCGACCACCGCTCCGAGCTTTTCCAAAAGGAAGAAACTGACGCCGTAATGGATCAGCCCGCGCCAGTCCAGCTCGCGCAGCAGCTGCTGTTCCTCAGTGGTGAGCTGCGCTTCGTCGAACAGCGCCTGCTGGGCGTTATTGAAGCGTTCGCGCCAGGCCGGCTGGATCAGTTTGTGCAGGAAACGGTTGATACGGATGGCTTTCAGGCTGCGCGCATGGGTAAAGGGATAGGTGCCCGGCAGTTTCTCAACCCCCGCCAGTTGCAGGTTGATTTTGTCGCGCTGGCGCTGATGGACATCTACCGGTGCCTCGCGCGCCTGGTTTTCCAGGATCAGCGTGGCGATACCGGTCATGGACGGCAGGTAATAGGCCTGATGCAGTTTTTCGACGTTGGCCGACAGGGCACCGCGCATAATCAGCCACATGATCACCTCCGCGCCCTCCAGCCCACCCAGGGTGGCGTACTCCGCCAGCGTGATTTCGGTCAGGCGTTCCGGGTCATTGACCAGCAGGTCGATAAACTGCTCATCCCACTGCGGATTATTAAAACCGCAACGTTCGCCATGCACCTGATGCGAGACGCCGCCGGTGGCCACCACCGCGACGCTCAAGTCTTCCGGGAAGCTTTCAATTGCCCGGCGCAGCGCCTGACCGAGCTTGTAGCAGCGGCGAGCCGAAGGGATCGGGAACTGCAGCACCCCGACCTGCAGCGGCACCACCTGCATCGGCCAGCCGTTCTGCCACGGCAGCAGGGCGGAGAGCGGAGAGAACAGCCCGTGATCGAGCGGCTTATCCTGGAAGAACGACATATCAAACTCGTCGGCCATCAGGCTGGCACCGATGTGCTGTGACAGCGCCGCATGGCCGCGAATCGGCGGCAAATCACGCGGGCCGCCACCTTCGTCGGCCACCGCGTAGCTGTCGTCAATGCCGAGCACGAATGCCGAATAGTGATCGAAGAAAAACGAGGTCACGTGGTCGTTGAAGACATACAGCAACACGTCCGGCTTTTTCTCTTCCAGCCATTGCTGCATCGGGGCGAAACCGTCAAAAATGGGCGCCCAGGCCGTTTCGTTCTGCTTGTTGTGATCCACTGCAAAACCGATGGTTGGGGTGTGTGACACCGCCAATCCGCCAATGATCTTAGCCATCGTCTACCTCTGTATTAATAAGAATTACCGGTTATTCATGGTGCGTGACAACGCGGGCAGATCGGTGATGTCGATGCCCTTAACCATTTCCGCCGGATGTGCCTTTTGATGATTAATGATAGTGATCGCCGCCAGCAACGCCGGGATCGCCAGAATGATAAAAATGCTGGTGGCTCCGGGGAAAATACCCAGCAATACGCCACCCATTGACGAGCTGATAATGGCGCCGCTGCGGCCGATGCCGTGCATCCAGCTGACGCCGGTCGCGCGCATTTCAGTGGGGTAGAATGCCGGTGAGAATGCCTGCAGACCGGTCTGCGCCCCGTTGATACACATGCCGCTAACAAAGACCAACACCGCCAACAGCGTCGGGCCAAAGCCCCAGATACCCTGTGACAGCAGGCAGAACATGCCCATCAGATAAAACAGTCCGATCACCCGTTTGGCGACGAAGCGGTCCATCAGGTAACCCACCAGCAGGCCTCCCAGGGTACCGCCCAGTTGGAACAGACCGGCGATAATCGCGGCGCGCTCCAGTGAGAAACCGGCGCCGCGCACGATGGTCGGCAGCCAGCCGTTGAGCAGGTAAATCACGAACAGCCCCATAAAATAGGTCAGCCACAACACCAGGGTGCCTCTGGCGTAACCATTACTGAACAGTTGCAGCACGCGGGCTTTCTTTGGGATCACCGGGGTTTTCAGTATGAAGGTGGTACCGGCGCTGAACACGCCACCGGCGCGGCGCAGGATTTGGGCAATTTTTTCTTTGTGATGGTTGCGCACCACCATATACAGCGTCGATTCCGGCAGGATCCAAATCAGCAGCGGCAACATCAGCAGCGGCATGATGCCGCCCAGGAACAGCACCGCCTTCCAGCCATAGTGCGGCAACATGGCGGCGGCGATAAACCCGCCGGCACCGGAACCAATATTAAAGCCGCTGTACATCAGGGTGATCATCAGGCCGCGGCGGCGTTCGGGCATATACTCTGACACCAGCGTGACACAGTTGGGCATCACCGCGCCCAAGCCCAGGCCGGTAAGAAAACGCAGCAAGGCCATTTCCAGCGGGGTGCGGGCGAAGGTGCTCAGCAGGCTGAACAACGCAAAGCACAGAATGGACAGCAGCAGCACCTTCTTGCGGCCAAAACGATCGGAGTAGGGGCCGGCGATCAGCGCTCCCAAAGCGACGCCAAACATCGCAGCACCGAGGATCGGGCCCATTTCGGCGCGCGAAATACCCCAGTCTTCAATCAGTGCGGGGGCGATAAAACCCATCACCGCGGCGTCATAACCATCAAACATGATGATCACGAAACACAGAATTAATACCAGCCACTGATAGCGGGAAATCGGGCGGGAGTCTATCCACGCTTTGACGTCGACAATGTTGCGGTTGCTCATCGGGTACGCTCTCTGTTTTTTTTATTAATATGTGATCGGATTAAAACTTTGGTTGCAGGCCGGAAACGTATTGAATGAGCGCCAGTGGGCATTGTCAGAATATTTATATCATTTATTTTATAAAAAACAGCTAATTGTGTGATTCCTGACTGACGACTCAGTTACCACGTTAGGGACTGTGGCTGCCGGTGTCTGCCGGAAAATGATTAACGAGGTATGAGTTTTGTTTATTTGGATAAAAAAACAGGGTGCCATGGGGCACCCTGAGAATGGAGGTATAGATCAATAATGCGGTAAATTCAGTTTGATGGTCTGCAGGGCATTGGCGCGTCCTGCAGGCTAGTTAGAGTTTAGGGCCGGCGCTGACCAGTTTTTCACCCGCCGGTGTCACGGTGTATTTGGCAAAGTTATCGATAAAGCGCTGCGCCAGATCCTGAGCTTTCTCTTGCCACAGCGATTCGTCCGCGTAAGTTTTACGCGGGTCGAGAATGGAAGGGTCAACTCCCGGCAGCGCGGTCGGGACTTCCAGGCCAAAGATCGGCAGGGTGAAGGTTTCGGCGTGTTCAATCTCCCCGTTCAAAATGGCGTCGATGATGCCGCGCGTGTCCTTAATGGAAATACGCTTGCCGCTGCCGTTCCAACCGGTATTCACCAGATAGGCCTGCGCTCCGGCCGCTTCCATACGTTTCACCAGCACTTCGGCGTACTGCGTCGGGTGCAGCGTCAGGAACGCGGCGC
>RCUM01000304.1_pt1 | contig 32389 bp, 34 predicted proteins | sample 2166141 | NCBI WGS metagenome assembly RCUM01 (sample SAMN09932756, study PRJNA488358) | compost metagenome | isolation source: compost soil in crotonic acid-enriched | place: Germany: Experimental Botanical Garden
TAGCGCGGAATGCCTTGCAGTGACAGATTGCGTGCCCGGCATTTGATAATGCGATTACGGCATTTAGCGGGGTTGTCGCCACATGCTATTTTCTTTCTGACTTTATTTATTTCTGAAAGGGACAACCGATGGGCATTAAACGGCTAAACCATGCGGTGCTGTATGTCAGCGATGTACAGCAGAGCGCGGATTTTTATCATCAGGTACTGGGATTTAAGCTCAAGCCCTCAGGCAGCCCCGAGAAAGCGGTGTTTACCCAGGCGGCCGATTCGGATAACGATCACGATCTGGCGCTGTTCAGCAAGAACCTGGGGCAACAGCGGGCCGGAGTGTTTCGCGCCAACGGTGAACCACCGGCGGAAAACGAGCCGCCGGCCGGGTTGTACCATTTGGCCTGGGAGGTCGACAGCCTGGACGAACTTGAGCGCATTCGCGACCAGTTGGCGCAGCGCGGCATTCTTGGGCTGGAAGAAGATCATGGCGTGCACAAAAGCATCTATGGGCACGATCCGGATGGGTTACTGTTTGAAGTGACCTGGTTTATTCCTCCCGAGCTACTGACCGAACAGGATCGTAATCAGCGAGGCATCAAACCGCTGGATTTTACCGCTGAAAAACGCCGTTTCGCGTTGCTCTAACAGAGCGGGGCGCCGCTGACGCCCCGCTGATCACAGCACTTTATTGAGGAAGTTGATGGTGCGGGGGTGTTGCGGGTGGTTCAGTACCCGACGAGCATCGCCCTGTTCGACGATTTGCCCATCGACCATAAAGACAATCTGATCGGCTGCCTCACGGGCAAAGCCAATTTCATGGGTGACCACCACCAGCGTTACGCCAAGATCTGCCAGCCCCTTGATGACGTCCAATACTTCACCGACCAGCTCTGGATCGAGCGCCGAGGTCGGTTCATCAAACAAAATCACTTTCGGGTTCAGCGCCAGCGCGCGGGCAATGGCGATGCGCTGCTGTTGCCCGCCGGACAGATGGCGCGGGTAGGCGTCTGCCTTGTGGCGCAGGCCGACGGTATCGAGTAGTTGATAAGCCACCTCTTTGGCCTCGGCCCGCGAGTAAATTTTATGCACTATCGGGGCTTCAATGATGTTCTCCAGTACCGTCAGGTGAGGGAACAGATTGAAGTTCTGGAACACATAACCGACGTTGATACGCTGCTTGAGAATAGCGTTCTCTTTTAGCTCATACAGCTTGTCACCTTTGCGCCGGTAGCCGACATAGTCGCCGTCGATGCGGATAAAGCCTTCATCGACACGCTCCAGGTGGTTAATGGCCCGCAACAGGGTGGACTTGCCGGAACCGGAAGGGCCGAGGATCACCGTGACGGTGCCCGGTTGCAGCGTCAGGCTGACGTCGTCCAGTGCCTTATGTTTACCGAAAAATTTGCTGACGTTGCTGATTTCAATCAGGCCGCGCGCCGGTACTGGCACGATGCTGTGTACCGCCGCTTCGCGCAGGGCATAATAATCAATGGCTTCGGACATGGGATCCTCCTAACGTTTTAACCAGCCGGCCAGTTTCTGCCATGGCGTTGGCGGCAGTTCGCGCACTGCGCCACGGGCGAAATAGCGCTCGATGTAATACTGAATGACCGACAGTGCGGTGGTGATGAACAGGTACCAGACGGTGGCGACCATCAGCAGCGGTATCACCTGCTGGGTGCGGTTGTAGATCACCTGAATGGTATAAAACAGCTCCGGTAGCGCCAGCACGTAGACAATCGAAGTGCCCTTCGCCAGGCTGATAATTTCATTGAAGCCGGTCGGAATGATCGAGCGCAGCGCCTGGGGCAAAATAATGCGGAAAGTGCGGCGATAGCCGGGTAGCCCCAGTGCCGCAGCCGCTTCATGCTGGCCGTACTCGACCCCGATAATGCCGCCGCGGATGATTTCTGCGGTATAGGCCGACTGCACCAGCGTCAGCCCCAGCACCGCCACCGAGAACTGGCTGAGGATATCGATGGTCGGATAGCTGGCGAACACCAGCGAGGTAAAGGGGATGCCCAGTGAGATGGAGTCGTACAGATAAGAGAAGTTATACAGAACGATCAGCACCAGGATCAGTGGCAGCGAGCGGAACAGCCAGATATAACCCCACGCCAGTGAAGCCAACAGGTAGGAGCGCGATAACCGCGCCAGGGCCAGCAGCGTACCGAAGATGATACTGAACAGCGTGCCGAGCAGCGTCAGCAGCAGCGTTTTTCCCAGACCCGACAGCACCGCCGGGGCAAAAAACCATTCGGCGAATACCCCCCATTCCCAGCGTTCGTTGGTCGCCACAGACTGGAGGATCGCCGCCAGAATAAACACCGAGAACAACGCACCCGCCAGCCGCAGTGGGTAACGTGCGGGAACCACTTTTAAGACTTCTTGTTTGGACATCACTACTCTCCTGAAACAGATAAAAGGGTGAATAAGGGGGAATGTCCCCTAGGCAATCTTCCTTTCCGGTGCGCAACAGTATGCGTCCGCTGTTATCAGGCTTTTGCGAAATGGCAGCCGGCCATCATAAGGGGGACGGCTGTAGACTTCAGTATCGACGCTGGTATCGAACTGCGGCTGGTAGCCGTTGCTCAAATACAAGCCCACCGCCTCCGGCTGGCGAAAGCCGGTGGTCAGGTAGAGCTGACGATAACCCTGTTGCTGCGCCAGCGTTTCCAGTTGCTGCAATACCCGTTGTGCCAGGCCCTGGCGGCGTAAATCGGTTCGTGTCCAGATGCGTTTCAGCTCGGCAGTTTGCGGATCGTAGCGTTTGAAGGCCCCCATGGCGATCGGCTCCCCGGCGCGTAACAGCACGATAAAGGCGCCTTGCGGCGGGGCGTATAAATCCAGAGCTTCCTGTTCCTGGTCACCAAAATAGTCGCCGTAGCGTTGGCGATATTCACCGAATAGCCCTGCGATCACCGGCTGGACCAACGGATCGCTTGGCAGCGTTTGGATAAAAACGTCGTTTGCCATCTGTATGCTCCTAATCGCCCAGATCGTTACGTTGGCTGGGCAGGACGCTAAAGGTTGTTCGCATAGCGGATATCCCTGAGAAATTATTGTTGTTATTGAGTGAATTGATTGGCAGGCAGCTTGAGGCCCAGGTGGTCGCGCAGCGTGTCACCGCTGTAATCGCTGCGGAACAGGCCGCGCTGCTGCAGGATCGGCACCACGCGATCGACAAAGTGGCCGAATGAATTTGGCGTGCCGCCGCTGATGATGAAACCGTCCGCCGCCTGGGTGTCGAACCAGTTTTGCAGGCCGTCCGCCACCGCTTCCGGCGTGCCGCCAAATACCGGGCGTGGTGAGGCGGCTTCCAGCGCGACTTCGCGCAGCGTCAGATTGCGTTCGCGGGCATTGCGCTTGATGGCGTCGGTGGTGCTGCGGAAGCTGTTTTGACCCAGTTCACCGACGTCCGGGAAGGGTTCATCGAGCGGATGACGGGCGAAATCATAGTGCTCGAAATAGCGGCCAAGGTAGTTGAGTGCGTTTTCGATACTGACCAAGCGGGCGGTTTCCCAATACTGACGCTCCACGTCTTCATTGTCGTCACCGACAATCACGCTGACGCCCTGAAAAATCCGCAGGTCATCCGGTTCACGGCCTTGCTCAACCAACTGTTTTTTAACGTCCTGATAAAACGCCTGTGCCTGTTGCTGGCTCTCATGGTGGGTGAAAATGGCGTCGGCATGTTTGGCTGCCAATTGCTTGCCGTCCTCCGAGGCACCGGCCTGGAACAGGATCGGCCGCCCTTGTGGCGTGCGACCAATATTCAGCGGCCCCTGCACCGAGAAGAACTCGCCCTGGTGATTCAGGGTATGCAGTTTACCGGAGCTGAAAAATTCACCGCTGTTCTTGTTTCGCACAAAAGCGTCGCTTTCCCACGAGTCCCATAATCCTTTGGTGACGTCGAGGTATTCGCTGGCAATGCGGTAGCGCAGGCTGTGCTCCGGATGTTCGGTGCGGGAGAAATTTTTTGCCGACCCTTCCAGTGGCGAGGTCACCACGTTCCAGCCGGCCCGGCCTTTGCTGAGGTGATCGAGACTGGCGAACTGGCGCGCAACGGTAAAGGGATCGCTGTACGAGGTGGATAAGGTGCCCACCAGCCCGATTTTATCGGTGGCGGCGGACAGTGCGGCGAGCAGGGTTAAGGGTTCAAAACGATTGAGAAAATGGGGAATGGATTTCTCATTGATATATAAGCCGTCGGCTACAAACACGAAATCCAATTTACCCTGTTCGGCTTTTTTTGCCGTGGCAATATTAAAGTCGAGGTTAATACTGGCATCGGCAGTGGCGTCCGGATGTCGCCAGGCAGACATATTTCCCGATGCGCCATGCAAAATGGCGCCAAGGCGCAATTGTCGTGGTTCTTTCGCACTGTTGCTCATTGCTTTCACCCTGTTAAGTGCCGGTGTGGCGCTATCTTTAGAGCCCCACTATTGACGAGCACCATCAGGATGTAAAACAACAAAACAGCATATTCTAATGTTGAAATTGGCAAATATAACCGAGGAGGAAATAATAACTCGCAGCGCAGAATACACCGCGCCGCGAATAATAACCGGGGGAGTTCTATGCCTTGCTGGTGGCTTTTTCCGGTGTGGTGACTAATTGTTGCAGCGTGCGCTCAGCCAACAGTTCGAAATATTGCGAGGCCGGGAAAATCGCCTGTTCATCCGGGTTGAAGCGCGGGTGATGCAGACCAAATTCACTTGCCGAGCCAATACTGACAAAGACGCCCGGCACGTGGTGCAGATAAAGCGCAAAGTCTTCCCCGCCCATCTGTAGCTCAGCCTCTTCCACCCGGTAACCGGCTTCGGCGGCGACGGTTTTACTGAAGGCTGCCCAGCGTGCGTCATTGACTACCGCCGGTGGGCCGGCCTGCCAGCGTAGCTCCGCTTGTGCGCCAAGGGATGCGGCGACGCCGTTAATCACCTGGCGGATTTTATCCGGTACCTGGCGACGAACCTTATCGCTATGGGTCCGGACCGTGCCCTCCAGCTCTACGGTCTGTGGCAGAACATTCCAGGTGTTACCGCCCTCAATGCGCGTGACGCTCACCACCAACGACTCCAGCGAACTGAAGCTGCGGCTGGGCAGGGTTTGCAACGCGTTGACAATCTGGCTGGCGGTGACGATGGTGTCCACCCCTTGCTCCGGTTTGGCGGCGTGCGCCCCCTTGCCGGTGATCAGGATCTGGAAGCGATCGACGTTGGCGTAAAACGCCCCGGCGCGGGTGGCAAAGGTACCGGTCGGCAGCTCCGGCGCGTTGTGCAGACCGAATACCGCCGCCACGTTATCCAGGGCTCCGGCGTCGATCAGGTGCTGGGCGCCGTTGAAGGTTTCCTCCGCCGGCTGGAAGAAAATGCGTACCGTGCCGGGCAGGGTGGCTTCGCGTGCTTTCAACAAATGCGCCGCGCCCAGCATCACCGAGGTGTGAAAATCATGTCCGCAGGCGTGCATCACGCCACTGTTTTGCGAACTGAACGGCACGCCGGAAATTTCTTCTATCGGCAGGGCGTCAATATCCCCGCGCAGCGCAATGACAGGCCCCTTGCCACTGCCGATTTCGGCCACCACGCCGGTCTTCAGCGCCAGCGGAAGAATACGGATACCGGCCTCTTCCAGCCAGTGGGTCAGGCGGGCGGTAGTGGCAAATTCGTGGTTGGACAGCTCAGGGTTCTGATGCAGTTCACGGCGGTAGGCGACGATTTTTTCGGCCAGTTGGCTGGTCATAGTCTTGGCTCACAGTGGTTAGTAAGCTCTAACCCTAGTGCAGGGCGGCCGGAAGCAAAAAGACTATCTGGTTATATTTCATAGCGATTGTGTCTGCATCGTGCCGGCAATGCGCGTTGCCGGGGCTGAAACAGGCGTTCGGCCGTTGTTCGCCGGGGATTAAAGAGGATTGAGCTGTCAAGATTGGCAACGGCGAACGGTGCAACAGATTTACAGCGGACGATACCGATTTTTTCACTTTTTATCGGTTTTATGTGATCCAGGTTGTGGACAAAATCCGGTCTAATTGCTGTACTGTACTGGACACACATTTTGTGTCTTACATTCACGTTAAAGGTAAGTTTGATGTCTAAGATTAAAGGTAGCGTTAAGTGGTTTAATGAATCCAAAGGCTTCGGCTTCATTACTCCGGAAGATGGTAGCAAGGACGTTTTCGTTCACTTCTCTGCCATCGCTAGCAATGGTTTCAAAACTCTTGCTGAAGGCCAGCGCGTAGAATTTGAAATCACGCAAGGTGCCAAAGGCCCATCTGCTGCTAACGTTATCGCTATCTAATGCTACAGCCGAAATTCTTAAAACCCGCTCACTGAGCGGGTTTTTTATTGCCTTTTTTCCGTCGCTTTATGCCTGAGCTTTGCGTACCAGCAGTTTAAACAGTGTGATGGCGACGGCGTAACAGCCGACGATGGTCAGTGCCATTGATACGCTGGAAGTGCCACCCAGCCCCGTCAAGGGCACGCTACAGGCACCGAGTGCGAACATGCTCACGCCAATCAGCGCAGAGGCGCTGCCCGCCTTGTCGCCCTGGCTTTGCATCGCCAATGATGATGCCGTCGGGCCGACAATACCGATCACGGCCACCGAGAAAAATAGCGGCACCATCAACAGTGCCAGCGGCGCGTGCAGGCTGGCTGCCAACAGTAACAGCAGCGAAGAAACCGCTGCCAGGGTCAATCCGCCTTTCAATACCTTCCTTTCACCAAAATGTATGCTCAGGCGGCTGGCGATCTGCGCGGAAATAATCAGTCCGACGCCGTTGATGGCGAAGCACAGGCTGAACATCTGCGGGCTGAGGCCATAAATCTGCTGCAGCACGAAAGGCGAGGCGCCGATATAGGCGAACATCCCGGCCATCACAAAACCTTGCGTCAGACACAGGCCCATAAACTGACGCTGGGTCAGCAATCCGCCCAGTGACCGCAACATGGCAAAAATACCGCCCTGGCTGCGGCGTTCGGCAGGCAATGACTCATCTAACTTCAGGCTGGCGAGCGTGAACAGCAGCACGGCAATCGCCGCCAGTACGCCGAAAATCCCGCGCCAGTCCATAAACTGCAGCAAGGCGCCCCCCAACACCGGCGCAATGATCGGTGCCAGGCCGTTGACCAACATCAGCAGGGCAAAGAAACGCGTCAGTTCGTGTCCGGAATAAAGGTCACGGGCGATAGCGCGAGAAATGACGGCACCGCCGGCACCGGCCAGCCCTTGCAACAGACGGGCAATCAGCAACTGATCGATATTGGGGGCCAGGGCGCACCACAGCGAGGCGGCCAGCAGCAGAGTCAGCGACAGTAACAGCGGGCGCATACGGCCGAGCTTGTCGCTGTAGGGGCCAAAAATCAGCTGGCCGACGCCCAAACCGAGCAGGCCGGCGGTCAGGCTGAGCTGCGCCGTAGCGGTAGAGGTGTTCAGATCGCCGGCCATTTCCGGCAGGGCGGGCAGGTAGAGGTCGATGCACAGCGGCCCCAGTGAGGCTAGCAGGCCAAGCACGAGCGCGTACACCAGACGTTGTCTGGCAAGTTGTCTGGTCATAGGGATTAAGGTTTCCTGAACAGGTGAGAGATAGCTTGTTGGTATAGGCCGTTCAGCAGGCTGACGTCGGCTTTTTGTGTGGTCAGTATGCGGTAACCGGTGCCTTCGCTTAATACGGCGATAAACTCTACTCTGGCGGCGATCTCCTGCTCGCTGAAGTGAGGGTAGATCCGCCGCAGGTTTTGGCAAACATGGTGGAATAACCGCGTTTCGGCATCGCTGAGCATTTTGGCCACTATCGGGTTACGTGTGGCCTCGGCGGTGACCTCCAGCATCAGCATATGGTCGGTTTCGCTTTCACCCGGCTGTTGAAACAGGGCGCGCGCCGCCAGGGTACCGGCGATCAGGTTGATATGATCGCCAAGATCTTCCAGCCGCCGCATTTTACTGGCGATGATGCGGTTAACGATCTCTTCGATGATCGCATCTTTATTGTCGAAGTAGCGGTAGATCTGACCGACGCTAAGCTGGGAACCCTGCGCGATTTCCGCCATGCTGGCGGCGTGAAAACCGTGCTGACGAAAACAGAGTTTTGCGGCGTCGACAATCTGATCGCGGCGGGCCTGTGCTTTGGCCTGCCTGCTGTCGCTGGTGGATATCATGTCCCGATCCTTTGCCAAGTGAAATGCGGTTCGCTTTCTGGGTGCGAACGTTCATTCTCAATTGTAATGCAACAATGGCAATTGGCAAGAGCGCAACGGTAAAGATGGTTTTTGCAGGGGCGGACTTCAGGCGAACAGATAAACCCTGATGAAGGCACCAACAATCAGCAGGCACAGCAGGGTGGCGGCCACTTCAGCGGCAGTTTTTGGCAGGCTCAACATCTGAGTTCTCATCCAGTGGGGTACTGGATGAGATTATGCTCAGGGCAGATTAAGGAAACATTAAGACGCCGAAATTAAATTATTGGCCGTTAATCCACACCACCAGCATAAATGCCAACAGGGTCATCACCAGCGATCCCGCCAGATTAAGCAGCATATTGGCCAACGCCCACATGAAACGCCCATCCTGCAGCAAATACACTACCTCCAGAGAGAAGGTGGAAAAGGTGGTTAACCCACCGCAAAAACCGGTGGTGATCAGCAACTTCCAGGTGGGATCCAGGTGCGTCAAACGGCTGAAGATGGCGATAGCCAAACCGATAATAAAGCCGCCCAGCAGATTGACTGCCAGCGTCCCCAACGGGATGTGCGCGTTAAGCGGATTCATCTTCATGCTTATGGCCCAGCGCAGAACGCTACCCATACCGCCGCCAATAAAAACTGCCAGTAAAGAACTCAACATGGTCGAAACTGCCTTTCATTAAATGGGGGACAAGCTCAGAAAGGTTCAGGCGCAATGCTACGCACCTCTCCGAGAGGTTACGTAGACATCATCAGCCCGTGAAGGCGGTTAAGGAGGAATGTCATCTCCGTCGTTCGACGCCGCTGTTTGCCGCGCAGACGGGATCTTACACCCGGCGCTGCCTATTTTGTAGTATCAAAAGTGGCTGGAAACTGAAATTGTTCCTCCGGTCTCAGTGGCCGGGTACCGCCAGCTCCAGGCGATTGCGACCGTTGTTCTTCGCCCGGTACAGCGCGTTGTCGGCGGCTTTTAACCAGTCCAGATAGCCGCTCATGTCGTCGTGATAATCCGCAATGCCGGCGCTGATGTTCAGCCGTAACTGCGGCGCTTCGCGGAAAACAATCTCGTTCAACCGTTCCTGAATGCGCAACAGCGCTATGCTGGCCTGCTCGGCACTGGTGTTGGGCAACACGGCCCCAAATTCGTCGCCACCGTAGCGTCCGACAATATCCACGGCGCGCAAACCGATTAGCAATTCCTCTGCCAGTACCGCCAGCGCCTCGTCACCCAGAGCATGGCCGAAGGTGTCGTTAATGGTTTTAAAGTGGTCGATATCCATCAGGATCAGCGTCGCGCTGTGCTGATAGCGGCGGCAGCTGTCGAATTGGTGATGCAGCAAATGTTCCCAATGGCGGCGGTTGTACAGCCCGGTCAGGCCGTCGCGCATGCTGATGCGCAACAACTCCTGTTTTTTTTCCGCCAGCCGTTTGGCGGTGCGGTAGGTCACTAATCCCAATAGGATAGGGTAGAAATAGATCATCGGCAGGCACAGATAGATCTGCAGAGGTGTGCTTTGCGGTTGGAAAGGGAAGCCCAGCAGAGCGCTGATTGCCAGGGCGCTGAGTACCTGTACCGCCAACCCTTTAAAGAACAGAGATTTGCCGGCAGAAGCCATGTTATTCATGCTCATCATCGACAGGATAACGACTGACGGTAAGGCATTGAATGCCATCATGGCTACCCACAACCCGCCGAAAAACGAATCGATCAGCAGGTTGCGAATTTCAGCCTTGAAGGGCATGGCGGAACGGCGCGCCCATTGATAGGCAAGGTGTGGCCAGATAAAACCGTGGAAAATCAGCAGGCCCCAGACCCAGTATGAGGTTTTTTGCGTATAGAATACTGAGAACACGCAGATAAAACCGATCCCCAGGCCGACGACACGTGGCAGATAAGTGCGTCTGGCGAAGCTAAGGCCGGAACGTCTGGTATCAATCACTGATGGCGTATACATCCGGCAACTCCATGATGAGCAGGGGAACAGCGTATCATGCGGGTTAAAAACTCAGAATAGTCTGAAGCGTAACCAGCCGATTTAAAGTTGCATATTGGCGTGGGATCTTACTCTGTTACATGTTGCTGTTGTTTTGAATCTGGGAAAGTAGGTAAATATCCTCAGGCAAGGTTTGTTTTCTCGCTGCATCCGCAGCGCTATATGAATAAGAAGGTGAGTATGGAAGGGATCAGTATTACCAAACTTCTGGTGATTGCGGTGTTGATCATCTTGCTGTTCGGTACCAGCAAACTGCGCACCCTGGGTGCCGATCTGGGCGCTGCGCTGAAGGGCTTTAAAAAGGCCGTGGGCGACGACACGACTCCGCCGCCGGCAAACACGGCAGAAAGCCAATCCAATCCGCAGAGCGTCGAAAAGAAAGACGTGTAATCACGTTTTCTGTTTGGCAATAAAAAACGGATGCCGCAAGGACATCCGTTTTTTGGCGTTTCCGCAAGCTTAAGCGTAACAAATTGTTACCGCGCTTATTTCACTTCCATTCCTTTTGCCTGCAAATCGGCATGGTAGGAGGAACGGACAAACGGGCCGCAGGCCGCGTGGGTAAAGCCCATCGCCATCGCTTCTTCTTTCATTTCATCGAACTCGGCCGGGCTGACATAGCGCTGTACCGGCAGGTGATGGCGGCTTGGCTGCAGGTATTGGCCCAGGGTCAGCATGGTGACGCCGTGGCGACGCAGGTCGCGCATGACTTCAACGATTTCCGCATTGGTTTCCCCCAGGCCGACCATCAGACCGGATTTGGTTGGGATGTGCGGGTGCGCTTCTTTGAACCGCTCAAGCAGCTTCAACGACCATTCGTAGTTGGCGCCCGGACGAACCTGGCGGTAGACGCGCGGCACGTTTTCCAGATTGTGGTTGAACACGTCCGGCGGCGTCGCTGTCAGAATTTCCAGCGCGCGATCCATACGGCCACGGAAATCCGGCACCAGCGTTTCAATTTTGATGGTCGGGTTTTTGGCGCGAATTGCGGCGATACAGTCGGCAAAGTGCTGAGCACCGCCGTCGCGCAGATCGTCGCGGTCAACCGAAGTGATTACCACGTAGCGCAGGCCCATGTCGGCGATGGTCTGGGCCAGTTTCTCCGGCTCGTTGGCATCGGGGGCGACCGGGCGGCCGTGAGCCACGTCGCAGAACGGGCAGCGGCGGGTACAGATGGCGCCCAGGATCATAAAGGTGGCGGTGCCGTGGTTAAAACATTCAGACAGGTTCGGACAGGAAGCTTCTTCGCACACCGAATGCAGACCGTTTTTACGCATGGCGGCTTTAATGCCCTGAATGCGCGTAGAGTCGGCAGGGAGTTTGATCTTCATCCACTCGGGTTTACGTAACAGCTCCTGCCGTTCGGTGACCACCGTTTTAACCGGGATCAACGCCATTTTGTCTGCATCGCGGTATTTAACGCCGCGTTCCATCTGAATTGGTTTACTCATAATCGTGCAGGTTCCAGTTACGAAGCTCGACCTTCGGGTAGCCGAGTAAATGAACAAATTCCTGTACCAGGATTGGGTGTACGTCTTCTATGCCTACGCCGGGCGCCAGCGCGCTGACCTGCGCCATTTGCATGCCGGCGTAACCGCAAGGGTTGATACGTTGGAAGGGGTTGAGATCCATGGCCACATTCAGCGCCAGGCCGTGAAATGATCTGCCTTTGCGGATCCGCAAACCCAACGAACAGATTTTTTGCTCCCCCACGTAAACACCGGGCGCATCCGGGCGGGCGCGCGATTCGATATGAAAGTGGGCGAGGGTATTAATAACGGTATCTTCGATAGCCGTGACCAGTTGGCGAACGCCAACCTTGTTGCGTTTCAGATCGATCATCACGTACATCACCTGCTGCCCTGGACCGTGATAGGTCACCTGACCGCCGCGATCGCTCTGGACCACCGGAATATCACCCGGCATTAACAGATGCTCCGCTTTACCGGCCTGGCCCTGGGTAAACACGGGCTGATGCTGAACCAACCACAGCTCATCGGGCGTGGTATCGGTTCTGCGATCGGTGAAGTTGTGCATGGCTTGGGATACAGGCTCATAGGGCTGCAACCCCAGCTGACGCAAAATGATCTTGTCTGGTTGCAAAAGAGTCATCGTCAGGTTACAGAAGTGGTGTCGCCATTATACCGGGCGCTCTGGCCCGCGGCCAGCATTTCGCTGACCAAAAATGCGCAACCCGGGCAGAGGATGCTCTGGCCCGGGCTGAAAAGCAGGGTTTTGTGCTGTAATTACAGAACCATGCGGACAATTTCAATGTTGCCCAACTCATCATATAAGGTTTCCACCTGATCGATATGGGTGGCGGTGATGGTGATGGACACGGAGTGGTAATTGCCTTTGCTGCTAGGTTTAACCTGTGGGTTGTAATCCCCGGGAGCATGGCGCTGCACCACTTCAACCACCTGGTCCACCAGCTCGGGTTGTGCCAGACCCATTACTTTGTAGGTAAATGAGCAAGGGAATTCGAGCAGTTCGTTCAGTTTAGTTTTCATGTGCGCTCCAGAGTGCTGCTATCAACATAGCGAATCTATAAATTATAACTCCCGCCGGAGCGGGAGTTAATGTTAATCAGTATATGGGGGCAATTTTGCCCGTTTCAACTGTTAACCGAACCAGTGGTGGAACATCAGTTTGATATAATCCACGATGCGGCTGAAGAAACCGCCTTCTTTCACTTCGTTCATTACCACCAGAGGGCGCTGATCGATGGTTTTGCCATCCAACTGGAAGTTGATGCTGCCGACAACCTGGTTTTTAGCCAGTGGCGCATGAATCTCCGGTGTGTTCAGCACGTAGCTGGCTTTGAGATCTTTCATCCGGCCGCGTGGGATGGTCAGGTAGACGTCTTTGTCCACGCCCAACTCAACGCGATCCGAATCGCCGAACCAGACCGGTTCAGACGCAAACTCTTTGCCCACTTTCAGCGGTGCAACGGTTTCGAAGAAGCGGAAGCCCCAGGTCAGCAGTTTCTTGCTTTCGGTTTCACGGCCTTTATAAGTCCGACCGCCCAGTACCGCAGAGATCAGGCGCATCTGGCCTTCGGTGGCGGAAGCCACCAGGTTGTAGCCTGCCGCATCGGTATGGCCGGTTTTGATGCCGTCCACGTTCAGGCTGGTGTCCCACAACAGACCGTTACGGTTCATCTGACGGATATTGTTGAAGGTGAACTCTTTTTCTTTATAAATCGCGTATTCGTCCGGCACGTCGCGGATCAGCGCCTGGCCGATCAACGCCATATCGCGCGCCGAGCTGTACTGGCCCTGTGCGTCGAGGCCGTGTACCGTCTGGAAGTGGGTGTTTTGCAGGCCCAGCTTGCTGACGTAGGTGTTCATCAGGTTAACGAATGCGTCCTGGCTGCCGGCCACGTAATCGGCCATCGCCACGCAGGCGTCGTTACCGGATTGCAGGTTGATGCCGCGGGTCAGTTTGGAAACCGGCACGCGATCGCCTGGCTTCAGGAACATCAGCGAGGAACCTTTGAATACCGGGTTGCCGGTTGCCCAGGCGTCTTGCCCCACGGTAACCATGTCTTCCGGGCCGATTTTACCCGCTTTCAGCGCCTGGCCGATGACGTAGCTGGTCATCATTTTTGTCAGGCTGGCCGGATCGCGGCGCGCGTCGGCATTCATTTCCGCCAAAACTTTACCGGAGTTGTAATCAATCAGGACGTAGGCTTCCGCATCGATTTGCGGCACTCCTGGGATCATGGTTTTGATATTAACGTCATCGGCTTGCGCAACGGAAGCTGCACTCATCGCGATAACGGAGCCGAGCGCTATGCTCTTGATTAAGCGAAAAGAAGTTACTTGTTTCATGATCGAGAGGACAACATCCATGAGGGTAAAGTTAAAAACGAGCCACACTATAACAGATGAGATTCCGGCAGGCATTATCCATTCATCTGACTAATAGCGCTTTACCGGCATTTTGCTGAAAGAAAATGTTTCAGCTAGAGAAACGCTTATCAGTCGCGATCGCCCGCCGGGGCTTCATGCTTTTGACCTTTCAAGCTGCAGCAGTGTCGGCTGCAGCTTGAAATTGATCGGGTATCTTTGTTTAGGGTGCGGCAGTGACAAAAGATTGTTGTTGCGCTTCCGCGGCCAGGCGCTGTTGCAACTGTGCCGCCTGCTGGCGATCGTTGAACGGGCCTAACTGTACGCGGTAGACACCGCCGCTGGCCGCAACCTTGCCTGGCACGCCAAATTGCCGGCTCAGGCTCTGTTGCCAGGTTTGTGCGCGTTCAGCGCTGCTGAGTGCACCAACCTGGACGACATAGCTCCCGGCGGAAGAGGCTCCGGCAGCAACGGCTGCGGTGGCGGCGACGGGGGCTGCAATGGCGGCGGCGACGGCCGGTTCAGGTTCTGAACCTTCCAACACGCCGGCGGGAACCTGGCTTGGTGCGCCGAGGAAGCCGGTGCGGCTGCTGCCGGCTGCGGCGGCTGGGGCGTTGCTGTCACCGGTGTCCAGGCTGCTGTTATCTATTGGACGTACTGCGGCACCGCTGGCGATGGGGGCTTCCTGCTGCACGGGAGTTCCCATGCTGCTCGAGCCAAGATCGGGGCGCGACGGCAGGGCGTAGCTTTGTTTGGCGACGATTGTCCCTATGGTGCCGGGGCCGCTCAGGGTGCCATCCGGCGCCACGTTGATGAAATCAACTTTAACCTTGGTGTTGTTGGACAGGTTCAGACGGTCGGCAACGGCTTTCGACAGATCGATAATGCGGCCATTGGTGTAAGGCCCGCGATCGTTCACGCGCACCACCAGTTGACGGCCGTTGGCGAGGTTGGTCACGCGCACGTAGCTTGGGATCGGCAGCGTGGGGTGCGCGGCGGTGAGGCCGTTAGGATCGAACTGCTCGCCCAGCGCGGTGGTGTTGCCCCGGGCTTCTTCGCCATAGGAGCTGGCCAGACCGGTCTGCGAGAAGTTTTGCGGATCTTTCACGATGCGGTAAGTATCGCCATTAACCTTATAATCCTGCATGTTATTAGGGTTATAGGGTTCATATTGAGGCTCAACGCCGCCGATTTCCACCACCGGCCCGTTATACGGCTGCTGCGGCGGCGCCTGCTGTTCCGTGGTCGGGGAGGTACAGGCGGAAAGCAACACAGCCACTACGCCGACCCAAAGCCATTCCTTACGCATTACTCACCTCTTATAAACTTTTAGACATCATTTTCCGATGCGTGTGGATCGACATGATAATGCCGAACCCAGCCATAAGCACAATCAGCGCCGAACCCCCGTAACTGACCAGAGGCAAAGGTACGCCAACTACCGGTAAAATGCCACTGACCATACCAATGTTAACAAACACATAAACGAACAGAATCAGCATCAGGCCGCCGACCATGACGCGGCCGAAGGTCGTCTGTGCCCTAGCGGCGATCATCAGCCCGCGGATAATCACCAGCAGGTACAGCGCCAACAGCACCAGCACCCCAATCAGCCCGAGTTCTTCGGCCAATACCGCGAAGATGAAGTCGGTATGGCGCTCCGGCAAGAACTCCAGCTGCGACTGGGTGCCGTGCAGCCAGCCCTTGCCGGACAGGCCGCCGGAACCTATGGCGATTTTCGACTGAATAATATGGTAGCCGGCACCGAGCGGATCGCTTTCCGGATCGAGCAGCATCATGACGCGGTCGCGTTGATAGCCGTGCATCAGGAAGAACCACAGCACGGGAATAAAGGCCGCCAGCATCACGGCGGCAACGGCGATCAGCTTCCAGCTCATGCCGGACAGGAACAGCACGAACAGACCGGAGGCGGCGATAAGAATCGACGTGCCCAGGTCCGGCTGCGCAGCAACCAGCAGGGTCGGCAGGAAAATCAGCACCAGCGCAATGGCGGTATTCTTCAGCGAAGGCGGGCAGACGTCGCGGTTCATAAAGCGCGCAACCATCAGCGGAACGGCGATTTTAGCGATTTCTGACGGCTGGAAGCGCACAAAGCCGAGATCCAGCCAGCGCTGAGCCCCTTTACTGATCTGCCCGAACGCGTCCACCATGATCAGCAGGATCACGCAGAAAATGTACAGATAGGGCGCCCAGCTTTCATAGACCCGCGGCGGGATCTGAGCCATTACGCCCATCACGATCAGGCCCATGACGATCTGGCCGATTTTGCGTTCCATCATGCCGATATCCTGGCCGCTGGCGCTCCACATCACGAATGCGCTGTAGACCAGCAGAGCCAGAATGAATAACAGGAAAGTGGGGTCGATATGGATTTTGGTCCAGATCGAGCCTTTTTGTTGGCTTTCAGTCATGTTCTACCTTAATCACCTTCTACACCAGGCGGCAGCGGGGCCTCGGCTGGTAATTGCGTATTGTTGTCGCCCAGCAGGATATGGTCGAGGATCTGACGGGTAATCGTCCCGACCGCCGGACCGGCGCCGCCGTTTTCCAAAATGACGGCGACCGACACCGTTGGATTATTGTACGGCGCAAAGGCAGTCATCAGCTTATGGTCACGCAGGTGTTCTGCCAGTTTGTGGGCGTTGTAGGTTTCGTAGCCGAATACCTGTGCGGTACCCGATTTTGCCGCGGCTTTGTAGGGTGCATCCGCGAAGTACTTACGCGCCGTCCCGTTAGGGCGGTTGGCTACACCATACATGCCGTCTTTGGCAATTTCCCAGAAGCCGGAATGAATATCGCCGATCTGCGTGTTCTCTTCCTGACGGAACGGCACCAGCGCACCGTTGATTCGGGTGCTCTGCATCAGATGCGGCGTTTTGACGTTGCCGTCGTTAATCAGGGTATTCAGCGCCTTGGACATCTGGATCGGCGTTGCCGTCCAGTAGCCCTGGCCGATGCCCACCGGAATGGTGTCGCCCTGATACCAGGGTTTTTTATAGCGCTTGAATTTCCAGTCGCGGGTCGGCATCAGGCCGGAACGTTCTTCGGACAGATCGATACCGGTATAATCGCCGTAACCGAACTTGGTCAGCCAGGTCGACAGGCGATCGATACCCATGTCGTAGGCTACCTGATAGAAGAAGGTATCCGCTGACTCTTCCAGCGCTTTGGTGACGTTCAGGCGGCCATGGCCCCATTTTTTCCAGTCGCGGAAGCGTTTTTCCGAGCCGGGCAATTGCCACCAGCCGGGATCGAACAGGCTGGTGTTTTTGGTGATCACCCCGGCACTGAGCGCCGAGACGGCAATGTAGGGTTTAACCGTAGACGCCGGTGGATACAGCCCTTGCGTGGCGCGGTTAATCAACGGCCGGTTCGGATCGTTGAGCAGCCCCTGATAGTCTTTACTGGAGATACCATCAACGAACAGGTTCGGATCATAGCTGGGGTTAGAGACCATCGCCAGAATGCCGCCGGTGCGCGGATCGCTCACCACCACGGCCGCACGGCTGCCGACCAGCAACTGCTCGATATAGCGTTGCAGGTTGAGATCCAGCGTCAGGTAAACGTCCTGACCGGCGGAAGGGGGTTGTTCATGCAGTTGGCGGATCACCCGGCCGCGGTTGTTGACTTCAACCTCTTCGTAGCCGGTTTTGCCATGCAGAGTTTCTTCGTAATAGCGCTCGATGCCCAGCTTGCCGATATCGTGCGTGGCGGCGTAGTTGGCCAGTTTGCCGTCTTTATCCAGACGTTCGACGTCGCGGTCGTTGATTTTCGATACGTAGCCGATGACATGGGTCAGAGCGGAGCCATAAGGATAGTAGCGACGCTGGTAGCCTTTGACCTCGACGCCGGGGAAGCGGAACTGGTTAACCGCAAAACGCGCCACCTGGACTTCGTTCAGGGCGGTTTTCACCGGAATGGAGACGAAGCGACGTGAGCGTTTGCGCTCTTTCTCGAAGTTGGTGATGTCTTCGTCGGTCAGATCGACCACCGGACGCAGTGCCTGTAGCGTGGCCTTCAGGTCATCGACCTTTTCCGGCATCAGCTCCAGTTGATAAATGGTGCGATTGAGCGCCAGCGGGGTGCCGTTGCGATCGTAGATAATGCCGCGGCTGGGCGCGATCGGCACCAGTTTTATGCGGTTTTCGTTGGAGCGGGTACGGTAATCCTCAAAGCGGACGATTTGCAGGTTATACAGATTGGCGATGAGGGTGCCGGTCAGCACCAGGATGACCAGGAACGCCACCAGGGCGCGGCGTACAAACAGGGCGGATTCAGCCGTATAGTCGCGAAAAGGGTTACGTTCTATTTTCATCCCGCTGCTTTATTTCACTCTGTCACTGTCACCACCGGTTATTCCCGGTGGTAAGGATGATTTGTTGTAATACTCCAGGCGCGATAGAGGCTTTCAGCCACCAGGACGCGCACTAAAGGATGCGGCAATGTCAAAGGTGAGAGCGACCAACTTTGTTCGGCTGCGGCCTTGCACGCCGGGGCCAGCCCTTCCGGGCCACCAATCAGCAGGCTGACGTTGCGGCCGTCCTGCTTCCAGCGTTCGAGCTGCTGCGCCAACTGCGGCGTTTCCCACGGTGTACCGGGGATATCCAGCGTGACAATGCGATTGCCTTTGCCTACCGCCGCCAGCATCTGTTCGCCTTCCTTTTCCAGAATGCGTTTGATATCGGCATTCTTGCCGCGCTTGCCCGCCGGGATTTCGGTCAGCTCAAACGGCATGTCTTTCGGAAAACGGTGCAGATAATCCATAAAGCCGGTCTGCACCCAGTCTGGCATTTTAGTGCCGACAGCGACCAGTTGCAGTTTCACCGCTTAGCTCCAGAGTTTTTCCAGCTCATACAGACGACGGCTTTCTTCTTGCATCACGTGGACGATCACTTCGCCCAAATCAACCACTATCCAGTCGGAAGCTTCCTGGCCTTTCATGCCATAGAGTTCCATGCCCGCAGAACGGGATTCTTGCACCACGTGGTTGGCGATCGACATCACGTGACGGGTAGAGGTACCGGTGCAGATGATCATGCAATCGGTGATGCTGGATTTACCCTGGACATCCAGAGCGATAATGTCTTGGCCTTTCAGGTCATCAATTTTATCGATGACGAAATCTTGGAGCGCTTTACCTTGCAAAGGTTCCCCCTCGGGTGTGTTCTGTTCATTCGACTGCGGCGGGCAACTTGCCCGTCTTGCGGCCTGAATCAATGATAAGTCGGCAGGATGCCGCTGAAAGCCAGCTGGTGACTGCCCGGCCAGCTAAGGTTTCCGGGGTTTTCAGCGAATACCTGAAAAATAGCGGCGCAGTATATCACGCGACTCCGGCTAGCGATATAAACCCTGTAACTCGATATAGCGCTGTACCGAACGCGGCAACAGGTCGTCACAACTGAGGCCCTGATGGCGGCGCTGGCGGATTTCAGTGGCGGAAATTTCCAACAGCGGCGTGTCGGCCAGGTAAATATGTCCCTGCGGCCGTTGGCTGAGCAGCGCGGCGTCGGTGACCCGATGACGCTCCAGCCACTGTTGCAGTTCCGGCGTATCCATTTGGTCATTGTAGCCAGGGCGGGCCAGCACCAACAGATGGCAGACATCCAGCAATGCCTGCCAGCGGTGCCACTTGTGCAGCGTCAGCAGAGAATCCTGGCCAATAATAAAGGCCAATGGCAACGCGGGGCCACGTTCTTTACGAAGGGTTTCCAGCGTCTCAATGGTATAGGACGGCGTGGTGCGGTGCAGTTCACGATCGTCAACGGCGAACAGCGGGTTATTGGCGATCGCCAGCTCAACCATCTTCAGCCGCTGTTGGGCATTGGCCTCCGGCTGCGGGCGGTGCGGGGGGACGTGGTTTGGCAGCAGCGTGACCTGGTTCAGGCCGACTTCTGCGGCCAGCGCTTCCACCGGCCGCAAATGGCCGTAATGGATAGGATCAAAGGTGCCGCCGAACAGGGCATGCAGGATTGTCGCGCTTTGCGGATTAGTGGGCATCTGAAAAACTCGTGGCCAGGGGTTTGCCGCACAGCAGCATAGACAGGGTTTCCAGTTCCGGCCATACCGACTGACCGTAATCCTGCTTCAGGGTGATCTCAATTTGCGTCAACAGATGGACCGCCTGCTGCAATTGAGCGCCGGACAGCCGCTGCAGGGCCTGCGTCACCAGGTTACGGCGGTTTTGCCAGACCTTGTACTGATCGAACAGCGTGCGCAGCGGCACGGATGCCATGCGGCGTTGCAGGTTGAGCAGTTGCAGCAGCTCGCGTTGCAGGGTGCGCAACAGGATCACCGGTTCGACATCTTCCTGCTGCATTTGCTGCAGAATGTGCCAGGCGCGTTTGCTTTTGCCCGCCAGCAGGGCGTCCAGCCAATGAAACGGCGTAAAGTGAGCGGCGTCGTTCACCGCCAGTTCAACGCGTGGCAGCGTGAGCTTACCGTCCGGATGCAACAGTGACAGCCTTTCCAGCGCCTGCGACAGCGCCAGCAGGTTGCCTTCGTAGCAATAGCACAGCAACTGGTTGGCCGCATCGTCCAGCTCGAGCTTCATGGTTTTGGCGCGCTGTGCCACCCAGCGGGGTAACTGCGCTTGTTCCGGCGTCTGGCAACTGACGTAAGCGCCATTTGGGCTAAGCGCTTTGAACCAGGCGCTGTTTTCCTGCGCTTTGGTCAGGCGAGGGCCGCGCAGCATCAGCAAAATGTCGTCATGCAGCAGCGCCGCCAGCTTGATCAGTTGCTCGCCGAGCGGGGCCGTCGGGCCGTTATCCGGGAAGATAAGCAGCAGGGTCTGGCGGCTGGCGAACAGGCTCATGGCCTGGCAGATGCTGAAAATGGCGTCCCAGTCGGTATGGGCGTCGAGAGAAATGCTGTAGTGCTCGGTGAACTGCTGCTGTTGCGCGGCCTGCCGGATCAGATCCTGGCTTTCCTGCAGCAGTAACGGTTCATTGCCACTCAATAAATAACAAGCGCGCAGCCCCTCTCGGAGCTGCGCGGCAAGTTGTTCAGGGTAAATACGGATCATTGATCTACGCGACTGGCCGCTTTTTCACCGGCCGCAGCGGCTTTCTGCTGCGTTTCTTCTTCCGCCGCGTGCACCGTCAGCAGTTTACGCACCAGTTGCTGGGCGGCCTGCTCACGCATTTCCTGGCGAATAATTTCCTGTTCGGAATCTTTTGCCAGTGCGGTCAGCGGGTTATCGAAGAACGAACGGAATACTTTCACGTTCAGCGGATACAGATCGTGACCCGGGATCAACACCTGTGCCTGGACCGTCAGCACCATCTGGTACTCAGCGGTTTTACCGTCCTGGAAGATAGAGGCGGTATCCTGGCTTTCGGTGGCGCCAATGATGCGCAGGGAAGGGAGATCCTTGCGTTTTGCATCTTTGACAATGGTCACGTCGCTCAGACGTAATTGCTCACGCACGGCGCGGGTCAGCGGACCATAAGGGTCTGAGCTGTCCAGAATCAGCGTTTTCATTTCCGAGGGTACCTGCGTGGTGCCACGCAGGTGAAAACCGCAGCCGGCGGTGACCAGCACCGCCAACCCCAGCAACAACGTCAGAATACGATGTCGCACAACGCCTCCTTGTGTTAACCCACAACCAGGTTAAGCAATTTGCCCGGAACATAGATCACTTTACGAACCGTAACCCCGTCCAGATATTTAGCGACCAGATGTTCCTCAGCGGCACGCGCACGTACCTGCTCTTCGGTTGCATCTGCTGCCACAGTGATTTTAGCGCGAACTTTGCCGTTTACCTGTACCACGACCAGCTTGGAGTCTTCGACCATCGCCTGCTCGTCAGCCTGTGGCCAGGCTGCGGTATCCACATCGCCTTCGCCGCCCAACGCCTGCCACAGCGAGAAGCAAACGTGCGGGGTAAACGGATACAGCATACGAACGACGGACAGCAACGCTTCTTGCAGCAGAGCGCGATCCTGCTCGCTGTCCTGCGGTGCGCGGGCCAGTTTGTTCATCAGCTCCATCACGGCCGCAATGGCGGTGTTGAAGGTTTGACGACGGCCAATATCATCGGTCACTTTGGCGATGGTTTTGTGCAGATCACGGCGCAGCGCTTTCTGATCTTCGTTCAGCGCCGCGACGTTCAGCGGCTGGACAGCGCCTTTCTCAAGGTGTTCGTAGGCCAGTTTCCAAACGCGTTTCAGGAAGCGGTTTGCCCCTTCCACACCGGATTCCTGCCATTCCAGCGTCATTTCTGCCGGCGAAGCGAACATCATGAACAGACGCACGGTATCCGCACCGTATTTCTCAACCATCACCTGCGGGTCGATGCCGTTGTTTTTCGACTTCGACATTTTGCTCATGCCAGCATAGACCAGTTCACGGCCTTGTGGATCGGTGGCTTTAACAATGCGGCCTTTGTCGTCGCGTTCAACGGTGGCGTCGACCGGAGAAACCCAGACGCGCTCGCCGCTGTTGCCGGTGTAATAGAAGGCATCCGCCAGCACCATACCCTGACACAGCAGGCGTTTTGCCGGCTCGTCCGAATCCACCAGGCCTGCGTCACGCAGCAGTTTGTGGAAGAAGCGGAAATACATCAGGTGCATGATGGCGTGTTCGATACCGCCGACATACTGATCGACCGGCAGCCAGTAGTTGGCGGCGGCCGGATCCAGCATACCCTTGTCGTACTGCGGGCAGGTGTAGCGTGCGTAGTACCAGGAAGACTCCATAAAGGTGTCGAAGGTGTCGGTTTCACGCAGCGCCGGCTGGCCGTTAACGGTGGTTTTCGCCCACTCGGGATCGGCCTTGATTGGGCTGGTAATGCCGTCCATCACCACGTCTTCCGGCAGGATCACCGGCAGTTGGTCTTCCGGGGTCGGCATTACGGTGCCGTCTTCCAGCGTGACCATTGGGATTGGCGCACCCCAGTAACGTTGACGGGAAACGCCCCAGTCGCGCAGACGGTAGTTAACCTTGCGCTGGCCGACGCCTTTGGCGACCAGTTTGTCGGCAATGGCGTTGAAACCGTCCTGGTGGTCCAAACCGTCAAACTCGCCGGAATTGAACAGCGTGCCTTTCTCGGTCATGGCTTCGGCCTGGACATCCGGTTGGCTGCCATCGAGCGCCAGCACTACCGGTTTGATCGGCAAACCGTATTTTGTGGCGAACTCCCAGTCACGCTGGTCGTGAGCCGGAACCGCCATTACCGCGCCGGTGCCGTATTCCATCAGCACGAAGTTGGCGACCCAAACCGGCACTTGCTCGCCGGACAGCGGATGGATGGCGAACAGGCCGGTCGGCATGCCTTTCTTCTCCATCGTTGCCATTTCGGCTTCGGCCACTTTGGTGTTGCGGCATTCTTCGATAAATTCAGCCAGCGCCGGGTTGTTCACTGCGCCTTGTTGCGCCAATGGGTGACCCGCGGCAACGGCCACGTAGGTCGCACCCATAAAGGTGTCTGGACGGGTGGTGTAAACGGTCAGTTTCTCGTCGCTGCCCGCCACGTCAAAGGTGATGTCCACCCCTTCGGAACGGCCAATCCAGTTGCGCTGCATGGTTTTCACCTGCTCTGGCCAGCTTTCCAGCGTATCCAGATCGTTGAGCAACTGATCGGCGTAGTCGGTGATTTTGATAAACCACTGCGGGATCTCTTTACGCTCGACCTTGGTGTCGCAGCGCCAGCAGCAGCCGTCGATAACCTGTTCGTTGGCCAGCACGGTCAGATCGTGTGGGCACCAGTTGACCGCAGAGGTCTTCTTGTAGACCAGGCCTTTTTCGTACAGCTTGGTGAAGAACCACTGTTCCCAACGGTAGTAATCCGGATCGCAGGTGGCGATCTCGCGATCCCAGTCATAGCCGAAGCCCAGCAGTTTCAGCTGGTTCTTCATGTATTCGATGTTGTCGTAGGTCCACGGAGCCGGTGCGGTGTTGTTCTTCACCGCGGCGCCTTCCGCCGGCAGGCCGAAAGCATCCCAGCCGATTGGCTGCAGCACGTTTTTGCCCAGCATGCGCTGATAGCGCGAGATCACGTCGCCGATAGTGTAGTTACGAACGTGCCCCATGTGCAGACGGCCTGATGGGTATGGCAGCATGGATAGGCAGTAATACTTTTCCTTGCTCGCGTCTTCGGTAACCTTGAAAGTCTGCTTCTCTTGCCAGTGAAGCTGTACGTTCGATTCTATGTCTTCTGGACGGTATTGCTCTTGCATGGCGGCTGGTGGTCCTGTAGGTGTAAAACAGCTACATCCGTAGCATTCTGTTGAGTACTTATAGATCCGCATAGCATAGCTGATAAGACCTCTCGGCAACAACACCAAGCGCCCGACTCGGCGTATTTAAAAAATCTTCGCCATGATATGACTCACATCTTGAGGATCCCGTGCCTTGCCAAGTGACATCAGCAATTTACCGCTAAAATGATAAGAGCTACTTTGAAGAGGTAAGCCCCGTCACGTAAGTTCATCGAGGAGATATTATGAACAAGGTTGCTCAGTACTACCGCGAATTGGTGGCATCTCTGACCGAACGCCTGAAAAATGGCGAACGTGATATTGATTCACTGGTGGCGAGCGCTGAAAAACGGCTGAACGAAGCCGGTGAGCTGACGCGCGATGAAGTGGAGCAGGTGACCCTGGCGGTACGGCGCGATCTGGAAGAGTTTGCACGCAGTTACCAGGAAAGCCGGGACGAATTTACCGACAGCGTTTTTATGCGGGTGATTAAAGAGAGCCTGTGGCAGGAGCTGGCGGACATTACCGACAAAACCCAGTTGGAATGGCGCGAAGTTTTCAAGGACGTCAGCCACCATGGCGTTTACCACAGCGGTGAGGTGGTCGGCCTGGGGAATCTGGTGTGCGAGCAGTGTCATCATCATTTGGCGTTTTACACGCCGGAAGTGTTGCCGCTATGCCCGAAATGTGGCCATGACCAGTTTCAGCGTCGGCCTTTCGAACCTTGAGTTTTCCTGCACCCTGGCCTTTTCCTGTGCGGAAAGGGCCGGGGCAGGGAGATCGTGATTAACCGAACAGTTTTTTCATCAGGTTACTGAGGAAACCGCCGCCGGCCGGCACTGTGGCCAGTTCAGGCTGGCTTGCGAGGGCGGCGTATACCGTCGCAGGCACTTTCTGCGCAACCGCTATGCGGCTGTCCTGCGTTGCTTTTTCTGCCGCTTCCGGCCCGTAAGCAAAACCTTCCGCCAACACGAACTCCACGTCAGTAATACCGATGAACCCCAGGAACAGCTTCAGGTAAGGCGTGATCAGGTCGGTTGGTGTCTCGGCATGGATACCGCCGCGGCTGGAGATGACGATCGCTTTTTTACCGGTGACCAGGCCTTCGGAACCCTCGGAGGTATAACGGAAGGTTTGGCCGGCACGCGCGACCAGGTCGAAATAGATTTTCAACTGGGTCGGGATATTGAAGTTGTACATTGGGGCGCTGATGATAATGGTGTCGTGCGATTTCAGCTCGGCAATCAGCTCATCGGAAAGCGCCAGCGTTTTTTGCTGATGTGGCGTTAAGGGCTTATCACCGGCGCTAAAGCCGCCAATCACTTCACCATCCAGCTCCGGCAGGGTTGGGTTGGCCAGATCGCGGAAGGTAAAGTTGTCGCTTGGGTGTGCTTCACGCCACTGTTGAACAAAAAAATCGACTAATTTTCCAGACTGGGAGTAATCGCCCAGGATACTTGATTTCAGGACCAGTATACGACTCATACGGATATCTCCAGGCTTGCTCTAAGGTTGTCAGCGTTCGCTGTGCGTTTAAAGCATCTTAGAGGCAAGCCTGGGCCAGTGATAGCGTAAAAATTCGCTGAGTTAAATCAAAAAAACTGAATGCTAACTATGTTTGTGTCCCAGCGGGTCAGTAACGCGCGACGCGTTCGGCCAGCAGATTGATAAACCCTTCACGATCGATATCGGTCAGCACTTCCACGTTGGCCGCTTTGCCGTTTTGTCCGAAGATATCCACCACCGTCATCCCCTGGGTGTACTCTCCTTGGGTCTCTACACCGACCCAGCGTTCGATACTGCCAAACAGCCGTGGTGCCAACAGCCAGGCGATGGTGCAGGGGTCGTGCATCGCGGCACCGGGCAACCCGCGCGGGTGGCTGAGATACAGCGGCAGGTAGAAGTCGAGCATTTCTGCTACCGCCTGCGCGACCGGGTTGTCAATCTGGCGGATTCGTTCGATATCCTGCGGCAGTACCAGCGCCTGATGGGTGACGTTCAGACCCGCCATGGTCAGCGGTACGCCGGATTTGAGTACCATTTCGGCGGCTTCCGGGTCGACGAAAATATTAAATTCCGCCACCGGGGTGGTGTTGCCGGCGTTCATGCCGCCGCCCATAAAGACGATACGCTCGATGTTGCCCTTCAACTCAGGGTGTTGAGCCAGCAGCAGGGCGATATTGGTCATTGGACCGGTAACCACCAGGGTGATGGGTTGCGGGCTGCTGCGCAGCAGGCTGGCGATCAGTTCGACGGCGCTTTGTTTTACCGGCTTGATGGTGGGCGTTGGCAGATGGGTATTGCCCATGCCGGTTTTGCCATGCACATAGTCGGCAATCACCAGCTCACGCATTAGCGGGGCCGCAGCACCGGCGGCGACAGGAATGTCTTCGCGTTTCATCAGCGTCAGCAGACCGAGCGCGTTATGCAGGGTTTTCTCCGGCGTCTGGTTACCGGCAGAGGTGGTAATGGCTTTCACTTCAAGTTCCGGTGAACTCAGTGCCATAGCAAGGGCAATGGCGTCGTCGAGGCCGGGATCGCAATCGATAATGATAGGGCGAGGCATAGAGATCTCCTTTTTACCCGTCGTCTTTCAAGCCGCAGCGTTGTTACCTGCGCTCGCTCACCCCAGTTACTTACTCAAGTAAGCGCCTGGGGATGAGCGAGCTGGTCGCCTAGCTGCAACTTGAAAGCCATAGGGTAGAGTTGTGTTCCGAGCATCGGATCAAAACCAGGGAGAAACAAGCGCTTTTAGTGCCGGGAGAGGGGAGATGCGCCCCGAATGGAGCGCATGCATATTGAGGCAAGCGTTGTTTTTTCTCCTGAGATACCCGGGCCTAGCGCACCGAGGGGCGCTCCGGCAGCTAAAGCTGCTACGACCCCTTCGGCACGCTCTCCCTAATAACGGGCACGAGCGCATCAGATAAATCAGTGCAGGATTTTTGCCAGGAAGTCTTTGGCACGCTCAGACTCGGGGTTGTTGAAGAAGTCGTCTTTATTGCGGTCTTCGACAATTTTGCCTTCGTCCATAAAGATCACCCGGTTGGCGACCTTGCGGGCAAAGCCCATTTCGTGGGTCACCACCATCATGGTCATGCCTTCATTCGCCAGTTCGACCATCACGTCGAGCACTTCGTTGATCATTTCCGGATCGAGCGCCGAGGTGGGTTCATCGAACAGCATGGCGATAGGATCCATGCACAGCGCACGGGCGATAGCCACACGCTGCTGCTGGCCACCGGAAAGCTGGCCGGGGAACTTGTTGGCATGAGCGGTCAGGCCGACGCGCTCCAGTAACTTCAGGCCTTTCTCGCGTGAGGCGGCTTTATCGCGCTTGAGCACTTTTACCTGTGCCAGCGTCAGGTTGTCGATGATCGACAGGTGCGGGAACAGCTCAAAGTGCTGGAACACCATGCCGACCTTGGAACGCAGCTGAGCCAGGTTGGTTTTCTTGTTGTTGACCGGGGTACCGTTCACCAGGATATCGCCCTGCTGGATCGGCTCCAGGCCGTTGACGGTTTTGATCAGGGTAGATTTTCCCGAGCCTGAAGGACCGCAGACTACCACCACCTCACCTTTTTTGACTTCGGTGGTGCAATCGGTCAGAACCTGAAAGTGACCGTACCACTTAGAAACATTTTTCAGGGATATCATCAAACAGTCCTTTTCTTCAAATAGCTTACCAGCGCCGAGGCGGCGAGACTGATAACAAAATAGACAAAGCCGGCGAACAGGATCATTTCAACCTGTGTGCCGTCGCGCTCGCCGATGGTCGAGGCGGTACGGAAGAAGTCGGCCAGGCTCAGTACGTAGACCAGCGAAGTATCCTGGAACAGCACGATGCCCTGAGTCAGCAGCAGCGGAACCATTGCGCGGAACGCCTGCGGCAGGATCACCAGCTTCATCGACTGCCAGTGGGTCATGCCCAGCGCCAGCGCGGCGGAAGACTGGCCGCGGGAAATACTGATGATGCCGGCGCGGATAATTTCCGAGTAATAGGCCGCTTCAAACAGGGAAAAGGCTACCATAGCCGAGATCAGGCGAATATCGGTTTTCGGCGACAGCCCCAGAACTTGTTGTAATAAGCTTGGAACCACCAGATAGAACCACAGCAGCACCATCACCAGCGGCACCGAACGGAACAGGTTGACGTACAGCGCGGCAAACCAGCTGATGGGCTTGAATGGCGACAGACGCATGACGGCCAGAATGGTGCCCCAAAGGATACCGAAGACGATAGCGGTCACGGTGATCTTCAGCGTGATCAACAGACCTTGCAGCAGGTAAGGGAAGCTTGGGACAATTGATGCCCAGTCAAATTCGTACATTATTTACTCCCCAGATTGCCGGGCAACTGCACTTTTCGCTCTACCAGTCGCATAAACAGCATGATCACGGCGTTGATGGCGATGTAGGCCAGCGTAATCGCGGTAAAGGATTCATAGGCATGCGCGGAGTAATCCAGCAGTTTGCCGGCCTGCGCAGCCATGTCGACCAGCCCGATGGTGGAAGCGATGGCGGAGTTTTTAACCAGGTTAAGCATTTCCGAGGTCATCGGCGGCACAATCACCCGATAGGCGTTCGGCAACAGCACGTAGCGATAGGTTTGCGGCAGCGTCAGGCCCATGGCCAGTCCGGCGGCTCTCTGACCGCGTGGCAGTGACTGAATGGCAGCGCGTACCTGTTCGCATACGCGGGCGGCGGTAAACAGCCCCAGGCACAGCATCGAGGAAACGAAGAACTGCACGTTAGGATCGAGTTCGGTTTTGAACCACATGCCCATATTGGCCGGCAGCAGTTCCGGGATCACCAGATACCAGGTAAAGAATTGCACGATCAGCGGCACGTTACGGAACAGTTCGACGTAACAGGTACCGAGGGTGGAAAGAAAGCGGTTGGGTACGGTACGCAAAATACCGAATAGCGAACCGACAAAGAAAGCGATAATCCATGCACAGACGGAGAGGGCTACCGTGACCTGGAAGCCGGACCAAATCCAGCCGAGGTAGGTGGTATTCCCAAACGGGGCCTGCTGCAGGAAGATACCCCAGTTCCAATCTATTGACATAACAAACTCCGTTAAGCGGGCGCAGAGCGCCTAAAGATTGATGACTATTCAGCGCCGATTGCATCGCGGCCAGTCAGGCTGGCTTATGTGCGCGGATATCGGTTGTGAGTTCGGGGGAAAATGAGGGAGGGGAACGGCCCCCCTCATTCCTGTCTGTCCCAGCCATCAACAGGGCTGGTTTGGCCTGGCGGCCGCCCCAGCTCTTTTTCTATTAGTTCAGTGCTTTATCGTTCGGCTCTTTGAACAGTTGCTTCATGTCGTCTGACAGGGCGAAGTTCATGTTGAGGTTCTTTGGTGGAATTGGCTGGTTGAACCATTTATCAAACCATTTTGCCGCTTCACCGGAGGTTTGGGCCTGAGCGATGGTGTCATCGACCAGTTTTTTGAACTCGGCGTCGTCTTTACGCAGCATACAGCCGTAAGCTTCTTTCGACTGCGGCGTGCCGAGAATTTCCCATTGATCCGGCTTCTTCGCTTTGGCTCGTTCGCCCGCCAGCAGCGCGTCATCCATCATAAAGGCTACGGCGCGGCCGCTTTCCAGGGTACGGAACGAGTCACCGTGGTCTTTGGCGCTGATGATGCGCATGTTCATCTTGCCGCTGTCGTTGAGTTTGTTCAGCAGCACTTCTGACGTTGTGCCGGAGGTGACCACTACAGGTTTGCCGGCCAGGTCTTTGAAGTCTTTGACGTCAGAGCCTTTTTTCACCAGCAAGCGGGTACCGACCACGAAGATGGTGTCGGAGAAGGCCGCCTGTTTTTGACGCTCAACGTTGTTAGTGGTTGAACCGCATTCAAAATCGAAGGTGCCGTTCTGCAGCAGTGGGATACGGTTCTGCGAGGTGATCGGCAGCATTTTTACCTGCAGATCGGGCATGTTCAGTTTTTTCTTAACAGCATCAACGATTTGGTTGGAGTAGTCCTGGGAGTAGCCCACAACTTTCTGCTGGTTGTCGTAGTAGGAGAACGGCACTGACGATTCGCGGTGGCCGACAACGATCACGCCGTTGTCTTTGATTTTCTTCAGCGTACCGGTCAGTTCTTCCGCATGGGCTACGTTACTCGCCATACCGATCAGCAGTAACGATAACGCCAATTTACGCATTTGCATGGTCCAACTCCTTTGCTGTTGTGGTGGCTCAAATTCAAAGAGCATCAGATTCTAAATGGAGATTTATTGCTCAAGTATAAAGATAGTCTTAGAACACATAACCGTTAGAAAATAGCCGATTGTGAATGGATTGAAACTAAAATGTTTCTTTTTTTGAGACGCCACGCGCACCAAATTAATGCAACAAAACCCCAATGCACCTTGATGGTGCCAGTGATGCTCTCGAGTTGTGCACAAATACGACGAAACGTCAGCAAAAGTAAATCGGCTCTAAATCACGGAGTAAGTAAAGCAAGGAGTGTGCCAGAAGCGTTGATTTGGCAATGATTTTTGACAGGGAGGGAAAAACAACGGGGCGCGCCGATGGCCACGCCCCGGGGGATTATTTACGACGCATGCCGAGGAACAGCGCCAGACCGCCGAGCAGCAAGGTGATTATCCACAATGGCGTGGCGCCAAAGCGGGCATAAGGCGTAATGCCGGTGGTGGGGGTCATTTTCACCTCCAGCACCTTGCGAGTGAACTGCGGGATCTCTGCAATCACTTCACCGTTAGCATCCACTGCGGCTGTCACGCCGTTGTTGGTGCTGCGCAACAGAGGTCTGCCCAACTCAAGTGCACGCATGCGCGCCATCTGGAAGTGCTGCCACGGGCCGATGGAATGACCGAACCAGGCATCGTTGGAGATGGTCAGCAGGAAGTTGGTGTCCGGGCGGAAGTTATCGCGCACCTGCTGGCCGAGGACAATTTCATAGCAGATCGCCGCCGTCAGGTTGTAGCCCTTCACGCTGAGCTGAGGCTGGACGTAATCGCCACGGCTGAAAGAGGACATCGGCAGGTCGAAGAACGGCGCCAGTGGACGCAGCAGGGTTTCCAACGGAACAAACTCGCCGAACGGCACCAGATGGTGCTTGTTGTAGCGGTCTTTGGCCGGATAAACGTATGGCGTCGGTTCACCCAACACGATGGCGCTGTTGTAGATTTGCTGGCCCTGAGGGGTGGCACGAACGTCAACAATTCCGGTGATCAGGCTACTGTTTTTGGCGCGCATCAGGTCGTCCATCATGGTCAGGAAGCCGTTCTGGCTGGCTTCGTAATCCGGGATGGCAGATTCCGGCCAAATGATGATCGGCGCTTTGCCCATATAAGGACGGGTTTCATCCAGATAGGTTTGCAGCGTACTGACCAGCGCTTTCGGGTCCCACTTCATCGACTGAGCGATATTGCCCTGCACCATAGCGACGTTGACCGCCTTGTCCGGTTGAGGAGTGTACCAATGCAACTGGCGCAGCGGCCACGGCAACAGCAGCAGTGCAACCGCCACCACCGCCGGCGTGATGCGACGTTGATTGACGGCATACACCAGCAACCCGGCAATCGCCATCAGCATAAAGGTAATGGTATCCACCCCCAGCAGTGGCGCCACGCCTTTCAGCGGGCCGTTGAGTTGGCTGTAGCCAAACTGCAGCCAGGGGAAGCCGGTCAGCACCCAGCCGCGTAAAAACTCGGTGACCTGCCACAGCACCGGCGCAGCAATGGCCAGGCGATACCAACTGGTGGTTGGCCAAAGACGTGCCAGCAAGCCGGCGAACAGCCCGGTATACAGAGACAGATAGGCGGCGAGCAGCGCCACCAGGAAGATATTGACGGAAAACGGCATGCCACCGAAGTCGGCGATACTGACGTAAACCCAGTTGATCCCGCTACCAAACAGGCCAAAGCCCCAGCAGAAGCCGAGCAGGGCGGACTGTTTGGTGGTGCGGTTCAGGGTAACGGCCAGCAGGCCAATCAGGGAGACAATGGCCGCCGGCCAGATATCGTAAGGGGAAAACGCCAGCGTGCCACTGGCACCAGTCAACAGCGCCAGTAGGGCGCGAACCCACTGGCGATCAAGGTAAGAGGCTTTAGCCATGTTCGATTTATTCTTCCAGTTTCGGTTGCGGAGAATCGTCCGGAATTTTTACATGAACCTGGATGA
>RCUM01000307.1_pt1 | contig 32315 bp, 24 predicted proteins | sample 2166141 | NCBI WGS metagenome assembly RCUM01 (sample SAMN09932756, study PRJNA488358) | compost metagenome | isolation source: compost soil in crotonic acid-enriched | place: Germany: Experimental Botanical Garden
TGCTCATCCGGCGAGTGTGGCCCGGTGATGGTTGGCCCAATCGACACCATATCCATGTTCGGGTACGGTTTTTTGAACAGGCCGCATTCCAGACCGGCATGGATCACCATGATGTTCGGCGTCTTGTTGAACAGATCCTGATAGATCTCGCGCACCAGATGCATGACCGGTGAGTCCGCGTCCGGCTGCCAGCCTGGGTAACCGCCCTTCGGCGCCACTTTGGCGTTGGCCAACTGGCCCAGCGCGGTCAGCATCTCGACCACGTAATCTTTGCCGCTGTCGATCAGCGAGCGGATCAGGCAGATGATTTCCGCTTCGTTCTCGCTGGTGGTGACCACGCCAACGTTCAGTGAGGTTTCCACCACGCCTTTTACCGCGTCGCTCATGCGGATCACGCCGTTTGGCGTAGCGTTCAGCAGGGCCAGGAAACGCTGTTGGCTGTCGGCGGTCAACGCCTGAGAGGCGCTGGTAACCGGCTCCAGCAGCACGGTGATGTTCTTCTCTTTGGCGGAAAGCTCGTTTTGCAGCGTGCTCAGGAAGGCCTGGCTCAGCGCTTTCAGCGCATCGGCTTTTGCCGCAGGCACGGCAACCACCGCAGAGGCTTCACGCGGGATAGCGTTGCGCAGGGTACCGCCGTTCAGATCCAGCACGCGCAGGTTCAGTTCTGCGGCATGAGCGAACAGGAAGCGCGTCAGCAGCTTGTTGGCATTGCCCAGGCCCACGTGGATCTCGGCGCCGGAGTGGCCGCCTTTCAGGCCCTTGAGGGTCAGCTTCAGCGTCTGATAGCCGGCCGGTACCGCTTCGCGCTGCAACGGCAGGGTAGTGATGAAATCAATACCGCCGGCGCAACCCATGTAGATCTCGCCTTCTTCTTCGGAGTCGGTGTTGATCAGGATATCCGCCTGCAGCCAGTTAGGCTGTAGCCCGAATGCGCCATCCATGCCGGCTTCTTCGGTCATGGTCAGCAGCACTTCCAGCGGGCCGTGTTCGACGCTGTCGTCAGCCAATACCGCCAGCGCGGAAGCCATGCCGATGCCGTTGTCGGCGCCCAGCGTGGTGCCGCGCGCCTTGATCCACTCGCCGTCGATATACGGCTGAATCGGATCCTTGGCGAAGTCGTGCACGGTGTCGTTATTTTTCTGCGGCACCATATCCAGGTGCGCTTGCAGGGCAACCGGCTTACGGTTTTCCATGCCTTTGGTGGCCGGCTTGCGCAGCAGGATATTGCCCACCTGATCGCGTTCGGCATGCAGATTCTTCTCTTTGGCCCATGCGAGGATGTGCTGTGCCAGCGCTTCTTCATGATAAGAAGGATGCGGAATAGAGCAGATTTTGGCAAAAATATCCCACAGCGGCTGTGGCGAAAGTTGAGACAATTCAGACACTATAAGTCTCCTGTGACAGCATTCTCTGCATGGCGTGAATGCCGCTCGGTTAGGGTTGGTTGGCATCGGTGCGGTTTTGGCACGATCTCCAGAGAATATCACTTTATTCAGGGGCGCGCGCGTACCCTATTGCACTGTTTAAGGGAGGGAATGCACATATTTGACGTGTGATTGTTGGTTTATGCAGGATCAATCACCAGACAAAATACTTATGATTTCCACAGTACAACTGGTATTCGGCTCAACCAGTCTCTATAATCTCGCGCAACCTTTTTTCCCCTGATCACGAGTAAGCCACACCATTGCTGGCTGGGACACCATTCTATGAGCGAAAAATACGTTGTTACCTGGGACATGCTGCAAATGCAAGCGCGCAAACTGGCTCACCGCCTGCTGCCTGCTGACCAATGGACGGGCATTATTGCCGTAAGCCGCGGCGGCCTGGTGCCGGCGGCCTTACTGGCGCGCGAATTGGGCATCCGCCACGTGGATACCGTCTGCATTTCCAGCTATGACCATGACAACCAACGCGAAATGAAGGTACTCAAGCGCGCCGAAGGCGACGGTGAAGGCTTTATCGTGGTCGACGATCTGGTGGATACCGGCGGCACCGCGAAAGCGATCCGCGACATGTACCCGAAAGCGCATTTCGTCACTATTTTCGCCAAACCGGCAGGCCGCCCGCTGGTGGACGACTATGTGGTCGATATCCCACAGGATACCTGGATCGAGCAGCCGTGGGACATGGCGGTGACCTTCGTGCCACCGATCGGCGGCCGTTAATCCCCGCTCACGCCAGTAAAACGCCCGGTTATGCCGGGCGTTTTCGTTATTTTGGTTTATCGTCCCAGAGTTAGGTACACTACCTCCAGTTAAGTAGGCTGTTTGCGGCCTACGGCCAGATTTACGGAGGCTGTTGTTACCATGGCACAAGCCAACCTTTCTGAAATCCTGTTCAAACCCTCATTTAAACACCCCGAGACCTCGACGCTGGTGCTGCGTGCGCGCAACAAAGCCGGCGCCGATCTGCACTCCACGCTGGAAGGCAACACCGTCAGCAACTGGTATCGTATGCTCAACCCGTTGCTGTGGGCCTGGCGCGGCGTTGATCCGATCGAAATCAACGAAGTGCTGGCGCGCATCGCGGTCGCCGATGTGGAACATACCAACGACAAACTGCTCGATACCGTGATCGGTTACCGTAATGGCAACTGGATCTACGAGTGGGTGCATCAGGGCATGCTCTGGCAGCAGCGGGCATTGGAACAGCAAGATCCGCTGATCGGCGGCCAGTACTGGCTCAATGCCGTCAACTTTTACAGCATCGCCGGCTACCCGCACCTGAAAGGCGACGAACTGGCCGAGCAGGCCGAGACGTTGGCCACCCGCGCCTACGAAGAGGCCGCGCTGCTGCTGCCTTATCAGCTCAAGGTGCTGGAGTTCCGCATTGAGGGGGGAAGCAGCATTAACGGCTTCCTGCACCTGCCGGAGAAGGGTGAGGCGCCGTTCCCGACGGTGCTGATGTGCGGCAGCCTGGATACCCTGCAGACCGATTATCACCGCCTGTTCCGCGAGTATCTGGCACCGCACGGCATCGCCATGCTGACCATCGATATGCCTTCCATCGGTTCTTCTTATAAGTGGAAGTTGACGCAGGATTCCAGCTTCCTGCATCAGCAAGTGCTGGCCCAACTCTCTTCGGTGCCCTGGATCGACCATCAGCGCGTTACCGCATTTGGCTTCCGCTTCGGCGCCAACGTGGCGGTGCGCCTGGCTTATCTGGAGCCGCAGCGGTTGCGTGGCGTGGCCTGTCTGGGGCCGGTGGTCCACAGCCTGTTATGCGACGCCGGCCGCCAGCGAGACGTGCCGGACATGTATATGGACGTGCTCGCCAGCCGGATGGGGATGGCCAACGCCTCGGATAACGTGCTGAGAGTGGAGCTGAACAGCTATTCGCTGAAAACCCAGGGTTTGCTGGGCCGCCGCTGCCCGACGCCGATGCTGGCAGGTTACTGGGATCAGGACCCGCTCAGCCCGAAAGAGGAGGCGCAATTGATCGCGTCGTCCTCGATGGACGGCAAGTTAATTGCTATTCCACGTGCACCGGTGTATAGCAGTTTCCACAAGGCCTTGCTGCAAATGGCCCACTGGATGAAAGATAAAATGCGTTAATTTGTTGCTAAATTTTAACAATTTGTTAAAAAGAGTGGTCTACATTGAGGAGGTTAAAGAATGACGTTACCTAGTGGTCACCCTAAAAGCCGACTAATGAAACGTTTCGCCAGCTTGGGGCCGTACCTGCGTGAAGGGCAGTGCGAGAACGACCGTTTTTTCTTTGATTGTTTAGCCGTTTGCGTCAATGTCAAACCCGCGCCAGAGAAGCGTGAGTTCTGGGGATGGTGGATCGAGCTGCATGCCGAAGAGGCGCGTTTCACTTATGCTTATCAGTTCGGTCTGTTTGATAAGGACGGGCGCTGGACGCCGGAAAAGATTAAAGATACTGAAGTAAAAACCAAGCTGGAAACCACCCTGCGTGATTTCCATCGCCGCTTGGGCGAGTTGCTGGCGACGATGGAGCTGGCGCTTGAACCGGCCGATGATTTCAAAGAAAAACCGATCAAACTCTCCGCCTGACCCCGTTTGACTACAGTATTGTGCTGATTTCGCGTTGTGCCTGTTGGCATAACGCGTCTCTCCTGTTACAAAGTCCTTTGCACTCTTATTCTCATCATACCCTATAGCTTTCGAGTTGCAGCTAGGCGGCAAGCGCAGGAATCCCCAAGAGCTTACTAAGGTAAGTGACTGGGGTGAGTGTGAGCAGCCAACAACGCTGCAGCTTGAAAGATGACGGGTATATTACACGGCAGAAACACTATGAACGGCAGCCAGACATTGGTTGTGAAATTGGGCACCAGCGTGTTGACCGGCGGATCGCTGCGTCTTAACCGTGCCCATATTGTCGAACTGGTACGCCAGTGCGCACAACAGCATGCAGCGGGTCACCGCATCGTTATCGTCACCTCCGGCGCGATTGCCGCCGGGCGCGAACATTTGGGTTACCCCGAACTCCCTGCCACCATCGCCTCCAAGCAGCTGCTTGCGGCGGTCGGCCAGAGCCGGTTGATCCAACTGTGGGAACAGCTGTTCTCCATTTACGGCATCCACGTCGGGCAGATGCTGCTGACGCGCGCCGATCTGGAAGACCGCGAACGCTTCCTCAACGCGCGTGACACCATGACCGCGCTGCTGGACAACCGTATCGTGCCGGTAATCAATGAGAACGACGCGGTAGCGACCGCAGAAATCAAGGTGGGCGACAACGACAACCTGTCGGCGCTGGCGGCGATCCTGGCCGGGGCCGACAAACTGCTGTTGCTGACCGATCAACAAGGCCTGTATACCGCCGACCCGCGCAACAACCCGCAGGCGGAGCTGATCCGTGAAGTGCATGGCATTGACGACGCGCTGCGCGCCATCGCCGGCGACAGCGTTTCCGGGCTGGGCACCGGCGGTATGGGCACCAAATTGCAGGCGGCCGACGTGGCCTGCCGCGCCGGTATCGACGTGATCATCGCCGCAGGCAGCAAGCCGGGCGTGGTGGGCGACGTGATTGAAGGCAAACCGGTGGGCACCCGTTTCCACGCGCTGGAAACCCCGCTGGAAAACCGCAAACGCTGGATCTTCGGCGCACCGCCGGCCGGTGAAATCACCGTGGACGACGGCGCGGTCGACGCCATTATGGCGCGCGGCAGCTCGTTGTTGCCGAAGGGCGTTCGCGAAGTGAAGGGCGATTTCTCCCGTGGCGAAGTGATCCGCATCCGCAACCTGGCGGGGCGCGATTTGGCGCACGGCGTCAGCCGCTATAACAGCGACGCGATGCGCATGATTGCCGGCCACCACTCGCAGGAAATCAGCGAAATTCTCGGTTACGAATACGGCCCGGTGGCAGTGCACCGCGACGACATGATTGTGAGCTAAGGAGTGAGCATGCTAGAGCAAATGGGGAAGGCCGCCAAACAGGCCTCCTGGCAACTGGCGGTGCTGAGCACGGCGAAGAAAAACCAGGTGTTGTCGGTGATGGCCGACATGCTGGAAGCCAACAGCGAAGTGATTTTGCAGGCCAACGAACAAGACATGGCGCAGGCGCGGGCAACCGGGATGACCGAAGCGTTGCTCGATCGCCTGTTGTTGACCCCGGCGCGGCTGGCGGCCATCGCCAACGATGTGCGCCAGGTGTGCCGCCTGAACGATCCGGTCGGCCACGTATTGGACGGCAGCCTGCTGGACAGCGGGCTGAAACTGGAACGCCGCCGCGTGCCGCTTGGCGTGATCGGCGTGATTTATGAAGCGCGGCCGAACGTCACCATCGACGTCGCCAGCCTGTGCCTGAAAACCGGCAACGCGGTGATCCTGCGCGGCGGTAAAGAAACCCACAACACCAACCTGGCGACGGTGAAGGTGATCCAGCAGGCGCTGGAACAATGCGGCCTGCCGGCTGCGGCGGTGCAGGCGATTGACAGCCCCGATCGCGCGCTGGTGAATGAGCTGCTGCGCCTGGATCGCTACGTAGACATGCTGATCCCACGCGGCGGTGCCGGTTTGCACAAACTGTGCCGCGAACAGTCGACCATTCCGGTGATCACCGGCGGCATCGGCGTTTGCCATACCTACGTTGACGACAGCGTTGATTTCGACAAGGCGCTGACGGTCATCGAGAGCGCCAAAATCCAGCGCCCAAGCGCTTGTAACTCGCTCGAGACGTTGCTGGTGAACCGCAACATCGCCGAACAGTTCCTGCCGGCGCTGAGCGCCAAGATGGCGGCTGCGGGCGTAACGCTGCACGCGGCGCAGAACGCCATGCCGTTGCTGCAAAACGGCCCGGCGACGGTGGTGGACGTGGCGGAAGGGGATTACGACGACGAATGGCTGTCGTTGGATTTGAACGTGCTGGTGGTGGACGATATCGATCAAGCCATCGACCATATCCGCACCCACGGCACCAACCACTCCGATGCGATCCTCACCCGTTCGCTGAGCAGCGCCGAGCACTTCGTGCGCGCCGTGGATTCCTCGGCGGTGTACGTTAACGCCAGCACCCGCTTCACCGACGGCGGCCAGTTCGGCCTGGGCGCAGAAGTGGCGGTCAGCACCCAGAAGCTGCATGCACGCGGCCCGATGGGGCTGGACGCACTGACCACCTACAAGTGGATCGGCTACGGCGACGATTTGGTGCGCAGTTAAGTCAGGTTTCGCGTTTTAAATTTAAGGGCGCAGTTCATTGAACTGCGCCCTTTTTGCATACGGGTTCAGGCCTGAGCTGGCATCGTTGCTGGTCTAAGCGAAATCCAATCGGACAGTTGGTTTTGTGCTGTGAGTTCAACGGGTCGATGCAACGCTATCCTTAATCAAGGGGGGACGTTGGTACTTTGAACTCACACGGACGATGAGTCGAAGAGATATTATGATTCTTACGAGGTATTCGGTCAGTTGCTCGAACTTATGGTATCAGGCTGGATAGAGAAAAAATAATGAGTGTCAGTCCCCCGGCTATTGCCAGTTACCACAGTAATACAGGTGCGTTTTTGGGTATTCAGCCGGGTAAAAATATGGGTTTTGAGCCCGTAGCTCGCAGAAAAGCCCTGAGAGGCGTTCGGGTGTTGCACGTACAGATGTTATGGTTAAAAGGCTTAAGTCCAGCGAACAAAAAGGAGCGAACATGCGGGTAGGAATGAAGGAAAAGATCATCAGGACGTGTGAGGCAAAAATTGTGACCAAGGGCAGTAACGTAGGGCTGTCTTTTTATGCTTTTTTTGCCAATAAAAATGATGACCCGGAACTGCTGATGGAGGTTGCGCATTGGTGGATTATGGAGATGAAACTGGATCACTTTGAAAAGGCAGAAAAGATAAAATCTCTCGTTTTAGCCATGAAGTAAACCATTACGGTAGCTAATGATACCTTACAGTTCGTAGCGTCTTAATTATGATATGACAGCCTTTACTCTGGACAGGTATGTCTGCTCCTCGCTCTTAACAGGCGATGAATTCGACATTTAGACAATTTCGGGCATGAAACGAATGCTAAAAAATGAACCATTACAGTGGGATTGTAAATTGAAAATAGATTGGCATAGCTCATTGCTTACACGCGCTACGAATGTTGATAAAAACTACAAAAACACTCAAAACGTCCGTCGTTTCATGATTAAGGAGTGTGGGGACGACTTTCGATTTAATCGAGAATTTATGGCCTGGATACGTAATGATGTTCCAAAAACTTTAGGTGATGTAGTCGATGAGTGGAAACGCAGACAGTAATTGCAGGTCTGCATTTCGCTCATAACCGCCAAAGTCCTGCGGATGACTCAGCCTGACTATAGGACAGGAGCCTCTACCGAGCGGGGTCAGTACACCAACGGCTCGGAAGTACCTAATTGGCTCGTGGCGCTCGATACGCAATCTATTGACACATTGGTAATGCGAAGGTCGTAGGTTCGATTTCGTTATTACAAGGAATGAACCCGCCCACCAATCATTCCCAGCACCGCTCTTGCATCCACCTCAAGCAGCCGTGCCATCACAGCAAACTCAACCACATCCAGCTTGCGCTCGCCGTTTTCAACCTTGGCGATAAACGACTGCGGGCGGCCCAGCGCCTCGGCCAGTTTGGCCTGAGTTATACCTTTTTCTATACGAGCATCCCGAAGTATTTTTATAACTAATTGATACTCGGTTGAATAAACTGAAGTCATGGCGTTTTCCGCGAGTGATATCCAAAAATAGAATATCTGCCATTATCCCAAAATGGGGTAGTAGGCGCATCAGATAACAAGCTGATAGCTGAGGCTTTGAATCTGCCTCCTGCGGAGATATGGCCTTCAAGATACTCTGAACCTGTATATAAGGATGAGTAGGGCGGTCATTCTGCATCAAAACTCGACGCAGTTTAATGATGATGAAAGCAGATACAAATATGGGGGTAGGGCAGTTAACTATCCGCAGCCCCCATGATTATCAAATGCTCATTTTAAGTTATTGCTTAACCACAAGATGGCTGCGCTGCTCTTCGCTCATTGCCTGCCCGGAACTGGAAATCACGCAGTTATATTTCTCATCTTTATTAATGATCATAAAGGTACTAACCGGGTTTTTATAGCCTTTGTCGATAGTGAAATAAACATAATCCTGCGGCAAAGAACTCGGTTTGAAGGCGCCAAACGCATAAACACCCGCCATGCCTAACGGGGATAAATCAATCGTGAGTTCGAGCGGTTGCAGGGTATTCGGGGAAGGCAACATGGATTTTGCAGACATCATTAACGAAGCGGTGTCGATGGTGTATTCGCTGCTCACTTTCATCCCGACATACCTGGATTCAGGTGCCGAAAGTTGTTTTATACAGGCGGCATCGTGCTGGGGCGCGGGGCTGCCATTTTCTTGTACGGCGTGCACATGTTCCAGCGTCACTTGCGCTTTGCCGGTCACAGGTTTTACGCTGTCTTCCGCTTGCGCCATACCGGAAAAAACAAGGGCCGCAACCGTGGGTAGAATAACGCCAGTCATTATTTTCATTACTTTTCTCCAGACTTTTATGAATGGGGAAGCCATATTGACTTTCCCGGATGTGTAGTCGATAAAAGTGAATTAATGAAATTATGAGTAGCGCTGAATCACCTTGTGTAAACACATGGCATGACACCGCTGCCCAGAAGAATAACTGGCGTTTTTAAGATGAAGACATAAGTTTTAAATAAACCGACGTTGATTATCGTTATTAACTTTCGGGCATATGAACTGTATGGATAACCTTAGTCAATATCCGGGATAGATACAACTCGATGGGTGAAATTTTTATTTTATCGAAGTTATAGTGAAATTAATAAGCCAATGGATTATTTCCATTGGCTTATATATACAGGCTTATTATTATCTTGTTGCCCCTGGGTTAACGCTTTTTAAACAGCGGCAGCATTCTCACCAAGGTATTGTCCTTAAAGGCATAATGATGAATCAGCGCTGCTGCGGCGTGCAGGCCAATCAGCCAATAGCCGAAGGCGGCCAGCGTCTTGTGCCAGCCGATAATCGTCCGCGCCTGTGGCCGGTCGGCAATCTCGGCAAACGGCATCGGCAGGCCAAACAAAAACCACTCCTTGCCGCCCAGATAGCGGGAATAGACGCCCAGAACCGGCAGCGTCAGCAGCAGCAGGTAAATCAGAGTATGCACCAGATGCGCCGCGCCGGTTTGCCATTTTGGCGGCATCGGGCTGATGGCGGGGGAGGCGTGACGCCAGCGCAGGATCAGGCGGGCGATCATCAAAACGAAAACCGTCACCCCGCAGCTGAAGTGGGTGACCACCAGCAGATACCACAGCGGCGTGCCCGGTTCGGCAAAGCCTCTTAGCTCAATCGTGGCGCAGGTGATGACCAACAGGATAGCGACCAGCCAATGCAGGCGGATCTGCATCGGCATAAATGTTTTCTGCACTGGGTTTGCCTTGCTAAGGTGAGATTCGATAGGCATTGAGAGTAACGAAATGTTACAAGAGAGGAAAGCGCCGGGTTTGAATTTATCCCGGCGCTTTGGCTTAGTTCACCTTCGCTTTGGCGAAGTCACTGCCGTTCACGTCAACCACATAGCCGCTGACGTTGCTGCGGGTGGCGTAGAACACCTTGCCGTTAGCCAGCGGCAGCAGCGGGGCCTGTTCGGCAAAAATCACCTGAGCTTGCTGATAAAGTTTGGCGCGTTCTGCCGGAGCGCTCACCTGAATCGCCTTTTGGATCAACCGATCGTAGCCCTTGTCGCACCAGCGGGCTATGTTGGCACCGGTTTGCACGCCGGCGCAGCCGAGCAGCGTGGCGAAGTTGTCCGGGTCGCCGTTATCCGACATCCAGCCATACAGCGCGCTCTGCTGTTCCCCTTTGCGCAGCCCGGCCAGGTACTGGCCCCATTCCCAGGTGACGATTTTGGCCTTCACGCCCACTTTCGCCCAGTCGCTCTGGATCATCTCGGCAATGCGCCGCGAATTAGGGTTGTATGGCCGCGCCACCGGCATCGACCAGATGTCGGTTTCAAAGCCTTTTTCCAGGCCGGCCTGTTTCAGCAGATCACGGGCCTTCTGCGGATCGTAGGCATAGTCTTGCAGTTTCGGATTGTATCCCAGCATCGCCGGCGGCAGCACCGAATTGGCCGTTGTACCGCTGTCTTTGAACACCGCCGCGACAATCGCCTTCTTGTCCACCGCATAGCTCAGCGCCTGACGAACCAGCACGTTATCAAAAGGTTTCTTCTGGGTGTTGAACGCCAGGTAGCCGACGTTCAGGCCGTTGATGTTGTGCAGTTGCAGGTTTTTGTCGCTCTTGATGGCGTCGAACTGCTCCGGCAACGGGGCGGGAATGATCTGGCACTCGTTGGTTTTCAGCTTGGCCACCCGGGTCTGCGCATCCGGCGTGATGGAGAAAATCAGGTGTTTGCTGGCCACCTCGCCTTGCCAGTAATGCGGGTTGGCCACGTAGCGGATCAGCGAATCCTGCTTGTACTGCTGCAGCGCGAACGGGCCGGTGCCGATAGGCCAGTTATCCACGTACTCCGGCGTGCCTTTCTTCAGCATGGCGTCGGCATATTCTGCGGAAAGAATCGAGGCAAAATCCATCGTCCAGTCGGCCAAAAACGCGGCGTTGGGCTGGCTCAACGTAAAGCGAACGTGGTCGTTATCTACCGCTTCGACGTTGGTAATCAGCTTGTCCAGCCCGGTATCGGTAAAGTACTCGTAGTTACCGCCGGACACCTTGTGGTACGGATGATTAGCGTCTTTTTGGCGCATCACGGTGAACACCACGTCCTCGGCGTTGAAGTCGCGCGTCGGGGTGAAGTATTTGTTGCTGTTGAATTTCACGCCCTTGCGCAGCGTAAAGGTGTAGGTTTTGCCATCCGGGCTGATGGTCCACTCGGTGGCCAGCGAGGGGGCAGGGGTTTTATCGCTTTCGCGCAGCGTCAGCAGGCGGTTATACAGCACCTGCGAGGTGGCGATAAAAGTCGGCCCGGAGCTGGCGAGTTGCGGATTGAAAGACTCCGGCGAGGCGACGGTGCAATACACCAGCGTATCGGAAGCCGCCAGAGCGTTGCCCGCCGCCAACAGGCTGGTTCCCGCCAATAGCAGGCCTGCAGTTGTTTGTTTTAAAAGCATAAAAGTGATAGCTCCCTCAGGTTGATGGGGGACACTGCCGCCGCTGTGGCATTCAGGCAGCCCCCGGTTTAACTATAATGAGGCTTTGCGGATCTGGGAACGGGTGGCAGCGGATTCCTTTTCGGTTATTACGCCGGCCGTCAATATTTCCACCGCCGCCGGCGAACCTTTCTTACCTCGATAATCCCCTCATGCGACACGCATTAACCTGTTGCCCTATATTTATGAAAATGATAATAAGTGTTATTATCATTTTCATTTGTAACCATGTTGAAACACTTTCAGCGCGTTGCGGCCGTCGTTTTTCTGGTCTCCATGTCGCATATCAAAGGTAGGTAACATGTCGGAAACCCTTTTGGCTACTGAATGGCTGCCGTTGTCGCCGGCGCAGTTAGATTTCTGGGAGGAGTTTACCCTGCACCCCGGGCAGCCCTTTTCCACCGTCGCTCACGCCACAGAATTGCGCGGAGCGGTGGACGAGGCGGCGCTGTGTCGGGCGATAACCCTCACTGTCGCAGAAACGCAGGCGTTTGCGCTGCGGTTTGGCACCCGCAGAGGCGATCGGTTGCCGATGCAGCGCTACGATCCCAAACGGATTCCGCGCCTGAAGCGTATTGATTTGCAGGAATATCCCGACCCTTACCAGGCCGCAATGCGGTTGATGCAGGCCGATGCCGAGCAGCCGATGGATCTGCACACCCAACCGATGACGGCCGTGTGGCTGCTCACTCTGGGGCCGACGCGCTATATCTGGTACCTGCGTGCTCACCATATCATTATCGATGGTTACGGCATGGCGCTGGTCGAGCATCGCTGCGCTACGCTGTACGCGCATTTTCTCGGCAAGGGCGCGGCGGGGCAAGCATTGGGCACCTTCAGCGCTTTCCAGCAACATGAGCTGGCCTACGGGGCTTCCGAACGTTGCGACAAGGATCGTCGGTTCTGGCAGCGTTATTTACCGCCGTCGCAGGTGTTGCCGACGGTGCGTAAAGGCGGCCGGGAATATGGCGTGAAATGCCTCAGCACCAGCACCCCGCTGCCGGAGGACATTTCACGGCGGCTGCGCCTGTTGTCCGAGCGCAGCGGCATCGGCTGGCCCGATCTGCTGCTGGCTCTGTCCGCCGCCTGGCTGTTTTTTACGTTGCCGCCTTTACCGCATGAAAGAGGGGATACGCGCACCCTGTGGATGCCGGCGATGAATCGTCGCAGCAGCAAAGCGACCAATACGCCGGCTTTGGCGGTCAATACGCTGCCGTTTTTGGTTTCACTGCGTGCGGAAGAGACGCTGGGGCATTTCCTGTCCGGCGTGACGCAGACGCTGCGTGAATTGCGCAGCCACGCTGGTTATCGCCTGCGGCAGATTGCCGCCGATCGCGGCGTGACGCCCGCGTCGCGTTTGTTTATTTCGCCGTTTATCAACGTTCAGCCGTTTGACTCGGCCGGTTTCAGCGGTTGCACCAGCACGCGCCGGGTGCTGGCAGGCGGTGCCGGCGACGGGATTAACCTGATCTTCCGTGGCGGCACTGACGCCGGTGGTCTGCATTTGGATATCGATGTCTTTGTGCAGCAGTTCCCTGCAGCAGGCGCGGCCGGCTACGGTAGCGCCTTGCAGGGCTTTTTGCAGCGTGCGTTACGGGAAGAGGCGTTGGAGAGGGCGATCGGTGAGTTGGTGGCGGTGCACGCCTGAAGAAAACGGGCAGAGTATGACCCTGCCCATAGGGAATGGTGCTTAGCGCGCCAGCAGCGCTGCGACCTCCCGCGCATTTTTGCAGGGGATCAGCATCGTTGGCGGCAGTTGGGTGCCAAAGGCGTCATTAAGCTGTGCGGCCACCTGGCGGATGTGCGGCAGTTTCAGCCCCATGGCGATAAAGGCGGTTTCCTCCCCCCACTCAGGACGCGGCGCTGTGCCGATGGCCTGCAGATAGATGGCCAGAATTTTACCGCTCTGTACCGGCGGTGCGCTCGGTAAAGGTGCCGCACAGGCGTTCAACCCGGGAGCTGCCCGCCCGGCACCGAGCGCGGTGCGGATAGCGTGACGGTCGGTTTTTCCGTTGCCGGAGAGCGGCAGCGTTTCGGCGTGGATAAAGCGCGTCGGGATATGAGTACAAGGCAGATAGCCGGTCGAGAAGGCGCGAATATCCGCCAGCGACAGCGGCTCGCCGTCGTGGGTGAGGTACATCGCGCCCAGCGTCGATTCGGCATTTTCCCCGCTCGGATAATCCACCACCACGATGTCCAGAATCGCCTCATGCCCGCGCAGCACGTCTTCGATCTCCGGCAGCGACACGCGCACGCCGCGGATTTTCACATAGCCGTTCACCCGGCTGGCGAACAGGATGTTGCCGTCCGGGCGATAGTAGCCCTGATCGCCGGTGCGGAAGGCCCGCAACGGTTGCCCGTCGGGGCCATGCAACGAGACGAAGTCATGTTGCTTCACTTCGCCGTCTTCCAGATAACCTAACGCCAGATTCACCCCCGCCGTATGAATGCGGCCCACCACGCCGGCCGGGCAGTGCGTGCCGTCGTCGTGGCAAATAAAGTATTGGTTGCCCGGCAATGGCTGGCCGTAGGGCACGGTGCCGGTGTCCTGCGCTGCAATCGGGTGCCAGATGCTCCAGATGGTGGTTTCTGTCGGGCCGCCGAGTGAGAACAGGCAGATGTTCGGATGCAGGCTACGCAACGTCTGCACCGTCGCCGGTTTGATGTAATCGCCGCCCTGAGCCACCAGCCGCAGTGAGCGCAGGCTGTCGGCCGTTTTGCAGGTGAGCAGCATTTCCAGGATCGCAGGCACGGAACACCACAGGCTGACGCGGTGGCACTCCACCAACTGGTTCCAACTGATGGCGTCTTTTTCCTGATGCGGCGCGGGCAGAACCAGCGTCGCACCGGCGCTGAGCGAGCCGAACAGGTCAAACATCGACATATCGTGGTGCGGCGGCGTCACGGAGATAAACACATCATCGGCGGTGACCGCCCAGCGTTGCAGAGTTTGCCCAAGCACGTTGGCGGTGGCGCGGTTGTTGAGCACCACGCATTTGGGTTTGCCGGTGGTGCCGGAGGTGTACAGGTAATAGCTTGCTTCGGTGCTTGCGCTGCGCTCTGTCAGCGTCTGGTCGCCCGGCAGTTCAGGCGTGCCCGCTGCCGGATCGAGCAATTGTGTCGGCGTCACCCCGTGCGGGGTATCCAGCTCGCCCTGATGCACCACCAGATCCGGCCGGCAGTTGCTCAGCAGATAGGCGGTGCGTTCCGGCGGCGAGTTGATGTCGATCGGCACCCAGATAACCCCCAGCAGCGCACAGGCCAGGGAGATAGTCACGTGTTCCGGGCTGCGCGCCAGATACAGCGCCAGCACGCTGCCGCGCCCCAGATTGCGCCGTTGCAGGTTGGCCATTACGGCTCCGACCTGGCGACCCAGTTCGGGATAAGACAGGGTTTGCTCATCGCAGATCAGCGCCGGTCGCGGCTGTGGGTCGTTAAACAACCGTTCGGCCAGCTGCGCCAGGTAAGGGTAAGCGCTGAATGCCGCTTCGCCGTGGTTATGGCGATAGTGTCGGTAATCGATAAAGCGCGCCGGGGCGATCTCCAGATCGCTGTCCTGGCACATTTGCTCCACGCGGCGTTGCAGGGCGTCCAGCATCGCCTGCACCTGTTCACCGTCCAGCGCCTGCTCGGCGTAATCGACGCACAGCTGCAGATTTTTGTCGGCGTCCTGCGTCAGACGGATGTCGATCGCGACCTGCGGCGTTTGGGTCAGGCCGTCGTGGTAGCGGACCGGTGCGCCGGCCGGCAGCGTCTCCCAGCTCAGGCAGTTGGTGAGAATGACCGGCAGCGCCGGGGCGCCCTGGCTGCGGCTCAACAACTGCCGCGCCAGATCGACGCCGGAAAACGTCAGGTGATCGAGAGCGCCCAGTATGTCGTCTTGCAGTGCCTGCGCACGGCTGACAAAGGTACCGCCCTCGCGCGAATAACGCACGGCCACAAAGCTAGAGGCGTTGCCGAGCGACCCCCCGGCAGCAGGAAACGCCACCGGCACGCCCACGCACAGTTCGCCGTCGGTGGTCCACTGCGCCAGCGTATCGAGGATCACCGCCGAAAGGGCGCTGTTGCGCAGCAGCGAATGGGCAGATCCCAGGCGTGAGAAGGTTTTTAGCGCTTCGCGCGGCAGGGTCAGGCTGGCGCGCCGGTAGCGAGAGCTTTTGATGTTGGCCAGCGGGGCGCGCCACGGTAACGCCGAAGGCGTGGTGACGTCCTGCAGTTTGGTCTGCCAATAAGCGGCGTCGGCCTGGCGTTGTTCTGCCGTTGCGGTGGCCGGCGGGGTAGCCGGTGCAATTGGCGGCAACGGAGCGTCATCGAACAGCCGGGCAATCAGGGTAGCGATGCCCTGGCCATCGAGGATCAGCGCGTCGAAGCTGGTGAAAATCAGGGTGTCGTAGCGCCCGGTGGCGTCCTGCGTCTCCGGCAACTGAATGGCGGCAATGCGCCACAACGGCTGCGCGGGATCGTGGCGCTGGTGCGAATACTGCTCGCGCAGGGCGGCCAGCCGTTGCTGCGCCGCATCGTGCTCCAGTGAGCGCAGATCGTGCCTGTCCAGGTTCAGCGCGGTTTCCGGCCGTACGCGCTGGGTGAAACGCTGGGGATCGAGGCAGGTACGCAGCGCGGGATAGTGCCGCACCAGTTCGGCCAGCCGGGTTTCCAGCCGCGCCAGATCCAGCCGCTGGCCGCGGTATTCGCGGAAATCGTGCATCGCCACGCCGCCGAGCGGCCACTGTTCGCTGCGGCCGAGGAGGTAAGCCTGTTGCAGCGCGGTTAATGGTGTCTCCATGGTATTTCCCTATTGTCGCTAACCGATGAAAAAGAACGCAGGGCGCGTGGGGCTACGCGCCCAAAACCGATATCAGATCTGAGGCGTCAGCACGTTCAGCAGCATTTTCGCGCCTTCGGCGGCGTTGGGATCACGCTCGCAGATCAAAGCGGCCAGCGCCGCCGGTGTGGGGTGGGCCGCCAGATCTTGCGCGGTCAAGGCTACCGGCAGGTATTTGTTGAGCACCCCGAGCAGGGCGAGCAACGCGGCCTCCGGCAGCGGCAGGGCGGTGATGTCGTCATCGTCGCGCAGCCTGACGTCCGGCGCTACGCGCGCCAACAAACGGTGCAGCAACTGGCGTACCGGGCGCTGGGTTTCCGGTAAGCACTGTGACAGCAACTGCGCCAATGGCCGCCCGAAACTGTCGGGGTGGCGTGCCGCCTGCTGTAACAGGGTGCTGTAGGTGGCAAACAGCTGCTGCGGTAATAGGTCCGGGAAGGCATCCATCCGCAGATCCCAGTTGATCAAGATACCGCCGTTGGCGTGCGCCACCTGGGCGTCCAGCGCCACCTGCGGGCCCTGGGAAATCACCCAGTCCAGCGGGCCGAAGGTGCGGGTGACCTGGTCGGAAAACAGTGCTTTGCCGCGAATGCCGAAACCGGCGGTGAACACCACCGGCGAAGGTTGCATGCTGCCGTGCAGGCGCGACAGGTCACGCATCACGCTCACGCCCGGGTAGTCGGCATGAGTGAGCAATTCCGCCAGCTGATCCATCAGGCGGCGGCAGAAGGCGGGCAAGTTTTCCGCCGGATTGAGCTCTACACCGAGCAGCACCAAATTGGAGAAGTCGCCAATGATGCCCTCTACGCCTTCCGCATCGCGGTGGAACAAGGGGACGTTGAGCCGGAAACGTCGCAGGTTCCAGCCGTGGCCGACGGTAATGGCAAACAGTGCCAGAAACAGAGAGGAAAGCGTGACGCGGTGCGCTTTGGCGGCATCGGCCAGCGCCTGAGCCTCTGCGGCGCTCAGTTGGAGCGCCAGCCGATCGCTCTGACAGCGTTCCGGTGCGCGCAGCAGGTGGGGGGCGGGCGGCAGTTGCGCCAGGCGTTCGCGCCACCAGGCCTGAGCGCGGGTGCGCCGCTGATGCAGCTCCGTGTCGGCATGGCGCCGATCCAGATAGTCAAAATAGGGCACGCCGTCGTTGTCCGGGGCGGCCGGGCAGTGGTGATAAAACTGCGCCAGATCCTCCATTAATACGCGAAATCCCATGGCATCGCCGGCGATCATGTCCAAATCCACATGCAGCCGGCTATGGCCTTCCGGCAGCAGGCTGAGGCTGATATCGCAAGGAATGCCCTGTTCCAGCGGCAATTTCTGGCTGCTTTTTTGCCTGCGTTTGGCGTCCAGCGCATTGGCTGCCTCGGGAGCGTCAGTGTGGCGGAAGTCGTCGATATGCAGGCAATGGCGCGGACCGCAGGCATCAATGGTCTGTTGACCGTCCGCCGTGATGCGCAGGCGCAGCATCGGGTGGTGCAAATAAAGGGCGGTCACGGCCTGTCTCAGTCGTTCGACGTCCAGGTCGCAGCCGTTAAATTCCGCATACAGGTGGGCGGAGACGCCCCCTAGCGGCGCTTCGGATTGCCGGCCCACCCAGTAGGCGGCCTGCATCGTGGTCAACGCTTTCATTGGGTTTCCATCAGTATTTAGAGACGGGAAGAATATATGTCAATGTTAATGGGAATGAAAATTATTACTATTTTTATTTGTTGTTGTAAAACGAAGTCGTCATAAGGGGCAGGATGAGTATTGTCACCCCAGGGTAAATGGCTATTTTTGATATAATTATGTTTTGTATTAATTTTTAAGGAAATTATTGCGATTTGAAAATGTTCAAAGAAACCGGTTTTTTGGTCTTCATGCTGTTTCTCTGTGAGCCTGTTTATTCTCCTTATTGATAATGATTTGCATTAAAATATGTAAAATATTATCATTATTAACATTTCTTTACGTTTCCAGACAAAAATACTGCATCCGCCCGCTGTGCGTCTGGGAGGAAGCCGTCTGCTGCAGGGATAGGCAATAGCAAGGTCAGGAAGGCCGCAATGCCAGTATTAGTGTGAGTGTCAGCGTCGTTACCTATGTGAAAACAATCAAATTTTTGTGCATCTGGGATGAAAGGAGAATACATCTATGAGCAAGCATTCAGCGGCTCAAAGGCATAAAATCGTAGGAAACAGGGAAAAAGCGGGCTTACAGGCCATCGGGGCATTTTCCTCACTCTTTTTGGGACTTTGCTCTGTGTCTGTGGGGAGCGTTAACGCAGCAGCGCCGGACGATAAGGTGCAGGAAGCCGCCGACAGCAAACGCCAGGGCAATTGGCAGGACTCGGAGAGCCTGCTGGTCACCGGCGAAAAAATTAAACGCACCATTTTCGATACCGGCTCCAGCGTGCAAGTGTTCGACAGCGAACGGATTTCTTCCATGCCGAATGCGTTGCAGGTCACCGATTTGCTGCGCATGACCCCCAACGTAGTCGATTTGGGCATTGGCAACAATTTGCCGACCGTGCGCGGCATCGACGGCTCCGGCCCGAACGTCGGCGCCAATGCTTTCCTCAGCGGCACCCGCCCGCGCCTCAATCTGTCAATGGACGGCCGCTCTCTGACCTATAACGAGCAGGCATTTGGTCCGCAGTCGCTGTGGGATCTGGATCGCGTTGAAGTGTTCCTCGGCCCGCAGAGCTACATTCAGGGGCGCAACGCCATTGCCGGCGCCATCGTGATGACCAGTAAGGATCCGACTTTCGACTGGGAAAGCGCCTTCAAGGGCGGAGCCGGCAACCAGCATTCTTCACAGCTGTCCGCCATGGCTTCCGGCCCGCTGGTGGAGGACCAACTGGCGTTCCGCGTCAGCGTCGATCGCCAGCGTCGCCGCAGCGATGTCGACCTTCCCGCCTATGAACCGGTAGGCGATCCTCGTGAGGTTGAAGCCACCACCGCTCGCGCCAAACTGTTGTTTAACCCGGCAGGTATGCGCGAGTTGACCACCAAGCTGACCTTTAACCATTTTGGCAGCACTTCACCGCAAAACGAGAGCCTTAACCCGCTGGTTCACCCGACTAACCCGCGCCACGATCCGCGCCGTGCGGTGTTTAAAAGCAATACCAACAGCAGTGTCTGGGATCTGGCTTGGGAGCAATCCGACAGTCTGACGCTGGAAAACCGCGTTATTTACACCGACTTCAATATTAACCGTCCCACTGCCTACAACATTCAGTATGCGGAAATCGACGGTAAAGAGGTGCATGTGGAGCCGGTGGCGCGCTTTGGCGGGCCGGACAGCCGCCTGCGAGGGCTGGCGGGGTTGCGGTATTTCCACGCCAAGCAGGATGAGTTCGTTAATATTTTCGGCGGTTCCAGCTTCAAGGATAAAACCGACACCAACTCGGCCTTTGCCGAACTGACCTACGCCATCACGCCGCAGGTGGATATCACCGCCGCCAGCCGCGTGGAACGTGAACATCGCCGGCGCACCGGTGGCAGCAATGCCGTGCGTATCGATTTCGACGAAACCTACGATGTGTTCCTGCCGAAGCTGGATCTGGCCTGGAAACCGACGGATACCCAGACCTACGGTGCCAAAGTGGCGCGCGGTTATAACGCCGGTGGCGCCGGCATCACTATCGGCACGCCGGTGGTCAGCTATACCTACGGCTCCGAATATGTCTGGAACTATGAGCTGTATTCCCGCCACCACCTGAAAGACGCCAACGTCATCCTGACCAGCAATATTTTCTACAACGACTACAAGGACATGCAGCTGCCTTACTCGTTGAGTGAGAACTCCAGCGTGATCCGCAATGCCGACAAGGTGGAAACCTACGGTGCGGAAATGGGGGCGACCTGGCAGCCGCGTTGGGACTTCGAGCTGTTCGGTAACGTCGGTCTGCTGAAGACCAAGATCAAGAAGTTCTCGGGCAGCGGCGTAGATGGGCATGAACTGGCGCGTGCGCCGGCTTATACCGCCAACATGGGCGCCAAGTACCAGTTGATGGCCGGGTTGGAACTGAGCGGCAACGTGGCGTTCTCGGACTCCTACTACTCGCAGTACGACAACGACTCACGCGGGCGCATCGGTTCTTACTGGTCGGCGAATACCCAACTGGCGTACACCTTCGCCTATGGCCGCGCCACCCTGTATGCGCAGAACCTGTTTGACTCGGAACGTCGCGTGATGGTCAGCGGCAACGACGTTTATACCGCGACCCAGCAGCGTCCGCGCATGATCGGGGCCGCACTGGAACTGACATTCTGATAACGGGCTTTGTCAATTGCCTGTGGGGCGTGCAAACGCCCCTTTTCGTGACAAGCGTTCCCCGACGTTCCGGTGCGACCGGACACAAGGAGATAGAGCAGTGAGCGGTTATTTTGACAATATTCTGAGCGACGACGAGGCCCAGCGTCTGGATCTGGCGTTCAAGACGCTGGGCGACCGGGCGGCGGATACCGCGCAGCCTTTGAGTGAGGCGGAAGAGCTGGCGTGGTTCACCCACCAGCAGCGGGGAGACGGCGGCTGCCAACAGGCGATGGCGTGGCGGTTGGGCGGTGAGCCGGATATCGGCAGGCTGGCCAGCGCGCTGGAGGCCCTTACGCGGCAGATGCCGGAGCTGGACGTCCGCTATGATTTCGATGATGAGCTAGGTTTACGCAAGCTGCGCGGCAATGCGCCGCTGAACCCGGTGAGCATTCAGCCGGTGACGAGCGAAGAACAGGCGGTCAGCCGCTTGTTGCAGGCGCAGGCCACGCCGCTTGAGCTGGCGCGGGAAGCGCCGCTGCGTTTTTGGTTGTTCACGGGTGCAAACGCCGTGCTGGGCGTGGTTGCGCACGATATTTTGGCTGAAACGCTGTCATGCCGGCACCTATTGACCCGGCTGTCGGCGCTGTATAACCGGCAGGAGCCGGTGCCGATATATGCCGATCTGCCGCCGGTGGGATTAAATGCGCGATTGCCGGAAAGTACCGGTCTGGTTCTGCCGTGGCCGCGCCATGCGATGCTGCGAGATTATCGTCCGGCCGCGCAGCAGGAGGGCATTCTGGCGCAGGCCGGTGTACGCATCGCGGCCCGCGTGGCGCGCAGGATATTACCCGCCGCCGAAAACCCGGCGCAGTTGCTGGCGGCGGTCGCCGTTCGCTTTGCCGGCTTTATCTCCGCCCAGGCCGGTGGGCAGCCGCTGCAACTGTGCGTGCCGCAGGGGGATGCGCAAGAGGCTATCGGCCTGGAGAGCCTGGCGGGCACCACCCGCTTGAAACGCCTGACCTTGCAACACCCTGACCCTGAGCCATTGAACAGGCTGTTGGCGCAACAAACGGCGGAAGAGCCGAACCCAGTCCTGGCCCAACTGCTGGTGACCTGGCTGGCGGATCCGTCGGTGGCTTTGCAGCTCGATGGCGTGAGCGCCGTGCGCCTGTTGTTGCCGCCGCTGCATACCCCCTTTGAACTGGTGCTGGCCCTCAGCCTGCCGGATCCCGACTCTGTGCTGCTGGAGCTGGTCGCAGACCCCAGGTTATCTCCGCATGCAGCGCCTTTCCTGCTGGAACAGTTTGTCGCTTCCCTTACCGGGCAGAGGATAACGGCGGCGCCGCTTCCCGCCAGTGAACGGCCTATGGCGCCGGACGACGACGAAGATGGAGAGATCGCGCAGCTGATTTTGGCGGAGTTCCGCGACGCGCTGGCCGCGCCGGAGATGACCCTCGATGACGATTTCTTCGATCGCGGCGGGCACTCGCTGGTGGCGACCCGCGTTATCGGTCGGCTGCTTAGCCTGCACCGCATCGAGCTTAACATTAACGATCTGTTCAGCCACGCCACCGCTCGCGGCTTGTCGGTATACGCGAAACGGCAGGCGGCTGCGGCCCCGGTGGCGGAGCGGGTCACTCAGGATCAGGGCGAAGCGGTACAGGCGCCGCTGTCACTGGCGCAGCACTCTTTGTGGAAGGTTTACGAAGCTTTTGGTCATGATGAAATCTTCAACCTGCCGTTCGCCATCAGTTTCCTCGATCCTGTGGATGAAGGGGCGTTGCGCCAGGCGTTTATTGACGTGATGGTGCGCCACAGCGTACTGCGCTCGCTGTTTATCGAGCAGCAAGGCGAGGTGCGTCAGCAGGTGGTGCCGGCCATTGAGCTGCCGGACTATGCCTGGTTCCGTTTCTCCCATGAAACCCCGGCCGGTGACGCGAGCGCAATGCTGGCCAAAGCCGGTGAACACCGCTTTAACCTGGCCACCGAACTGCCGCTGCGCGCCACCTTCCTGCGCGACGCGGCAACGGGCCGGCAGTTGCTCTCGCTGCTGTTCCACCATGTGGTACTGGACGAGTGGTCGCTGAACCTGATGATGGAAGAGCTGGGCATGGCCTACCGCTATCGTGTGGCGGGGCTGCCGCCGACGTGGAAAACCGAGGTGCCGCAATTTTATGCCTTCGCCCGGCAGCAACAGGCGAGCGGCGTCAGGCAAAAACACCTGGATTACTGGCTCGATAACCTGCGCGATGCACCGGTCGGCCAACCTTTGTTCCAGCAGGAGCCTTCACACCATCCTGCGGTACCGGCAGAGGCCGACGTCAACGGCGGGTGGCTGGAGTTCGACGTCGATCCGGCGGTGGCGGATGGGCTGTACGCGCAGGCCAGAAAGAACAACGCTTCGCTGTTCAACGTGGTCTACGCCGGCATTACCACCGCCCTGCGCCTGCTTGGCGGCCCGGCGGACCTGCTGGTGGGCACCTCGACCTCCGGCCGTAACGACGCCGAATTCTTCGACACCGTCGGCTACTTCACCACCGTGGTAGTGCACCGGGTGCGTTTCGCTGACTCACTGACGCTGGCGGGGCTGATCGACCAGGTCAAAAACACCATTAACGGCTCGATGCCCTACACCGATATCCCGATCGACCTGGTGGAGGAGGGGCTGTTTGGCGCGCATGCCGATCGCAAGAATCACATGTTCGAAGTGTTCATTCAGATCCACAGCCGCATCAAGCTGAACGGGGAATTCACTCTGCAAGACGGCAGTACGGTGGCCTACCGTCAGGTCGAACCGGAAAAAACCGAATCGCTGCTTGGCCTGCAGTTTGAGGTGATGGAGGAAAACCTCGACGGCGTGAAATCCCTGCGCGTGATGATGACTTACCGCATCGATCACTACACCGCTCAGCAAGCGGGGCTGATCGCCGGCACCATTCAGCACGTGTTCTCACATTTTGCGCAGCACGCTGGCGGGGACATCCCGCTGTCGGCCCTGTCGCCGGCGCTGCAGGAATGACGTTGTTCACCCTAACGGGCTTTATTATTTCAAGGAGATAAACGGATGTCTGGAACAATAGGAACACCCCGCGCCTTACTGTCGCTGTTGATTGCAACCTCGTTGGTGGTGGCCGGCGCGGCACAGGCCCGCGATGCCGGGATCAAACCAGAGGATATCCAGCGTCAGGCGTTGTCGTCTACGCTGGTGGAGATAGCCTACAGCCCAAGCCAGCAGTCGCTGTTCGTCAGCGCGCCGGACTGGAAGGAAGAGGCGCGTTCTCGCGTGCTGCGCCTGGATCCGGCAACGCTGGCGGTGCAGGCGGAGATCCCGCTGCAGGTTAAGGGGTTTGGCGTGGCGCTGGATGATGCCGGTAAACGGCTGTATCTGACGCAGGGCTTCAACGGTTCGGTCGGCGTGGTGGATACTCAGACCAACCGTGCGCTGAGCAGCATCCCGGTGACCGAAAAGACGATGCTTGAGCAGACCTACAAACAGGCGGGCATCAGCGGCAAACGGCTGGAGTTCCTGCTCAAGGAGCTTAAGCGCTTCAAGATCACCGAGGATTACCAGTACCGGATCCGCGAGGTGAAATATGACGCGCAGACCGGTCGCCTGTTCCTGCCGGGGCTGGGGTTTGGCGTGGATAGCGTGCTGTTTGTGGTCGACACCCGCAATAACAAGCTGGAAAAAATCATTCCCGGTTTTGGCTATAACGCGGTGGGCATCACGCTCGACGAGAAAGGGCGGCGGGTATTTGTCTCCAACATGCAGGGGCAGTTGATCACCCTGAATGCCGATACGCTGGCAATCACCTCGACGAAAGAGATCCAGGCGGATCAATTGCTGAACCTGGTGTATGACGGCAAGAATAACCGTTTGTTAGGGGTGGATCAGGGGATCGATCGTGACGACTACCGCAACACTCATCTGGAGCACGACTATGTCAAGCGCAGCAGCGGGCACCGGGTGTTTGCTCTGGATGCGGACAGCGGCAAGGTGCTGGCCAGCGAACTGACGGATGAAGTGCCGATCGGCCTGCTGTTGGACGACGGCAACCAACGCCTGTACGTTGCCAACCGTAATGGGATCCGCGTCGAGCAGGGGGCGGGCACCTTGACGGTGTTTGATTCGAACACCCTCAAGCGCCTGCAAACCGTGGCGCTGCCGCCGCACCCTAACAGCCTGGCGCTGGATACGCGCAACAATGTGCTGTTCGTGACGGTGAAAAATGACGGTGCAAGCACCAAGGCCGGCAAACCGGAAAGCGTAGTGCGTATTCAACTGCGCAAAAACTGAAGCGCTGTGCCGAATAGTGCTACAGATGGGCGGTATTAAACGCAGCTATTTAGCGTTACCGCGCTGCGTCAGCCACCGCTGACGCAGTCTTTTCACTTATCCAGCCAAAACCGCCCTGACAGGATCGATTCTCTTCTTGGGGGCGCTGCATGCTACGCCCATCTGGATCATCCGGCGGTGTTTCTTGTCCGCTGTTTGGGTGACCGCAGGTTCAATAATCGGCATGCTTGTTGCGGTCGAGGCGTGCCTCTGGTGCGCGTTTTTCCGGTGCTGGTTTGTACGTTTTTCTGAGCGGTTTTTTATTGTGATGCGGCTTTGGCGGCATTTTATTATTCTGGTGAATTATCGGTTTTTCATTATGTTCATTTATCGGTGGTGCCGCGAAGACCTGTACGCTATTTAACGCCATAGCGGCGGTGATAATAAGTATCAGTTTTTTCATTATTATACCCTGAGTTTTAATAAATATATTTTTATTAAGCCCCATGTTGAAGGGGCTGTTATTTAGCGCGGCGCGTTAAAGTGATAACCTGGCCCGCCTGGGCCACCGCGCCCGCCGCCGCCACCTGGAGGTGGGAATAAACAGCCGGACAGCATTGCGCTAATAGTCACCGCGCTGATGAACATCAGAATACGACGCATAATATAACCTTTGTCACTAAATCGAGGTGGCTAGTATTATCTTCCGACGCGGAGGTTAGCAATATGGAAAGAGTAGGAAAACCGAAAAGATTCCGTAAGTAAGATTATTCTAATCGGGGAATGTCGGCCGACTGAGATAATACGGGCTAAAACCCAGCCTTGAGCATCTCTTCTCGCAGTAAATCGACGATCGCGGGTTCTATGTCAGGGAACTGTCGCGTAATATCCGCAATCGCCCCCGCGACAGAAGGCGCTGAAAAAGTGCCGGAGAAGGGCAGAAGAGGAAGGTTAGCGTCGCTGTCCGGAAACTCGCCGCTGATGGTTCCGATGATCATCCCTCCTTTCTTTTCCGCAGTGAAGTCATATTCACCCACGTTTTTATTAATCAGTGTCATTTTTACCTCTATATCGCCGGCTCCAGTCGCGGGATTCTTTGCATTTCACTCTCCTTTTTCAAGGATAGTGGTTGAGGTGGAGAATACCAATGAAACGCTGGTTTTCAGGTTTTGATTTTGATGTGTGTCAACCTCCTATAAACAGAAGGTAATAAAACTGGCCTTGAACCGATAATTTTATTATAAACACCGCCGTTAGGGACAATAGTCGAATCTGAAACGGGAGTGTTTATGATGGCTAAAATGAATCGGTTAATCGCCGCTGTACTACTGATGTTATTGCTTCCTGCCGCTACTGCGGCGGATTATCGCGAAGGTGAACAATATACCCGCCTGGATAAGCCGGTGGCCTCCGCACCGGCGGTGGTGGAATTCTTCTCCTTCTACTGTGGCCCTTGTTATCAGTTTGCCGATACCTATCACGTCGGCAGCACCGTCAGCCAGGCGCTGCCTGCCGGCACTAAACTGACTAAATATCACGTTGGCCTGATGGGCAAACTGGGTAACGAACTGACCGAGGCCTGGTCGGTGGCGATGGTGCTGGGGATTGAGGATAAAATTGAAGGGCCGCTGTTTGACGAGCTGCAAAAGAAGCGCGCCATCAACAGCGTTGAGGATATCCAGCGGGTGTTCAGCGCCGCCGGCGTGGATGCGGCCGCTTATGAAAATGCGCGCCAAAGCCTGTTGGTGAAAGGCCTGATAGCCAAGCAAAATGAGGCGGTGAAGGCGCTGGACGTGCGTGCGACGCCGTCGTTTTATGTTTCCGGCAAATACAAGATCGATAACGCCGGTATGGCGAGTACCAGCATCGACGGCTACGCGCAGGAGTTCGCGGCCGTGGTCCGGTATTTGTTGGATACGCAGCCATAACGGTGCGCCGGTAACTTTACTATGACCGACCCGGCTACGGCCGGGTTTTTCATTTGTGCATGGCGAAATGTACAATTTGTGATCCCTGCGCCAGATCGCCGTCCCGGCGTTGATTGTGTGTTATCGGATTGTTATGTTTATTTTCTGTTCAGCAACGCTCGCGGTTTTATCGCGGGCGTTTGAAGGGGAAAAACATGGCAATTTCCGCACAGGTCAGAGACGCCGGATTTGAGGCGTGGTTGGGGAAAATCAATTCCGCCTGCGGCCGGTTCTGCGCCAAGACGCTGGGGCCGGGGTTTAGCGGCGCGATACAGGAGTTTCGCGCGCACGCGCTGCGCCTGAGCGTAGTGGATGCCGCCCACACCAGGCTGTATCGCACGCCGCAGGAGATTGCCCGCAGCGACGGCTCGCACTTTTTTACCGTCTTTCAACTGCGCGGCAGTGCATTGATGGAGCAAGGCGACCGGCAGGCCGTGTTGTCCGCCGGTGACATCACGTTAATAGACGCTGCACGGCCCAGCAGCTTTACCTTTCAACAAGACTCCCGCCAAATTTCCTTACTGATGCCGCGCAGCTATATCGAACAGCCTCTGGGCGTTGCCGACTTGCCGTGCGCACGGCGGATTGAGGCGGAAAACAGCGTGGTGCGGCTCAGCCGGCAGTTGGTATTGGGCAGTATGCAGGACCCGCAGATGAGCGCCGCAGAGAGCGAGGCGATCCTGAACGCGGTGGCGACGTTGCTGCGCCCGGCGCTTATCGGCCGTGATGCGGTTTCCGAAGTGCAGCCGCAGCTCTTCGCCCGTTCGCTGGCGTTTATTGATACGCATATTCAGTCGGAGCAGTTGCGGCCCGAGTGGATCGCCGGGGAGCTTGGCGTTTCGGTACGCAGTCTGTACCGGATGTTCGCCCGTCAGGGGCTGGTGGTGGCCCAGTACATCAAGAACCGCCGTCTGGACCTGTGCGCGCAGGCCTTGCGCAGCGCGCCGGGGCGGCAAAAACTGGCCACGGTCGGCTATGACTGGGGCTTTACCGATCACAGCCACTTTTCTACCGCCTTCAAAGCCCGCTTTGGCGTCTCGCCGAGCGAGTACCGCAAGCAGTATCAGTAGCGCCGCAGGCGGCGCCCTGATGATTTAGCCGATTCTCAATAGCGAATGCACACCGATTTGGTTTCGGTATAGGCGTCCAGCCAGTCGGGGCCGAAGTCGCGGCCGCTGCCGGACTGTTTGAAGCCGCCGAACGGCATGTTGGCGTCGATCAACGTATGCGTATTGACCCACACCGTGCCGGCCTGAATGCGCGGCGTTAAAGCCATCGCCTGTTGCAGGCTGGTGGTCCACAGGCTGGCGGTCAGGCCGTAGTCGGTGTCGTTGGCCTTGCTCAGCGCTTCTTCGGCGTCCGCGACCCGGATCAAATTGACCACCGGGCCAAACACTTCTTCACGCGTCAGGTTCAGCTTGTCGTCCGGGTTAATCACCAGCGTCGGCGGGATGTAGAATCCTTGCGCATCCGGCCCGGCTGCACCGCTGATCAACTCTGCGTGCTTGGCTCTGGCATCATCCAGATAGGCCGCCACTTTATTGCGGTGATCGCGTGAGACCAGCGGGTTTATCTGTGCCGTGGCGTCCATGCCCGGCCCGACCGACAGCGATTTCACCGCCTGCTCGAACCCGGCCACCAGCCTGTCGTAAATCGGCGCTTCGATGTAAATCCGCGAGCTGGCGGCGCACACCTGGCCCTGGTTGAGGAAACTGCCCATCATCAGGCCTTCGATCACCTGTTGCGGATCCGCATCTTTCAGCACGATGGCCGGGTTTTTACCGCCCAGCTCCAGCGTGACGCGGGTCAGGCGATCCGCCGCGTTGCGTGCGATGCTTTTGCCGACCGGGGTGGAACCGGTAAAGCTCACTTTGGCGATCAGCGGGTGTTCGGTCAGCGCTTTGCCGCAACCGGTGCCACGGCCGGTCACCACGTTGAATACGCCCGGCGGAACGCCGGCCTCGGTGGCCAGTTCGGCCATGCGCAGCAGGGTAAGCGGGGTGGTTTCAGACGGCTTGATCACGATCGAACAGCCCGCGGCCAGCGCCGGCATCACCTTCCACATGCCGATCATCAGCGGGAAGTTCCACGGCACGATGCCGGCCACCACGCCAATCGGCTCTTTACGGGTGTAAACCTGATATTTTGCGCCCGGCGGCATCGGGATCGACACATCCAGGGTCTGGCCGACAATCTTGGTGGTCAGCCCGGCGGTATAGCGCATCCAGTTCAGCGTGCAGCCCACTTCAAAGGCGCGGGCGATATTGATCGATTTGCCCTGTTCCAGCGTTTCCAACTGGGCCAACTCTTCGGCGTGTTGTTCAACCAGATCGGCATAGCGCAGCAAAATACGCTCGCGTTCGGCCGGCAAGCGCTGTGCCCAAGCTCCGGTTGTGAAGGCTTTATGGGCCGATTGCACCGCACGGGCTACGTCCTGCGCGTTGGCATCGGCGGTGGAGGAGATTTGTTGCCCGTCGGCGGGGTTATACACCGCCAACCGGTCATCGGCGCTGGACTCGCACCATTGACCGTCGATATACAGCCCGTGTTGACGATCGAGAAAACGCGAAACGCTGTCCATCACTGCTTGGGTATTGTCAGGCATACGCCCTCCTGTCAGACAAAAAAGGTCGCTATCGTTAACCTTCAAAGCCTACAACAGGCGGCCGGGATCGCCTTTTGTCTGCCTGACATTCGGTTTGTGCTGCGTGACAGCCTGCGAGGAGGCAACGGCTGAGGCGCTCAGCCGTTGCTAAACAAGATTATGAGCTGAGCGTCGCCAGGCGGGTGGCGAAGCCGAGGAACAGCAGGCCAATCAGGCCGTTGCCCAGTTTTGCCAGCCCTTTCTTATGGTTAAAGAAGTGCGCCAGCATTGCGCCCGAGAAGATCAGCGTGGTCATATAGATAAAGCTGACCGACTCGAGGATCACGGCCAGGATAGTGAACGACAGGCCGGTGTGGGCATAGTTGAAATCGATAAACTGCACGAAAAACGACACGTAAAACAAAATCGCCTTCGGGTTGGTCAGGCTCAGCGTCAGCGATTTGCGCAGGATGCTGTGGCCGCCTTCAACCTGCTGTTGCTGCGCCGCGTTTTTCTGGATAAAGGTAGCGTAGAGGATTTTTGCGCCCAGGAACAGCAGGTAAATCGCACCGAGGAAACGCACTAGGGTAAACAGGAACGGCGTAGTGCGGATCAACGAGGCCACGCCGATATAGGCGCAGAAGATCAGGATCGCATCGCCGATAAACACGCCCAGCGCAGCGGTATAGCCGGCGCGTACGCCGCGTGAAACCCCGGTTTTCAGTACGTACAGCGTATTCGGGCCCGGCAGGATGATGATGAAAATCACCCCGGCCAGATAGGTCCAAAGATTCAGGACGCCAAAACTTTCTAACACAATAACCTCTCCATGCGCGGAACTGACAGGCAAAAAAACTGGCTACGCCCGTAGCCGGCCGCGATCCTAACGCTGTGAAGCTGGGTTGGCAACGTAATAAACTTCATGTTGTTTGCCGAAAATGGCGTCAGTCAAAACCCGCTGCGGCTAACGCCAATGTTTTGTTCCGGGTTAAGGCTTACGCGCCAGCAGCGTGGCGAAACGTAGGGAAATGCGGTTGCCGGCGGCGTCGGTTTTGTGCAGTTGGCCGACATCCTCGTTGTATTTGAGGATTTCCCAGCCCCGGTAATGGTCTTTCAGCTCACCCGGCTTAAAGGTGAACGGAAAGGGCAGGCTGCAAGGGTAATCCGGGGTATCCATCGCCGCGACGATCAGGTTATGGCCGCCGCTGCGGGTGCCATTTTGCATTTCTTGCACCAGAGAGGGGATCCGCTCCCGGTTCAGGAACATGAACACCACGGTGGAAAGAATAAAGTCGTATTCGCCGCTGAAAGAGTGGGTGTTGAGGTCCAGCGTGCCGGCGCGGATGTGCGACAGGGCTTCGCTGTCGATGATGCCGTTGAGCTTGTCGATCGACGGCGAGTGTTTGTCCCAGGCGGTGACGTCAAAGCCTTTCAGGTTGAGGTAAAGCGAATTGCGCCCGCCGCCGCAGCCCAGATCCAGCGTCTTGCCGGGGGCGATTTGCCGCGCGGCTTCGATCACTTCCGAGTGGGTGCGCGTCAGCTCATACTTTTTAGCGTAGTAATCTTCCGGCGAACAGTAGAACGCCAACTGGCAGATCATGTCATCCGAGAAGGAAACGATGCGGTGCCATTGCTGCGGCTCGATAAACGGCGGTTGGCTCTCGGGGCTGAACTGCCAGGTTTCGGTGGTTTCGCCCTCTTGCGTCATCAGCGCGAAGGTGAGGGTGCCGCTCAGCAAAGTAAGCCTGGCCCAGGTGCCGGCCTGGGTATTGTGTTGTTGCTGGAAGCTGGTCGGCAGCGTTGCGCTGTTCCATTGCGGCAGCGTTTTATAACAAAGCAGATCGTTCATGCGTCTCTCCTGAGGCAGGGCGTTGCCGGCGCGTAGCGGGCGAACAAAATGATTTTATATGTTGCATATAAAATACATGTTTATTGGCCCTTTGAAAATGCCTGCAAGGAGGAAAGGCGCGGTTTACAACCTGCGATGCATACGGGTGTTTACCGCGTTGAAGCCCAGCCGGGCGTACAGCCGCGCCGCAGCCGGGTTGTCGTTGAAGACCGCCAGCTCGGCATATTCCGCGCCGTCGGCCCGGCCGGCGTCCAGCACCGCGTTCAGAATTTGCTCGCCGTAACCTTTGCCGCGCCAGTGGGTTACTACTTCAAAATCATAAATAAACAGCTGCTTGCCGTAAGTTCGTTGTTTGATGGCGTACCAAACGATGGCGATATTTTCTGCCGAGCCTGACAGCCGAGCGCAAACCAGCCGATGGCCCGACGTTGCCGCCCCGTTGGGCAGCGAGTCGTTGAAGGAGGCGGTAGCTTCAACCAGCGCCTGCTCCCGGTTCAACAGCAGCACGCGTGCCAGATCCTTAGCGTATTCCTCGATGCCGTGGGTGCGATAGCGCTCAAATTCTTGCGGGTTCATGTCCCTGAGTTCAATCATTGGATTATCCCTTGATGTTTATTTCGTCGTCAGAGCTTAGCCCAGGCGGTCTGATTAGCCTATTTTTAACTGGATCGCGTTCCCCGGCTGGGCTAACTTCAGTGCAGATTATGCCAAACGATCAGGGAAAAGATGACAATTCGCCGTTTTATCGCCCCAACAACCTTAGGCCCGCTGAGCCTGGCCGCGCTGCTGGTATTGGCCGGCTGTACCAGTAAAACCATCAAGGCGCCGGAGCATCGTCCCGCCGACGTCAAGGCGCAGCTGGTGCGGCTGATGCCGGCCAAGGCTGCCGATCGCCAGGGCTGGGCCACCGACATCACCGCCGCCTTTGCCGCACAGGGCATAGAACCGAACACCGAAAACCTGTGTTCGGTGTT
>RCUM01000309.1_pt1 | contig 32274 bp, 22 predicted proteins | sample 2166141 | NCBI WGS metagenome assembly RCUM01 (sample SAMN09932756, study PRJNA488358) | compost metagenome | isolation source: compost soil in crotonic acid-enriched | place: Germany: Experimental Botanical Garden
CCGTGATTAGTGTGGAAAGTAACCATAGTTTTAGTCCTAACAAGATGAAGTGAGACGTCACGTAGAGCGAGTGAACATTCAGACCGACCTTATAACATATCTCTATTAACGAGTCAGCAGCGGCTAAACCGCGCAGGCTCTGTGGTAAATCGGGTGTTGTTATATTATAACAATGGCGGCGGCGTTGATTGATACCCTGCGGCTTGCAAGATGACGGGCATATCACCGATTTGCGCAACCCGGCGCAGCAAAGCGCGGGCTTAACCTTGCATTAGATCAGGCTTCGGGTTTCAATACGTTGCTGGATGAACAGCCCAATTATCATTTTTGTTATCACGCACACCACGGAATGTCCCGATGCTAAAGATTTTTAATACCCTGAGTCGTCAAAAAGAGGAATTCAAACCCATTCATGCCGGTAAAGTGGGCATGTACGTGTGCGGGGTAACCATCTATGACCTGTGTCATATCGGCCACGGGCGTACCTTTGTCGCTTTCGACGTAGTAGCGCGTTACCTGCGTTATCTCGGCTATTCGCTGAACTATGTGCGCAATGTGACCGACGTTGACGACAAAATTATCCGCCGCGCGACAGAAAACGGCGAAAGCTGCGATCAACTGACCGCACGCATGCTGGCGGAGATGCACGCGGACTTCGATTCGCTGCTGATCGAACGCCCGGATCAAGAGCCGCGCGCCACCCAGCATATCGCCGAGATCATCGAGATCACCCAACGCCTGATCGATCGCGATCACGCCTATGTCGCCAGCAATGGCGACGTGATGTTCTCGATTGACAGCGATCCGCAATACGGCCTGCTGTCACGCCAGGATCTGGATCAGTTGCAGGCCGGCGCGCGCGTTGAGATTGACGACGTGAAGCGCAACCCGATGGACTTCGTGCTGTGGAAGATGTCCAAACCGGGCGAGCCGAGCTGGCAATCGCCGTGGGGCGCGGGCCGCCCAGGCTGGCACATTGAATGTTCCGCCATGAACTGCAAGCAGCTCGGTACCCATTTCGACATCCACGGCGGCGGTTCGGATCTGATGTTCCCGCATCACGAGAACGAGATTGCCCAGTCCACCTGCGCCCACGACGGCCCCTACGTCAACTACTGGATGCACACTGGCATGGTGATGACTGACCGCGAGAAGATGTCGAAATCGCTGGATAACTTCTTCACTATCCGCGACGTGCTCGGCCATTACGATGCCGAAACGGTGCGTTACTTCCTGATGTCCGGCCACTATCGCAGCCAGCTGAACTACAGCGAAGAGAACCTCAAGCAGGCGCGCACCGCGCTGGAGCGTTTGTACACCGCACTGCGCGGCACCGACGCCAATGCGCAACCGGCCGGTGGCGAAGCCTTCGAAGCCCGCTTCCGCGAAGCGATGGACGACGATTTCAACACCCCGGAAGCCTACTCGGCGCTGTTTGATCTGGCGCGTGACGTTAACCGCCTGAAAGGCGAAGACATGGCGGCGGCCAACGGGTTGGCGGCGGAACTGCGCAAGCTGGCGAAGGTGCTGGGCCTGCTGCAACAGGAGCCGGAACAGTTCCTGCAAAGCGGCGCACAGGCTGACGACGGTGAAGTGGCGGAGATCGAGGCGTTAATCAAACAGCGTAACGACGCGCGCAAAGCCAAAGACTGGGCGTTGGCGGATGCCGCTCGCGATCGGTTGAACGAGATGAATATCGTGCTGGAAGACGGCCCGCAGGGGACCACCTGGCGCCGTAAGTAACAGGCGCAGCCGCAAACAAAAAAGGCGCTGATTATCAGCGCCTTTTTCTATGGAACGGGGCTTACGGCTTAACTACAACCTGGCCGCCGTTAAACTCCACCACCTGATCGGCGACGATTTTGCAGCGTTTGCGCGTTTCGACTTTGCCGTTCACTTTCACCAACCCTTCGGCGATGACTTCTTTGGCGGCACCGCCGCTTTCACACCAGCCCTGGAACTTGAGCAGGTCGCACAGTTCGACGTGCGGGTGATTATCCAGATTAAAAGTTTCCATACTGCCTTACTTATTTAGGTTGAACGTCGTGATATTCCTCGCAGGCCTGCAAGGTATTTTGGATCAGTGTAGCAACGGTCATCGGGCCAACGCCACCCGGAACCGGGGTAATGTAGGCTGCACGCTCACTGGCGGCATCGAAATCCACGTCACCGACCACTTTACCACTTTCCAGACGGTTAATGCCGACATCGACCACGATCGCGCCCGGTTTGATCCAATCGCCCGGAATAAAGCCCGGTTTACCGACCGCCACCACCAGCAGATCCGCGTTTTCGATATGGTGACGCAGATTCTTGGTGAAGCGGTGGGTCACGGTGGTGGTGCAACCGGCCAGCAGCAACTCCATGCTCATCGGGCGGCCAACGATGTTGGATGCGCCAACCACCACGGCATTCAGGCCGTAGGTGTCGATGTTATAACGCTCGAGCAGGGTGACGATGCCGCGCGGGGTGCAGGGGCGCAGCTTCGGCGCGCGCTGGCACAGGCGACCGACGTTGTACGGGTGGAAACCGTCGACGTCTTTATCCGGATGGATACGTTCCAGCACTTTGACGTTATCGATGCCGGCCGGCAGCGGCAACTGCACCAGAATGCCGTCGATTTCGCCGTCGGCGTTCAGTTTGTCGATCAGTGCCAGCAGCTCGGCCTCACTGGTGGTGGCAGGCAGATCGTAAGAGCGGGAAAGGAAGCCCACTTCATCACAGGCGCGGCGCTTACTGGCGACGTAAATCTGTGACGCCGGGTTCTCGCCCACCAGCACGACCGCCAGGCCCGGGGCGCGTTTGCCGGCCGCCAGACGTTGTTTAACTTGCTCAGCCACTTCGTTTCTAACCTGCTGCGCAATCGTTTTACCATCAATAATCTTTGCTGCCATCAGTGAGGAAATCCATCAATTAAGAAAAGCGGGGGATGGCGCTATTTTGTCAGAAGCTGAGCGCGCTGTCAGGCGTTGAATCGCGATCGCCGGCGTTTGCCGGTGGGGATTTACGTTTTTTTTATGCCAACGGAATGATCCTCTACGCCTTTTTTACCGGCTGCTGCGTAAGCTGGCATTATTCATACTGTGGTACGGGAGTAAAAATCATGATGGTCATCGCCCGGTTGCACTCATTGCGCCGCCCGATTGATAGCCAACCGAAGCACGTTGGTGAAACGGTGTTCGACTCTTCTTTGCACCCGGCGGATGTGGCGCAACTGATTGCGTTGCACCAACTCGCCGTACACAAGGCGCAGCCTTCATGGAGAGCGCGGCTGCACGCGTTGTTCCGGGGGCTGCGAGCATGAAAAAACATATGGGCGTAGTTTTTATGCTGCTGGCGTGGATGCCATTGGGCCACGCCTCGTTAAATGCTGCACCGGTCAGCGCCGTGCTGAACCAACAACTGACGGCGGCCTGCAACCTGCTGACGACGCAGCACGCCGACTGGGGGAATATCAACGCGGTGGTGCGTTCGGCCCGCGTTTGCCTGCAACGCCCGGCAGGGCAGGAGCAATCCGAACGCCTTCCCGCCACCGCCGATCGCGGCCTGGCCCAGCGCAGCAGCAGCCTGCTGCCGGATCTCACCCAAGATAAATGAAGGCGTTGGCCCAATGGGCGGCACGGGTGATGGGCGAAAAATCGCCATAAAGCACGGCTGCCGCCGTAACGTCATGAAAAGGCATTGACTCAGTGACCTCTGACCGTATAATCCCAACCCGCAACCCCCGGTTGCCGCATCCCAATGCGCCCTTAGCTCAGTTGGATAGAGCAACGGCCTTCTAAGCCGTAGGTCACAGGTTCGAGCCCTGTAGGGCGTACCATTAAGAATCAATGAGTTACAGCTATTCCCCAACTGCAAGATTTTCCAAAAGTGCCAGATTAGTGACATCGCCCGCCAAGACTTCGTCAATTTTTCTCGCATGTTCGGTTAAATGGGAAGGGGAAAGGTGAGCGTAACGCTGAACCATCTCTATGCTCTCCCATCCCCCCATTTCTTGCAGCGCTGAAAGTGGAACCCCTGCCTGAACCAACCAGCTTGCCTTGGTGTAGCGAAGGTCATGAAATCGAAACTTGGTTATCCTAGCCTTTTGCCTTGCTGATCACACCTTGTTGTATACCCTTACGGTAGTCGCTGATGTTCGCAATTTTTTCCTTGCTGGCTGCGTTTCTCGCCGCGATGATTTGCTGAAGCTTCGCCGGAACGGTTTTAAGGTAGCTTTTCAGCTCCTCTTCATTAAGATAAATGGCCAACAGATGAATAGACAATTGGGTGCTGCTGGCGAAGCTCTCATGAAACCTTGAACAGATGTCGTTGATCGCAGACCATTCGGCCGTGCGGCAAATGAAAAATTCGTCGCCAAGCTTAATCAAACGACTAAGCGCGGACTTGCGATGCTTCTTGTTTTCTATAAAGCCAGATAAATACGAGACGTCTCTCTCGTTTTCCTGGATGGTTTGAGCCATAAAGGCCGCAAAACTACCGAAGAAGAGTGATATTTCATCAACGATTTCTTTGGCGCGTTTCAGTGCGGTGATGCTCACATTCAGTGACAGCACTGTCAGTTGCATGGTTTCCTCCTGGCTGCGTCTGCCGGCAAGGAGGACGCTGATTTCATCCAGCTCTCTGGTTTGCGTTCGTTTCTCTTTTTCGAACGCTTCGGCCTTGTCCAGAAGCTTCATTTGCATTTCACGAAGCGTGCTGGCTTGAGTCTTAAGTCCCTCAACTGCGCTCCCCAGCCCCTTGTCAAGGGCGGCAAGTGAATCTGAAAGCGATGCCAAGGTTATCGCTAATTTATTTCTCTTTGATCTTTTACGAGCAAGCTCCTGTTCTTTTTCGGTTATTTTTTTATCGAGCGCGGAGGGCTCAGTGTTGTCATGTGTGCCGGAGTTATTCTCTGAATGTTCGGTTTTATTTGATGTGGATCTCAAAGTATCAAGGTCTTTTGAAAGCGTGCTGATTTCCGCATCGAGGTGAGTGATTTGTTCTTCAGTACTGGTTTTCTCTTTCATCTTTGCAATTTGCGACTGAGTGCTGTCCTTGCTATCGCCTTGGTGCTCGTGGATTGTCTCCTTGGCGTGCGTGATGGTGCTTAGTGCGCCGGAGGCCACGACAGAGGCCCCGCCTGATGACGAGGCTGCTAGCGCAGAAGCGATAGGAGGCAGCGCTGCTGAGATGACCTGAGCACCGATTTGAATGATTGACAGGATGTACGCACGATCTTCCGCCTTGACTGCCTGCTTTTCATAATCGGCGGAAAGATCGTTGTATTTTTTGACATCGGCTTGCAGATCTTCAATGAAATGCTTCAGAGATTTCTCTTTTGCCTGCATGGCCAATATTTGTTCTTGGATCTTGGCCCTGTCTTTCAATCTCTTTTCAAGAACAAACTGGCTCGCTTGCGAAACATCTTGGATATCCTTGATGAGTTGATCGTAGGTCTTGGCTGTAGCATCAAGTTTAGCTTTCAGTGTTGTCGCATTATCCTTGATTCTTTTGGCAAGCGAGAGGAGATCGTCCTTCAGATACTCTTTCAAGTTCTCGACATTGATTTCTTTCGTTGCCTTGTCGGGCTCTCTAACCTCGCGCCAATCCTCGAAATTTATATCGATGTCTTTTAACAAAAGTTTGGTGGCTGTCACCGTTCCCTGCATTTCAAACTGGCTGGATTTTTGGGCATTCTTCAGGTTTTCCGCGATGTCTTCAATTTTTTTGCGGGTACCGGCTTCGTCCTGAGGCGTAGTGTTATAGGCGATGTACAGCAGATTGACCGCACTTTCCGTATCGAGCTTTGCTCTGTCAACGTTATAGCTTCCCTGGATCCTGTCCACATAGCACGAGATGATCTTTGAGGTACCTGTCGGCAAACTGAGCGGACTGGTGTCCGAAATATGCTTGACTTCCTCATTGATGCGGCTATTCAACTCGATGATATTGCTTGACGGTTCGTCGATTTTTTCCATGAATTATGTCCTCAAATTGTGACGTCAATGGGAAATAACGATGTAACACTGGGGATGATTCGAGCGTTCAAATTTTGCATTCGTTACGCCAGCTCGGCGATAAAATTGAATCGCCTTTGGAAAAAATATTGCGCTGGTTTTCAAGAGAAAGGTTCAACTGCTTCTGTATTTCAGATAGCTCTCGGGAAAGGCGGCTGACACGGTTGTCTGAAAAATTGATGTTCTCGGCATACGTTATTTTTCCAGACAGCGCAGTGGCCTCCTCTCGTATGGATAAAGCAAGGGTTTCGATTTTTCCTCGATTGTCACTGATGAATTTGATGCGATTGCCGGTATTGGTAATGATTTTATTCTGGTCATTAATCGTTTCCTGATTCCGGTCAATCTTAGACTGTGCGGCATTGAGATCGGCTTTGGCAGACGCGGTTTTCGATTCTAAATCCTTGATAATTTCGTTGTTTCTTAGAATGTCTATTTCAATTTTTTCAGCTACATGCGCGGCTTCCGATATCAAGGCACCAGCGGCACATGCCTGGGATGTGAAGATGTGTAACAATTTGGGCACGTCCTGGCAACGCTGCCATAGAGTGTTAAGATCTGCCAAGTGTTTATTGGCTTTGCTATAGGCTTCGCTCAAATCGTCGGATTTTTTCTGTGCCTCCTCCAAACTTTTTTGCTTGATATTATAGTCGGCTTCTAGCGGCGTCTTTGCATCCTCAAGCGACTGTCTTGCTTTGAGTGCGGGGGCAAGCGTCTGTTCGAGGTTTTGCCTTTCGGCAAACATGGCCTTGCTCTTTTTTTCCAGGCAAACGGAGGCTGTGCTAAGGCTATTGGCCGCGCGCGTTCCTTCGGCCAGTGTTGACTTGGCGGAGGCTATTTGAGTCGCCAATGTGTTGTTGGTATTTGCCACGGCGTAAGCTGGGCTGGCGATGATTACAATGTTTAGAGCTATGCCTAGCAAATACGGCGAGAACTGCATTTTTTTTCGAGCAACCGCCATCGACCTACTCCAGTCAGATTCAACGATAATCATTATAATTCAAAATTATGCAATAAAGAGATAACATCAATCCATCGCGAATTTTCTACTTTGTCAGGATTAATATCAGGTTCACCTTTAAACAAATTAACATATTATTATCGAACTCGGGTTCAGTAAAATATTTAGCCACTTCAGTATGATAGGTAAAGCTGGAGACTTTTATCAGTGGGGGTGCAAAACCACATTTTCTCCTGTAAACGCCGTTAGGCGGCAGCATCGGTAGTATCACCCTAACGCGGATGGTCGCAGCAATTTTTGGTCCACAATCCTGCCGAATGGTATTTGTTGAATCCTCTTTTTTTGCAGCAGAAATTTTCATTTTTTATCAAATATAAAGATCGAAAGTGCACGATGTAGTAATCCTTGTTGATGGACAGAGCGCGCCTCTTATGAACGGATAGGATTATCTTTATCATCAACAATTATCAACATTTCTGCCATTGATATCCCCAGATAACTCTGATTATCAAAACAGGAGTTCCAGCATCATCACCTTTCAAGTAAAGCTGTATTTTATGCATTGTCAAATTTCAATAAACACTTTGATGAATAGATATTACATTCCTTTTGTTTGTTTATATTATTATTTGATATGGCGATATATATTATGGTAATTATTCATCATGATCTCCTCTCTGAAGCAGAAAACCCGCCGCAGCGGGTTTATTTTAACTCTTTGATGACGGCCCTTAGGCTATCAAGGTCTATCCCGTAGTGGCTTGTCTTTGTTCTGTATCTGTCATCATAGTTCACCGTTGCTTCCCTCGCGGACAGCAGTTTTTTCACTACTCCGTCGCCATGCATGCCGCTGAACCCGTATGACTCGTTCCCATAAACCAATTCGCCGTCGATTAGCAGGCTTGCTGACCTTGGGTTGGCGCTTCCTGGGTATTTGACTTTGTAGTGCCCGTTAAGCTGGCTAATAGTTAGCTTTCCATCAGAAATGGATTCTCCATTATCGATGGCTTTCCATGGTGCGGCACTTGCTGTGCTTGCTAATAAAATCAATCCTAATAATACAAATTTTTTCATTCTTATCTCCCTATAGGAGATGGGATTATATCAGGTCAGGATTTCAACTCTATGCCTCTTTGTCCGGCTCAATCACCCCATCAGCGCAATTGCGCATTCACTGCCGTCGCTGCTCGCCGCCGCCGAGGCCATACGCTGGCCAGACACGCCTGCTATCCAGCCAGGAGGGGATCTTATCTTTACCTCGAGCAGCTTGAATGATCACTTTGCGGGAACCGTTAAACGGGGCGAAGAGCGTTACGAGCTGTGGCGCTTGCCATTGAGCAGGCGCATGGCGAAAGCTGGCTGATTGAGCATGAGGTGGGAGTGGGGGCCCCTTGCGGGGCCCCTTTAGGTTAAAGCCTTGATTCAGCCTCGGCGGCGGAGTGTTCCGTGCGGAACATCTTGGCGCGAACGGTTTTGCGATAATCACCGGGTGAAACGCTGGAGATGCGTTTGAACTGGCGGTTAAAGTGCGCAATATCCTGGTAACCCACCAGACCGGCAATTTCTTGAATACTCAAATTGGTCGTTTGTAACATATTGATTGCGGACTCAATCCTAGCCTTCAATAGATATTGCAAGGGTGAAATATCGGTCGCATTTTTAAAGCGGCGGTTAAAGTTGCGCAAACTCATGCCTACCATATCGGCGAGTTTTTGCATCGGTAAATCTGTCATGCAATTATCTTTTATCCAGGTTTGGATCTGGATTATATCCTCATCAGGATGAGGCTTATTTTCTTCTCTGTAACACTGGCGTTCAAAGTGGCTACGGATCTCGTGGAAGAAGGTACGTTGCGTATGGTTTGCCACTTTTTTACCGTAGATGGTCTCAATAAAATGAATAGTGAGATCGGAAAGGGCCTTAACGCTGGCAGCACAGAAAATATTCTCGGACTGGGTGATGAAGTATTTTGTTTTTAAATTCACCTCGGGATAATCATGTGCAAACTGTTCGAAATAGTGCCAGTGGGTGGTTGCCGGTTGAGCGTCCAAGAGTCGGGCTTCGGCCAAAAAGCAGCACCCCGTCCCGACGGCGGCTATCCGCGTGCCTTTTGCCGCCTGCATTGTCAGCCACCGGGTGATGGCCGTGTTCTGTCTTACTATAGGGCGCGGATTGCGCCAGATGGCGGGCAGATAGATGATGTCGTAATCGGCATCGTCTTCCAGTACGTCATCGGCAATCAGGCTAAAACCGCTGTGTGTAGGTATGGGATTTTTATTAATACTGATCGTACTAATATTGAGGATATTTTCGGGTCTGCATAAGGTAAGTGTGTATTTATCTTGATTTTTCTGATTGTTTCTTTGTTCCGCGAAATAACTGCTTGCTGCTGATTTCCACATTTCTATCGGTAGGCTGAGGCCTGAACTCAGCATGTGTTCACACAATACAAATCCTATCTTTGTATTTCTCATTTTCCGGTAAATACCTGATTTATTATTTGGTTATTGCTTTTCACACCTGTCTTGGCCAAAAAAGTCTGCATTTTGGCCGGATTTTCATAATAGCTTTTGCCCACGCTTTGTAAACTGATATCTGTAAATTATCTAAAGTAAGTGAAGGCATAACGATGCCGCAGAAAGGCTAGGATACTCTATGGTCAAGTTACCTGTCATAACCGCCTTCGGTGGCTACGGGCCCGCAGGTCGGAGCTCTTCGCACCACGCGTTTCGTCGCATGGTCATGGAGTCTTTGCCGGAGGACCAGCAGCAAGAAACGCTATTATCATTAGCAGTACTGATGGGATTGCTTAAATATCAGGATGACGGCTACCTTAACGCGGAAGGGAATATACGCTCAGCCGCACAGGCAGCGGCTGAAATAAAAGAAGCCGTGTTGCAAGGCACACTGATCAGGAAGATCGCCAAAGAGTATTTTGATGTCGATGCCGTGGCCAGCCATGCCAAATTGAATATGGCGGCGGGTGCCGAACCTTTGAGTTTTGATCTACCCAGCCGGCAGGTGCCCCAGCCTCTGCCGCAGGGGTGGCGGGCTGAGCCGCTTCCGGACGATCGGGTGCGTATCACCGTTCGCGGTGAAATGGACTGCAAAATCGACGTCACGCTGCGCACTGAAGCGCAGGCCGCCGGGCAATTGCCGCAGGGGTTCAGGCCGGGTGACCACTACAGTTCGCAGTTTCATCCCCGTGCGTTGCAGATGGCGATCGTCGCGGCTTCAGATGCCATTAATGCTCTGGGGATCCCGTGGCGTGAAATCCGGGCGCTGATTGCGCCAGACCAGCTAGGGGTGTATTCCGGCAATATTCTGGGGCAGCTCGACGATCAGGGGTTTGGCGGTATGCTGCAATCGCGGCTGAAGGGCAACCGCGTCAGCGCCAAACAGTGCCCGTTAGGCCTGAACAGCATGTGCGCCGATTTTTTGAATGCCTATGTGCTGGGCAGTGTGGGGCACACCAGCGCTACCCTGGGCGCCTGCGCCACTTTCCTCTACAACCTGAATGCCGCAGTAGAAGATATCAAGGCGGGCAGGATCCGCGTGGCCATCGTAGGCAGCGCGGAGGCGCCGATCACCTCGGAAGTGATCGAGGGCTTTGATGCGATGGGGGCGCTGGCGACGGAGAGCAAGCTCAAACGTATCGATGAAACCGAAACGGCAGACTGGCGCAACAGCAGCCGCCCGTTCGGCAACAGCTGCGGTTTTGTGATTGCCGAGTCCAGCCAATATATTGTGCTGATGGATGATGAACTGGCGTTGCAGCTGGGGGCGGAGATTCATGGCTCGGTGAGCGATGTTTTCATTAACGCCGACGGTTATAAACGCTCTATCGCCTCGCCGGGGCCGGGCAATTACATCACTATGGCGAAGGCCGTAGCCTCTGCCGTCACGATGGCCGGGTTGGCATGCGTACAGAAAGGCTCTTTTATCCAGGCGCACGGTTCCAGCACGCCAAAAAACTGCGTGTCCGAAGCCGAGATATTTGACCGCGTCGCCGAAGCCTTTTCCATTAACGCATGGCCCGTCACGGCGGTGAAATCCTATCTGGGGCACTCATTGGGGCCGGCGAGCGGCGATCAATTGATTAGCTGCCTGGGCACCTTTAAGTACGGTATCTTGCCGGGAATAAAGAGCGTGGATCAGATATCGCCGCAGGTGAATGATGCTCGCTTGCTGATCCCAACCCAGGATCGGCCTTTGTCTGCCGACCAGGCGCAGATCGCTTTTATCAACTCGAAAGGGTTTGGCGGAAATAATGCTACCGGCGTGGTCTACTCACCGCAACTGACGGCACAGTGGTTGCGCAAACGGCATGGCGAACAGGCCTTTGCCGACTACCGGCAGCGCAGGCGGCAGGTAGAACAACAGGTGGCGGCTTATGATGCGGCGGCATCGCGCGGTGAATTGAACGTTATCTATCTTTTTGGGCAGCATGGCATGAATGAGGATGAGGTTAAGATCGACATGAACGGCATCACGATGCCGGGATTTGAACAACCGATTCATTATTCCAAAGTTAAACAATTTACAGATTTTTAATTATACGGATTTATAACTTTGTAGCGTTGAAGTTATTCAGAACACTATTTTTTATTTATAAGGGTGCTTGCGATTCCGCAAGCACCTTATCTGTGTGGCGATAATAATCGGGAGAAGTAAAGTGGTTAATCTCAGTGAGATGCTGATTGCCTTTGGTTGGGGCGGTATTGTTGTGGGTATTATGATGGGCGGTTTAATGGGGATGTACGCTTTTAAGGGGCCTTTTCGGGCGCCTAAAGGGCATGAGAATTACACCGATTTAAACCGCAGGATGTTGAGATTGGCGCATATCGCTTTTATTATGCTGCCATTAATATCAATGCTTTATGGCATGAGCATTGACACCTTACAGGTTCCGTACGTTTACAAGTATTATGCGGCGATATGCATGGTCATTCTTTCCCTGGGTATTCCTGTATTGCTGATTGCCTCCTGTTTTTACTTACCCTTCAAATATATTCAGGTTATTCCTTTTAGCTGTGGGATGTTTGCCTTGGTTGTTATGGCCGTAGGTAAGGTATCCGCCTTGTAATCTTCTATCAACCGTAGTTTTTATATTGAGATCCTAATAATGGAAACGTTACTGAGTGCACGCCAACTCGGCAGAGACGCTATTGCTGCAACGGTAGAAAAGAATAACTATCAACGTAATCATAAATTTGCAAAGAGATTAATTGATCGCGTTGAATCGCATCCGTTGATGAGAAACCCTATCTTGTCAAAAATGAATAGCGGTGAATTTGATCTCAACCAGATGAAAGTCTTCCATCTGGAGTTTTATCATGCCTTTGCCCAGGTCTTTACCGATGCGGTGATCGAAGCGCTGAGCTCGGCAAAACAGTTGGAAGGCCGCCTGGGCGCCCGGGCAAAAATGGCCGCGCGTTTCCTGCTGCAGATCAACCTGCTGGACGAATTGGGTTTCCACCCGGGGACCGGCAGTGACGGCAGCTATAACGGCCAGCCTGCATTGGCGCACTATGTGCAATTCTTCAATACCATTGAACAGCTGGGTATGAGTGAGGACGAGGTGAAAGCCTGGTTGCCGATGTCCAGCTCCGTGGCTTGCCGTGCAACCTTTGAAAACGCCTACGGCGATTACCCGCAGCTGGTAGCGCTGCTGGCCGTTGCGGAAACGGTGTTCCATGATTTTGCGACGCCTTGGGCGAAGAGCGTGGACGTGGCGACCGACATTGACGTTTCCCGCGGTTATCACAGCATTCACGTAGAAACGGAAACCGGTGAGTCGATTGAAGACGGCCACTCTGAAGATGCCTGGATTTTATTCTGCCAGGCGATAACGGAAGATCGCTTTGATGAAATGGTACAACATGTGGATCTGTGGCTGAAGGTATGGAATGACTTCTGCAACGATCTGCTTGCCGGCCGTGCCGCAAAATAATTTCAGGCTAATTTAACTTTTCATATTTTATATTGAGAATAAAGAGCTAATCATTATGCCGTCTCATCAGTTGTTTAACAGGGGATTTAATTCCTTCAACCAACTATTGCCCGAGCTTGCTGTTCAACATACCGACAAGACGGCATTTGAATTTTTGCGAAGTGCCAAAGAAATAAAGAATCAAAGTTACAGACAATTGCATCAGCGCGCCGCATCTCTGGCCTGCGCACTTCAGCAATACGGTCATCGGGGCGACAGGGTTATTTTACTTTACCCCGACGGCGAAGATTTTATTGGCGCTTTTTTCGGGTGCCTTTATGCCGGCATGATTGCCGTGCCTGTCCCTATGCCGGCCAAGGCCTCAGGCAGCGCGTGGGAGCGCTTTATTGGGGTTTTACGCAATGCGCAAACGGAATTTATCGTTACCACAGGCAAAGGCGCTGAAACCTTAATATCGCTCGGTTTACCGCTGGCGCCGCTAATTTTTACCTTTGATCAACTGCCCGCAGTGGCATTGCCGGCGGGGTATCGCCTTCAGCATCTCGATAGCCATTTTTCAGGGGCGTTTAATCCTGCACCGGTGAACGACGACGATGTGGCTTTTTTGCAATACACCTCGGGTTCAACCGGTACGCCAAAAGGGGTCATGGTCACTCATGGCAACCTGTGGGCCAACTCTCAAGCCATCCATCGTTATTTCGGTCACCACAATGAAAGCCGCGGCATGATATGGCTGCCGCATTTCCATGATATGGGGCTGATCGGCGGTTTGCTTCAGCCGGTATTCGGGGCATTCCCCTGCCGGGTGATGTCGCCGATGATGCTGATGAAAAACCCGCTTAACTGGTTAAAGCAGGTGTCAGAGTTCCGTGCGACGACGTCGGGCGGCCCTAATTTCGCCTACGATCTCTGCGTGCGCAAAATCAGCCCGCAGCAGGCCGAAGACCTGGATCTCTCCAATTGGGATGTGGCGTTTTGCGGTGCGGAGCCTATCCGGCCAGCCACGTTGCGCCAGTTCAGTGAACACTTTGCCCCGGCCGGTTTTCGGGGGCAGGCGTTTTTACCCTGCTATGGCATGGCGGAAACCACGCTGATCGTTACCGGCAGGGAGAAAGGCCAGGGGATGGCGGTCGCCGAAGAAAAAGCGGGGGATGTCGTCAACTGTGGCGAGGCGTTGCCCGGCACCGATGTCCGCATTGTCGATCCCGAAACGCTACAACCGCTGGCGGCCGGGCAAACCGGCGAGATCTGGTTGCGTGGGCCCAGCATTGCGGCCGGCTATTGGAATAACCCGGCGGCGACAGAGGCCACCTTCCAGGCGCGCATCGAGCCTGATCCGGCGCATTGGCTACGCAGCGGCGATTTGGGGTTCCTGCAAGCGGGGGCGCTGTACGTCACCGGACGTGTGAAAGAACTTCTGATCGTCAATGGGCAAAACCATTACCCGACGGATATCGAGGAAACGATCAGGGAAGCAGATATTTTGCTGGCAGACGCAACCGTTTGCGTATTTGCCGCCGAGGTTGCCGAAACGGAACAGGCGGTGGCTTTGCTGGAGATCCCGGAACGTCTCAAAGAGACCCTGGACACCGCAGCGTTGAACCGGCGTTTGAATGCCGCGGTGGCCGAGCGGCACGGCATAACCCTGGGGGAATGGGTATGGGTCGGCCGCCGGGCCATTCCACGCACCACCAGTGGCAAATTGCAACGTACCCGCGCCAGAGAAATGTACCGGCAAAATGAACTGACGGTGCAATGGCGTAGCCGGGCCGAGCCGCCGCAAACCGCCCAGGTTGCCGATGTTGCCTCATACAGCGCGCCTGCCCTGGCCGCGCTTATCGCCGGTATCATCGGCACTGCGGTCAACGGCGCTGTCGGTGAAGAACAGTGGGATGAGGCCTTTACTGCCTTTGGGCTGAACTCGTTACAGGCCGTTGGCGTGATCGGCGAGTTAGAACAACATTTGGGGCGTGAGCTGTCGCCGGCGCTGATTTACGATTATCCGACGATCAATAAGCTGGCTGCGGGTCTGTTGCAACCCACTGAGCGACCGGAAGCGCTTGCGACGGCCGTGGCCGGCCAGGATATCGCCGTGATTGGCATCGGGGTTGAACTGCCAGGCCACAGTGGTGTGCAGGCGCTATGGGCGATGTTGCAGCAGGGGCAAAGCACCACGGGTGAAATCCCCGCTCACCGTTGGGCCGGCTCTGCACTCGGCGGTTTTAACCGCAAGGGCAGTTTCTTTGACCGCGTGAGCGATTTTGACGCCGGTTACTTTGGCATTTCGCCGCGCGAGGCGGAGTATATCGATCCGCAACATCGCCTGTTGTTGGAAACCGTGCAACAGGCGCTGACCGATGCGGGGTTACAGGCTTCGGCGCTGCGGGGCAGCGACACCGCGGTGTTTATCGGCATCAGCGCCAGCGATTATGCCCTGGTCTCGGGCAACCGGGTTTCCGCTTATAGCGGGTTGGGCAATGCGCACAGCATTGCCGCCAACCGCATATCTTATCTTTATGATTTTAAAGGGCCGAGCGTCGCCATCGATACCGCCTGTTCCTCTTCGCTGGTGGCCATCGACGGGGCCATGCAAAGCCTGCGCTCAGGACGCAGTTCGCTGGCTATTGCCGGCGGCGTGAATCTGGCGTTGACGCCGCATTTGCAAAAGGTCTTCACCGAGGCGCAGATGTTGGCACCGGACGGCCAGTGCAAAACCTTTGACGCGCGCGCCGATGGCTATGTGCGTGGCGAGGGGTGCGGCATCGTGGTGTTGAAACCCCTGGCGCAGGCCTTGGCCGATGGCGACCGGGTTTATGCCACCTTGGTTGCCAGTGCCATCAATCAGGATGGCCGCAGCAACGGCATCACGGCACCTAACGGGCCATCGCAGCAGGCGGTGATCGCGCGGGCGCTGGCCGAAGCGGGCATCGACAGCAATCACATCGACTATGTGGAAGCGCATGGCACCGGGACGGCGCTGGGTGACCTGATCGAGTATCAGGCGCTGGAAGCGGTGTTTGCCGAGCGGAGCCAACCGGCACCGGTTCAGGTGGGATCGATCAAGACCAATATTGGCCATCTCGAAGCCGCAGCCGGCGTGCTTGGGGTGGTGAAGACCGCGTTGATGCTGCATAGCCAACAGCGCGTGCCTCATTTGAATTTCCAGCAGAAAAACCCGCATATCGCCGCCATTAGCCGCCGGGTGGCGGTGGCGGGCAGTCACCCTTGCGCCTGGGAGTCTGCGGCGGGCCAACGTTATGCCGGTGTCAGCAGTTTTGGCTTCGGCGGGACGAACAGCCACGTGATACTGCGTGATTGCCCGCAGGCCGTTAAGCGCGATGAGGCGGCCCAGCCGCTGACGCTGCTGCTGGTGGCCTCGCACGAAGAGCAGGGTTTCAACGCGCAGCGTGACGGCATTTATAGCACCTTGCAAATGCAGCACGACGTTGACGTCCCGGCATGGTGTCGCCTGGTCAATACCCGTTATGACCACCCGCGCTATCGTGGGTTTGCCCATGGCGCCAACCGCCGGCAATTGGCAGAAAACCTGGCGCAACTCACCGCGAATAAAGCGGAGAAACCGCGCCCGCAGGTCTGGCTCTTCCCTGGGCAGGGAACGCAGCAAATCGGCATGGGGGCGGCTTTATACCAGCATCTGCCGCACTACCGCAGGTGCTTCGATAGCCTGGCTGAGCGGGTTCAGGAAGAGTATCAAATCGATATTCGGCAAGCGCTGCATGCGCAGGACGACAGTTGGCAGCATTGCGCCAAAACCTGCCAGTTGGCCCTGTTTGCCTGCAGCTATGCCACGGCGGACTGCTTGTTGCAGTTCGGGCTACGCCCGACGGCGGTGATTGGCCATAGCCTGGGCGAGTATTGCGCTGCGGTTGTCGCCGGCCAGATTTCGCTGGAGCAGGGGTTGGCGATGGTTCATCAGCGCGCACGCCTGATGGGCAACCTGGAGCAGCGGGGTGCGATGGCGGTGGTGTTCAGCGGCGAAAACGAGGTTCGCCGCTGTATCGCCCCTTGGGCCGATGATATCGATATTGCCGCGTTCAATACGCCGACGCTGACCACCATCACTGGCAGTTCGCCGGCGATTGACGCTTGTCTACAGGCGATTTCGGCGCAAGGTGGCCATGCCCGCCGGATCAAAACCAGCAACGCCTTTCATTCTCACCTGATGGATCCCATCTTGCCGGCGTATCGCCTTTGGTTGACGCAGCATATTGATTTCGCTGAGGGGAATATCCCTTTCTACAGCAATCTGGACGCTCTGCCGCGTCGACACACCGATGCCGACTACTGGAGCCAACAAATCCGGCAGCCCGTTCATTTCCTGCAAGGCATACAGGCGCTGCGGGAGGAAGGGAAATATACCTTTGTGGATCTGAGCGCCGACAGTTCGCTGGGCAAGTTTGTCGCCGCCACCGATCGCAGCCAACCGATTTTGGCGGCCGCCGATCATCGCCATGAATACCAATCACTGCTGACGCTGCTGGGTTCGTTGTGGCAGCAAGGGCATGACATCGACTGGTCCAGGCTGTATCGCGCAACAAGTCGTGAAGCGTTGACGCTGCCGGCCATTCAATTTTGTCGGAAAACTTATTGGCTGGCCGATGAAACGCCAACGCTGCCGCCATCTTCACATGAGGACGCTATGTCAAAACAACATCAATTACACGCCGAAATCAAAGCGATCATTGCCGGGTATTTGGGGGCATCGCCCGAAGCTCTGGATGATGATCTGCCCTTCCTGGAGATGGGGGCCGACTCGCTGGTCTTGCTGGATGCGATCAATACCATCAAGGATCGCTATGGCGTGGTGATCCCGCTGAGATCGCTGTTTGAAGAGTTGAATACGCTGGATGCGGTGATCCATTACGTTGTGGAACGTGCGCAAGTGGCGGAGCCCGTCGCGGTGGTCAGTGAAAGCCGGGTTGTGACGGCAATGCCGCAAGCCGACGCTTCGGTGATACCTGCGTCGTCTCCTCAGCTCGAACCGGAAGGGGGAATACCGGCAACGGCAACGGCCGAGTTGCAAGGCGTGATTGCGCGGCAATTAGAGGTCATGTCGCAACAGCTGCGCCTGTTAAGCGGCGGCCAGGCTCAACCGCTTTCCGCGCCCGCGCTGCCTTCGGCACCGGCAAGCGCGCCGGTAGCCGCACTTCCTGCACCGGCAGTGGCGAGTAATGCGCCTGCTACCGCTGCACCGGCCAAAGCCGGCCCGCACGCTAGCTGGTTTAAAAAGGAAACCAGGAAGGCGTCATTAGGGGCCGAGCGCGATAAACACATACAGCAATTGACGCAGCAGTTTGTCAGCAAAACCCCGGGGTCCAAGCACAATGCGCAGCAGTACCGCGCCGTGCTGGCGGATAACCGGGCATCGGCGGGTTTCCGTTTATCCACGAAGGAAATGCTGTATCCCCTGGTGGGCGTGCGTTCACAAGGCTCCCGTATTTGGGATGCCGACGGTAACGAGTACATTGATTTCACCATGGGGTTTGGCGCCAACCTGTTGGGCCATGCACCTGAGTGCGTGCAGCAGGCCGTTGCCGCACAGCTGGCGCAAGGCATGCAAATCGGGCCGCAGAGCCCGCTGGCCGGTGAGGTTGCAACATTGATTGCAGAGCTGACGGGCCAGCACCGCGTGGCGTTTTGTAACTCCGGTTCTGAAGCCGTCATGAGCGCGGTGCGTCTGGCGCGTGCCGTAACGGGCAAGAACAAAGTGGCGCTGTTCAGCGGCTCTTATCACGGCGTTTTCGATGGCATCCTGGGGCGTCAGCAGGGGGGCGAAACCCCGGAGCGGGCAGTGCCGATTGCCGCAGGGACGACGGCGTCCCTGGTCGAGGATCTGCTGGTGCTCGACTACGGCAGCGAAGAGAGTCTGGCTTTGATTGCCCAGTATGCCGATCAACTGGCCGCGGTCATTGTGGAGCCGATTCAAAGCCGCTATCCCGATCATCAGCCGCGCGACTATTTGCATGCGCTGCGTAAGCTGACGGCCGAGCGCAATATCGCCTTGATGTTCGATGAAGTGATTACCGGTTTCCGCCTGGCTGCCGGCGGTGCGCAGGCGTATTACGGTGTCCAGGCCGATATCGCCACCTACGGCAAGATTGTCGGCGGCGGCATGCCGATTGGCGCTATTACGGGGTCGGCGCGCTTTATGGACAGCATCGACGGCGGTTTCTGGCAATACGGCGATGAATCCTGGCCGCAATCCGAACTGATTTTCTTTGCCGGGACCTTCTCCAAACACCCTCTGACCATGGCGGCCAGCAAAGCGGTGCTCGACTATATCAAGAGCCACCCCGGGCTCTATGACGACATCAACCAAAAGACGCATTACCTCGCGCAGACGCTCAACACCTGGTTTGTCACGACGGGTACGCCGATCGAGATCGTCTCGGCGGGCAGTTTGTTCCGTTTCAAATTCAGCGGTAACTACGACATTCTGTTCCACCACCTCATGCTGCGCGGCATCTTTATTTGGGAGGGCCGCAACTGCTTCGTGTCCACCGCGCACTCTTCGCAAGATATAGAGCTCTTTATCGCGGCGGTAAAAGAGAGCGTTAAGGCCATGCGCGTTGACGGTTTCTTCGGTGATGCCGGTTTGCACCCCGATACGCCTTACCCGGCCACCGACAGCCAGCAGCGCTTTATGCTGCTGGCCGCCAAAGACGAAAGCGGGCTGTGCGCGGGCAACGTTGGCTGCGTGGTTGAAACGGCGCGTGAAATCGAGGGTTCACTTCTGGCCGAAGCCTGGGCGCTGCTGAGCGAACGTCATGACTCTTTGCGTATGCAGTTCAATGACGCGGGGGAGTTGCGGGTGGCGTCGGGCGTGGTCAATGTCGATTTTATTGAGGAGCGCAGTGAGTCCACGGACCCTGCAGCCCGCCTGGCCGCGTTTGCCGCTAAACCCTTCGCATTGACGGCAGCGCCGCTGGCGCGCGTCTTGTTGCTGAGCCAGCCCGGCCAAACGGCCCTGGCGTTGACGGCGCACCATACGGTGGCGGATGGCTGGTCATTTATGGTGATGCTGCGTGAACTGCTGCATATCTACGATGCGCTGGCGGCAGGGTTTAGCCCTGAGCTGTCGGCGGCGCCGAGCTATTTGCATTTTATGCGTGCGGAAAAGACGGCCAATGATGCAGAGGTTGCTCAACGGCTGGCCGCTATCCCCGCGCGTCGTTTCGATCCCGCCAGCGCGCTGCCGGTTGTCCTGCAGGCCGCGCCGTATCAAGGCCAGCGTTTGAAGCAAGGGCTGGCTTACCCGAACTTGTCGGCCCAACTGCGTAAAGTGGCCGCCGAACTGCGCACGACTCGCTTTGCGATGTTGAACGCCCTGTTTGTACTGACGCTCGAGAAGTTTGTCGGCCACTCTCTGTTGCCTGTCGCTGTGCCGAATGCCGGGCGTGACTTCGAGAACAGCGAAGGGTTGGTCGGCCAATGCGTCAGCCTGATGCCGTTGTGTTTCAACAGCGCCGCGAGCGCTTCGTTGCCTGAGTTTGTGGCCAAGGTGCATCAGGCCATTCTGGCGCAGCGTGACGCGCCGGCATTGCCGTCCCGCTGTTTCCATGGCGAGCAAGCGCCGCTGCCTCTGCTTGCCACATTCAATGTTGAGCCGTCCGTTCCGTTGGCGGAAATGCGCCAGTGGCAGGCCAGCCTGTCGATGCTGCCGGTCAACGCGGTCGAGTTCCCCCTGATGATCAACGTGGTGGAAATGGCCGATGAGCTGTCGATTGAGCTGGATTATCAGGCGCGTTATTTCACCGAGCAAACCGCCTCAGCGCTGCTGGAGCCGTATCTGGCTGCGATTGCGGTTCTGGTAGAGCAAGGCGTGAGCGCCGTAAATCAGCAGTTTTATTCACCGGTTGCCGTGGAAGCATGATGAAAAAGTTGATGGGGATAGCGCTGGCCGTCGCTGTGCTGGCGTATGTAATCAATCTGCTGTTTGACGCCGGCGTGTTCTACCGCGTTCAGGATATCAACCTGCAGCAATGCCAAAAAATACCGGGGATCAGCGGGGCGGAGGATATTGCGCCGCTAAAGGAGGGGGGCGCGCTGATCAGCAGCCTGAATCGCCACGATAACGCGCCGGGGGCGCTCTATTACCTCCAACAGGGGCAAGCGCCCCTGCGTTTACCCGGCGACTATCCGGCTGAGTTTTACCCGCACGGTATCGATGTGTGGCAAAAGGGCGCAGAGACGTGGGTTTACGCCGTGAGCCACGCCTCTCGTGGGGATCGCATTGAGACGTTCCGTTTTGAGCGTGCGGCGATGCGGCTGGTTTATCAGCCTGAGCTGTCGCGCAGCGTCGGCAAGAATATCAACGACATCAGCGTCATTGATAAATCCCGTTGGCTGTTGACGCGCGATCACGCCTTTTCCGGCATGTTGGGGCGCGTTGAAGACTATCTGCGGCTGCCACTCTCGCTGGTCTTGCTGGTAGACGACGCGGGGGAACATAGGCTGCTCGATGGGTTGCATTTTGCCAACGGCATTTACTACGACCCGCAACGGGGGCGGCTGTATGTGGCGGAAACTACCAACGGCACCCTGAGCAGTTGGGCATGGCGGCCGGGCGAGGCGTCCCCCGTCTTGCTGGGGCGGTTCACCGGGTTGCACGGGGTCGACAATATCATGCCTGACGGAGATGGGCTGCTGGTGGCCGCACATCCGCAACTGTTAAAGCTGGCCGCATTTCAAAAGGATGCGCAAGCGCGTTCGCCGTCGCTGGTCTGGCAACTGTCGCTGGGCCCACAGGGTGCGGTTGAGCACTCGCAAATTTTTTACCAGAGCCATGGCCAGGCGCTGGCGGCGATCAGCGTGGCGGCGCCGCTCGGCGGGCGGATCCTGATGGGCAGCGTATTTGACGATGGCCTGCTGACGTGCGGGGAGCAATAACATGCTGAAGAGATGGTTCTCGCGCCGCAGCACCTTTCAAGGGGTGCTGGAGGGGAAAACTTTCACCTTGGCTGCGGGGGAAACGGTGCTGGAAAGCGCGCTGAAAGCCGGCGTGGCGTTGCCTTATAACTGCCAGGTGGGGTCTTGCAAATCCTGCCTGTGCCGGGTGGTCAGCGGTAAAGTGCGTTCGCTGGTGGATCTCGGCTATTTGCTCAGTGCCGAAGACATTGCGGCCGGCCATGTGTTGGCCTGCCAGTGCCTGCCCCAGTCTGATTTAACCCTGATGCCGGCTGCGGTAGCGACAAACTGGGTGCCGGCTCAGATAAAACAGGCGACGCCTCTCTCAAGCAGGGTGTGGCGGATCACCCTGTCGCCTGAGCAGGCTATGCCTTTCCTGCCCGGGCAATTTTTGCAGCTTTGCCACCAGCCGGGCACCGATGTCCGCAGTTACTCGGTGAGTTGGCCCAGTAACGCGCGGGAGATTGTCGTGGATGTCACGCTGAGAGAACAGGGACGCGTTTCCCCCCTTTTATGCAATCCGGGCAGCGTCGGGCGCACCCTGTGGGTGTCTGGCTGTAGCGGGCGGTTTGGGCAAGTCGATGACGGGAAAGGGCCATTGCTGGCCATAGCCAGCGGCTCAGGTTTAGGGACCACGTTGGGGCTGGTTCGTGCGGCTCTGGCGCGTAATCCCTATCGGGCGGTGATGCTGGTGCATGCGATTCGCAAGCGGCAGGACAAGTTTGACGTTGCCGAACTGCAGCGGTTGCAACAACAGCATGAAGGCTTCCACTACTTGCATGCGTTGTCGCAGGAGAATGAGGGGAAACAGCACGAACTTGTGGGGCGCTTTACATCCTGGCTGGAAGAGTGGCGCAGCCTCTATCCGTACCAAAAATACCGGCTGGAGGCTCACGGCTGGCTGGCGATGATCTGCGGTAACCCAGGGCTGGCGCAGGCGTGCCAACGGGGGCTGCTTGCCACCGGGGTGATGGCGCGACATATCCAAACGGACTGTTTTTCTCCCGCCGGCGCCGAGGAAAAAATCTCGAACAATAAGGAGTTAGTATGTTGAGTTACCTAAGATTCGCCCTGGTGCCACTGGTGTTTTTACCCATGACGGCGGCGGCCAACCTGCTCGGCGGCGGGTGGATACTGGCCGCCATGCTGTGCGTATCCTTGAGTTATTTGATCTTTGATAATGTGACCCCGGTAGATACTGCCGATCACCACTATCGCTTCACCGCTCTTCTGGCGCTGATCCCCTACCTGCAACTTCCCGCTGCCCTGCTGGCGTTGTTTACGTTGATCTGGCAGGCGGCACCGGGCGATGTGCTGGGGTTTGGGGCGGGGATCTCGGCGGCGACGGGGTGGGATGTCCCGGCCTTGCACGGTATGCGAATGCCGGAATTGCTGCTGGCCGCCGTGTCCACCGGCTATACGCTGAGTACCAACACGGTGGTGGCTCATGAGCTTATCCACAAAACCCAGAGCTGGTTGGCGATGACCGTCGGGCGCTGGTTACTGGCATTGGTTGCGGACGCGCAGTTTTCTATCTCCCATGTGTACTCGCATCACCCCAATGTGGCGACGTACGCCGATGGGGCGACGGCACGCCGTGGCGAGCATGTTTACCGTTTCTTTATCCGCTCGTCCCTGTCGCAGTACCGCGAGTCGTGGCAGGTGGAACAGCAACGGCTAAAAGGCCAGGGCAAGCGGAGTATTACGCTGGGCAATAGGGTGATTCGCAGCGTTATCATGAGCCTGACGATCCTGGCCGCCTGTTATGCAGCGGCAGGGGGGCGTGGATTACTCGCTTGCCTGATGGCCATGCTGGTCTCCAAGTTCTTGTTTGAAACCGTCAACTATATCCAGCATTACGGCTTAATCCGGGTTCCCAATACCCGCGTTGAGCCACGCCACAGCTGGGATTGCAACAACCAGGCATCTTCTGCCGGCCTGTTGAATCTGACGCGCCACTCGGATCACCACACGAATCCACGTCGGGAGTTCTGGCGGCTGCAAGCGCACAGCTATGCGGTGGGGATCGATCATGGTTACGTGGCGCATATCCTGTATGCGTTGGTACCGCTACTGTGGTTTAAACGCATGGAAGCAAAGCTGGCGTATTGGGATCTGCATGTCGCCACGGATGCGGAAAGGGCCCTTATTCGGCAGCTCGATAAGCGTCAAGCGGCGCAAGATGCGCCCGCGCAAGTCTAACGTCACCCGCGATTCTGGAGAGTACAATGAGCGAACATTTTGACCAACTTATCGAACAAGCCTACCGGCAGTATCGTGGGCCGGCTTATATGCGCTCACCGGTCGTATCCTGCATTAAAGTGGGTATCCGGTTGATGGATTTTGTGGTGCCTGGCCCAACGGCTGCCTACCTTGGCAAACGCTTTTTCACCCCACGCCGCGTCCCGACGCGTGAAAGCGATAAACAGACGATGGGCATGGCGAGCAGCATTACGTACATCACCCTGAGCAACGATAAGCAGGCGGTGGTGTACCACTGGGGGCAACAGGGGCCAAAGGTGCTGTTGGCGCACGGTTGGGAGTCGCGGGCATCGCATTTCTCGCGTTTGATCCAGGTATTGGTGGAACGGGGTTTCCAGGTTGTCGGCTTTGACGCACCGGCACACGGGGATGCGGAAGGCGACCAGAGCAGCATTGTCGAGTTTATCGAAATCATTCAGCGACTGGAGCGGCAAGAGGGCGGGTTTGACGCGATTGTGGCCCACTCCTTCGGTGGCCTGTCGGCGATCAACGCGGTGAAAGCCGGGCTGCGTACCAAAGCCTTGGTGATTGTCGGCGCCCCCACGCACTTTAGCGGCCTGGTGACCAAGTATGCTTCTATCCTCAATTTGCCGGCGCGCCAGCAGCAACGCTTACGGGGTTACATTGAGCGTTACTTTGGCATTGGGGATGCCGTTTGGCAGCGCTTTAACGCCTATGAAGGGTTGCGGCAGATTGAACAACCGGCGTTAATCATCCACGACAGCGCCGACGATATCGTCCTGGAAGTGGAAGCAGAATGCCTGGCCCAAGCCTGGCCCGCCGCCTGTCTGGTGAAGACCCAGGGGCTGGGGCATAACCCGTTGCGCCGCCCGGGGGAGGGCATAGACCTGGTGTTGGCGCATCTGGCTCCGCTTCAACCTTAACCGGCGCTATTCTTGTCGGGGCGGGATTGCCCGATAGTCAGGGATAATGGCTATCGGGTTCCCGCGCGGGGCAAACCCCGCACATATTCAGAGCCGGATCTTCGCCTTCCTGTCCAGCAGCAACCCGGCGTCATCATTATATTGGCTAGGCCAGATCTCGGCGAGATGGACGCCGACGGCTTCGGCAATCATCTATTCACCTTTGTGCCAGGGCGGCAGGGCGTTTGCCAGCGTTGAAGAACTAAGAAAACGTCCCCCGATTAATCAGCATCAAAATGAAGTCTCCCTTGCGGCGGTTAAAGCGGCGTTGGCTTATTTTGGTGATGATTGAGCTGCCATTTACCTGAGCTCGGTAATGATGAGCGCCACGTCTCCACACTGTGTGGAACAATCCGGCGGAATGCGGTTATGTCTCTGCAACAGATCTCTACTAAACCCCTGGCCGGCAAGGCGCTAAAAAGCATTGGCTACCGGCGTTGCGTCTATCTGATCCTGATGTTTGCCGCCGGGATCCGGTTTATTTCTTTAACCGGCAGATACCTTTGGTGTGACGAGGCCTCCAGCGTGCTGACCAGCCGTTATGACGTCTCGGCGCTGCTGTACCATGCTTCTTTTGACGTCCATCCTCCGCTTTATTATCTGCTGCTGCGTGGCTGGATGCTGCTGTTCGGCGATAGCATTTTGGCTGTCCGTTCTCTCAGCCTGCTGTTTGGCGTTATTACGGTCGCGTTGGCCATAAAGCTGACGCGCAAGGTCGCCAATGAACGGGCGGCACTGCTGGCCGGCAGCCTGATGGCGATGATGCCGATGGCGGTGCGTTACAGCCAGGAAGCGCGTATGTATGCGCTGATGGGCATGTTGACGATCGCCGCTACCCTGGCGCTGGTGATGTGGTTAAAGGCCCCCGCTAACCGCCGTTATTTGGCGGTTTATGCGTTATTGATGACGCTGAGTTTTTATACGCATTACTTCACCATTTTTGCCTTGATGACGCACTGGATCGTGCTGTTGGCGCTGTCCTGCCGGCGTGATGAGCCTCAACGTTATCTCAAGCAACCGGCATGGTGGCTGGCCAATTTGGCTATAGGATTGGCCTATATCCCCTGGCTGCTGGTGTTGGTGAACTTGCTGGATCATATTGCGGAGCTGAAAGTGGGCGGGGATGTTGGTTGGATCCCCCAGGTTGTGTGGAGCGATCTTCCCGCCATGTATTGGCGGTTATTCACCGGGAATGATGGCAGAGGTTATCCCGCGATCATTTTTTGGCTGTTGCCGGTGTGCTTCACCGGGTTGTCATGCCTGTGGCTGATGGGGCGGGGAGGGGAAAGAAAATACCTTCTGCTGTTGCTTTGCAGCGTATTTATCCCCGTTACTCTGCTGTTTATTATTTCGTTCCGAACGCCGTTATTCGTCGACCGTTATTTATTTTTCTCCTCATTAGGCATTCCGATCATCCTGGCCCTGTTAATTACTGAAAACGAAAAAAAGGCGCACAGGATTTTATTGTTGTTGCTGGTTAGCCTGTTGTTTGGCAGCGGGTTGCGCAATGATTATCCGCCGGAGAAAGATGAGTTTAAGGAGATGGTGCGCTATATCAACAGTGGCTATCAACCTGATGATGCCGTTGTCGTCAGCAATATGTTCAATTATCTGAGTTATGTTTATTACAACGAAAAAGGGCATCGCGCGTTGCTGTATACGCCGGTCAGGCCCAACGGTATTTCCGGAAAACCCAATGCCTATGGTTTTGGCACTTTTTTCCACGATCGGGCGGCGCAGACCTATGTCGATAATCTCAACGCCCTGGTTGGGCCACATCGTCGGGTGTGGTTGGTCAGCGGCGGCGATTTTAATCAGGATTTTGGGCGGTTGCCGCCGGGATGGGCCAACACCAGCACCTTTAAAAGCGGCGGGTTCGAATCGCGGCTGTTTATCGTTAAATCAGGCAGGTGAAAGCCGAGGGCAGCGGCTTTGATAGCCGCCAACGACACCACTCCGCGGGTGCATTGACGGGAAAAATTACTTTTCTTCTCCAGGGCGGAAATAATGCCCGCATTTAGGGCAGATCATGGTGATATTTTTGCGCACCTTGCTGCTGCTTTGTTCGGAGACGTAAGCGCATTTTGGGCAAGTCACTTTCACGGATGTGGCGCTGAACATCTTAAGGGCATCAAAGATAGACATATCTTTCACCGGGTAGATGTAGGGGTTATCAGTATACCACCCGGCGCTCTCAATAGCCCTGAATCGATTATTTATTAATCGGTTGTGTGAGGTGGATAAGGCGCTATGCCCATCCCTGAGCGCCGGCGCCACGGTCAACATGTCACATTTCCATCCGGTGTTACATCTGCCGGAGCAACCTTACGCAGGAATGACAGTTCTATACATAGGGATTGGTAAGGTAACCCTACCCGATGATGTTGTGTGTTAGTCCCTGTAGTGTATTACCCCATCCCTGTTAAGTTTATCCCGCCTCGTGCGGGATTTTTTTTATCTGCGCCCGGCGATGTTCAGGCCGCCGAACATGATGTTGCGGGTGGTCGACAGCGTCAGAAAATCATGCGGGAAGCCCAATTCAATCGCGCTGAGCGCATCCAGACGTTGCCAGCGATCGTCCGCCAACCTGACCTCCAGCGCACCGAGGTTGTCATCCAGTTGCGTCAGCGTGCGTGCGCCGATAATCGGCGCGCTCACCGCCGGATTGCGCAGCGTCCAGGCCAGCGCCACTTGAGCGGGCGTGTAACCGGCTTCGCGGGCGATATCGCTCACGGCATCGGCAATGTCGAGGTTGTGGGCGGTCAGCGTTCCCTTGGTACGCACGACCTCGCGTCGGGTACCTGTTTCATCCCCCTGCGGTTGCAGATCCTGCCGCCGGTATTTGCCGCTCAGCACACCGCCCGCAAGCGGCGACCAGGGGATCACGCCCAGCCCCAGCTCTTGCGCCATCGGGATCAATTCGCGCTCCACCGTGCGTTCCAGCAGGCTGTATTCGACCTGCAGGCCGATAAGAGTCGACCAGCCACGCAAATCCGCCAGCATCTGCATTCTGGCGGCCTGCCAGGCCGGGAGATCCGATACCGCCAGGTACAGCACCTTGCCGGCGCGCACCAGATCGTCCATCGCGCGCATGATTTCTTCCACCGGGGTGGTGTAGTCCCAGGCGTGCAAATACAGCAGGTCGATATAGTCGGTGTTCAGCCGCCGCAGGCTATCCTCCACCGATCGCACCATGCTTTTGCGGTGATTGCCGCCGGAGTTCGGGTTATCGGGTTGCATCGGCAAGGTGTATTTGGTGGCGATCACCAGACGATCGCGGCGGCCGGTGGCGAATTCGCCGACAAAGCGTTCGGCGCTGCCTTCGGTATAGCGGTTGGCGGTATCGATAAAGTTGCCGCCGCGGTCGACATAGGCGTCGAACAGGCGGCGGGCCTCGGCCTGTTCCGCTCCCCAACCCCAGTCGGCGCCGAAGGTCATGGTGCCAAGCGCCAGCGGCGAGACGCGCAGGCCGGAGCGGCCCAGCAGGCGGTAACTGTCCAGCGATAAGGATGTGTTCATGGGTGTTCTCCTGTTGATGTTGATTTCAAGATAGACCCGGCGGGCTGTTCACGGAATACGCTATAATCTTCATGAATTATTAAGCTATGGAGGTATAATGAGAGGAAGTGAATTTGCAGAGTTGCGCGCTTTTGCCGCCATTGTTGAACACTGCAGCTTCGCCCGCGCAGCTGTGCACCTGGGCATGACCGCTTCAGCGCTGAGTCAGACGCTGCGCAATCTGGAAAACCGCCTGGGGTTGCGGCTGCTGAACCGTACCACCCGTAGCGTGGCGCCCACCGACGCCGGGGCGCAGATGTTGGCGCGCCTGTTGCCGGCTATCGCCGAAATCGATGCGGCGGTGGAACAGGCGGTCAACCAACGCCAGCAGCCCACCGGGCGTTTGCGGCTCAATGTTACGCGGATCGCCGCCATGCATTTTCTGGCGCCGTTGATCGCGCCTTTTCACCGGCAGTACCCGGATATCCTCCTCGATCTCAACGTGGAAGACCGGCTGGTGGACATTGTCGCCGGCGGTTTCGATGCCGGCGTGCGTCTGCACGAGAAGCTGGAAAAGGACATGGTGGCGATCAAGCTTGGCGGAGACCTTCGGATGCGGGTCGTCGCCTCCCCGGCGTATCTGGCTCGTCATGGCCAACCGCAGGCGCCGCGTGAGTTGCGCCAACATCTTTGCCTGAATTTTCGCTGGCCAACCAATGGCAATCTTTACCGCTGGGAGTTTGAGCGCGACGGTGAAACGCTGGATATCGCGGTGGAAGGGCCGGTGATCGTCGACGAACCGGAGATCCTGGTGCGGGCGGCGCTGGACAGCGTGGGCATCGCTTACCTGTTTGAGCATCAGGTGGCCGCCGCGCTGGCCGACGGTCGGCTGGTGCCGCTGTTGGATGCCTGGACGCCGCCTTTTCCCGGTTTTTACCTTTACTACCCTGCCAACCGACAAATGCCGCGTCCACTACGCGCATTTATTGATTTCGCCCGGCAGCAGGGCGCGCAGGTGGCCGGGGTGTAAATGCCACGCGGTTTTTTTGAATAACTCCGTCAGATAAATTGGGTATTCACCTTGGGGCTGCTTGAGTAGATTGGATCAGCGTATTTAAGGGTGCCGCCGGCACCCGAATGCAACTACCTGGGAGTTCCTTATGGCGAAGACAGTGGTGATTTTTCATTCCGGCTACGGCCACACCGAGCGTTTGGCGAACATTGTTGCCGAAGGCGCAGAAGCTGAGCTGATCGCTATCGATCAAGACGGCAATATCAGCGAAGAAGCCTGGCAGAAACTGGATGAGGCCGACGCCATCATCTTTGGTTCGCCGACCTACATGGGCGGCCCGTCGTGGCAGTTCAAGAAATTTGCCGACGCCAGCTCAAAAGCCTGGTTCACTCGCAAATGGCAAGACAAGGTGTTCGGCGGTTTCACCAACAGCGCCAGCCTGAACGGCGACAAGCAGGTCACGCTGATCGCCCTGCAAACGCTGGCTTCACAGCACGGCGGCCTGTGGGTCAGCCTGGGGCTGCCACCGGCCAACAGCAAAGCGGCGCAGCGTACCGATGTGAACAATCTGGGCGGATCTGTCGGCCTGCTGGTACAGACACCTGCCGATGCCGGCGTAGATGAAATGCTGTCGGGGGATTTGGAAACCGCCAAATTGTATGGTCAGCGCGTCGCGAGCATTGCCGCCAAACTGGCGTGATCCCATTCCCCATCGCGTTCGGTGGGGATATCGCGCCGTTCATTTTTTCTGCACATTTGGCGTGTAAACTGAGAAATGTTATTAGCCTGCTTGGGCTAACACTGCATTTCGTACAAATATTCCCGGTTCCTAGACCGGGTTTTTTGTCGCTAAGGTCCGCTTAAGCTTCAGTCGATATCATGAACAGCAGCACAGACATGCAATGGCTGTGTCGTAACTGTCAATTTGCTGCTCTTCAAGCGAGCCCGTTCTGCGGGCTTTTTTTATGTTTCCGGTTCTAATTGCGCTTCCGGGTGACTTGCTGGAAAATAATCGCAGGCACAATAGGGTAAACGACAAATACCCATTTTATTATTGTGGCTTTATGCTGATGCGGATCGATGGCGGCTTAGGCTATGCTGGTAGATATCGCCGAACATTTTTCTTCGGTTTTGCGTGAATGCGTTCACTCCAGGTTGCGGCGACGAGCTGTGGAGTTAAGAACGTTCTGCTAAATAAAAATGAATGTCTCTTTGTTTTTGAATCATCTGTATTTACTGGTTGAGAACGGGTTTTTTGTCCTCCTTATCATGCCGGGCGAGGGAATATGCAGATAATTGCTCTGGTTATTATGAATTTATGGGTAAGGTGATGAACGCCAGAATAAACGCCAAACATGGCTTGCCCGTTACCCTCCAGCTGATCACTCTTTTTCTGCTGGCGTTTTTGCTTTCCTTGTTGGGTATATTTACTCGTCCGATCGGATCCCTTTCCCTGTTTTGGCCGGTGAATGCGATTTTACTCGGCCTGCTATTGCGCAAACCCGCTTATGCCACGCCGCTGGGTTGGCTAACCACCTACCTTGGCATGATTGCCGCCGATTTGACGACCGGCGAAGCGCTACCTTTGGTCATGTGGTTGAACGCCTGCAATATGTCGCTGATTGCCACCGGTTATGGCGTGATGCTGCTGTTGCCGCAGTCGCAGCGCAGAATGGGCAAGCCTCAGGCGATACTTTATATGTTTACCGCCAGCCTGAGTGGTGCGGCGGTGGCGTCGACCCTGTCGATACTGCGCAGTGACAGCCTGTACAATAATACGGTGATCACCGCCTGGCTGGCGTGGTTCAGTGAACAGTTCTCCACTAACCTGCTGCTGTTGCCGGTGTTCCTGGCGGCTCCGCGGCTGAAGCAACTGTTGAGCATGCCGATAAACTGGCCGCTGCGGGCCGGCATGCCGCTGTTGGCGCTGCTGTTTTCCCTGATATTCAGCGTGTACATCGGCGGCCCGGGGGCGATAGCCTTCCCGATCCCGGCATTGCTGTGGTGTGCGGTCCGCTACCAGCTGTTCACCGTGACTTTGCTGACGCTGTTGACCGGCATGACTGAAATCAGCAGCATCTCCGCCAACCTGATGTTGTATGAAACGCCGAACAACCACAACGCATTCCTCGATACCCTGATGTCCGCCCGGTTGGGGATCGCCATGCTGGTGATGGGGCCGCTGATCCTCGCCAGTTCGATAGCCGTTAATCGTAAGCTGATGCGCCGGCTGGAACACAGCGCCAATCACGATTTTCTGACGGGGGTGCTGGCGCGCAGTGCGCTGACGCAAAAGGCCGGCGAACTGCTGGAGCACAAATATAAATCGAAAGAGGCGGTGTCGCTGCTGTTGATTGATATCGACCATTTCAAGCTGATTAACGACGCGCACGGCCACGTAGTGGGCGATCAGATATTGGCCTCCTTTGCCCACATCGTCCGGCGTGAACTGCGCCACGATCAGCTGTTTGGCCGTCTCGGCGGGGAAGAGTTCGCGATTATGCTACCGCGTGCACTGGCCGCGCAGGGGGTGGCTTTGGCGGAGCATTTGCGGCAGCTGGTGCAAAAAACCGATCTGTATCCCGGCGGAAAAACGCCGCTGAAAATCACCATCAGCGTAGGTGTCGCCAGCCTGGCGATGAATGAAGTGAAGTCTCTGGAACAGCTGATGAATATGGCGGATATTGCGCTTTATCGCGCCAAATCGCAGGGGCGCAATCGCGTAGAGTCGTTTAACG